>Ga0307990_1002150_pt1 | contig 15963 bp, 11 predicted proteins | sample EllFjometagen129_FD_203168 | JGI IMG/M metagenome (GOLD analysis project Ga0307990, IMG submission 203168) | Marine microbial communities from Ellis Fjord, Antarctic Ocean - #129 | ecosystem: Environmental > Aquatic > Marine > Unclassified | place: Southern Ocean | collected 2014-10-08
GAAACAACGAAAAAATGCTTATTGGCTCTTTTTTATTTTGACCGTATGCTGAATGGAGCCGAAAACTTTTCCCCCAGGCAGGTTTGTGCGGATGGAAATATTGGACAAAACTTTATCAAATAGTTTCCATTCCCGTTTTGAGATGGGAACGAAGCAAAAAACAAAATGTGAGACCGCGGCGAAAGGCGTACTCCCTCTGATCCCCAGAGCATGCCTTGCGGTGTTCCTGATTTTTTCAATGTCGCATTGCAGTCGCGATGCTTCGCAACGGGCTCACCCCGAAAACTCCGTGGTAAAAAATGCTCCCGTGACAACTTTGGCGGATTTTTCAACGCCGACCGCTTCTGGTGAGACGCCTGATAATAACGATGCGAAAGCTCCCAGTGCAGACAAGGAAGAAATGGAAAAACCGGTCGGCGGCGAAATCCGCAATGATGGCGGCCTGCTTGTGCCTGTCGATGATTCCTTCGTTCTGCGTGTGGAGTTGACGGGAACTCTTTTGGACACCTTGCTTAAAGCGATGCCGGATAACCTTCGCGTTTGCAGGACCCTGGCTTCAGAGGCCGAGGAGGCGCTGCATTTTCAAATGGACACGCGCAAGCAAATGTCCGTGGGCGATGTGGCGACTCTCGTCTTTAAAGAAGGGGGGCATAACGCCGTGGCAAGGTTGTACGGCGTGCGATATTTCAGCCGATTACTCGACCGGGAACTTTTCGCCTATTATTTTTGGGAGACGAACAAACCCTATCCCGAATACTTCGATGCCGACGGCGTTTCATTGACGCCGAGGTTGAAGAGACCGCCATTGCGGGAATATCAGCGAATCGGCAGCCTGGCGGGCCGAAATCTGATGCGGGAAGGCGTCTTTTTCCTTGCCGAACCGGAAACGGAAGTGATAGCCCCCTTCAAATCCAAGGTGCTTCGCATCAACTGGCTGCCGAAAGACAAGGGGGACTGCGTTGAATTATTCTATGAGGGCACAGGCGTCAGCGCCGTCATCAAGGGTTTGGGAAGCCTTTCGGTCAAGGTGAACCCCGGCGCCGTCATCAAGTCCGGCGGCGTCATTGGCCGCGTGGCGACGCCCCCCGCGGGAAAGGTCGGCGGCTTTCGTTACCTAGTCCGAAGCGGCGTCGGCGATGGCGCTATCGGCGTCGATCCTTTTCGCTTTCATATGACCACAAAATACACTCTGGATAAAACAAGTCGCGGCTTCTTTTTATCGGTCCAGCAGCGAATCGACTCGCATCTGGCCCGACTTGATCAGGTGCTTTCGGAATTGGGGGACTCTTCTTCAGGGCAATTCTGAGGGTTCTTCAGACGGTGAATCTTCATTGGGCATTGGCGGCGTCGGCGCAGTCGGCGTCGGCGTTGGGCGTTGCGAGTCTCTTCGGAGTATTTCTTCTATCGATTCCGACGCCCATGCCGATTGCACCGGATCCTTGGACAGTTCCACAACGGCTTCAAAGTGTGTCAGCGCCTCTTTAAGCCGGTTCTTTGCCATGGCGTTTTTCCCGTACTCCACGTGCAGGGTCGCCATGCGTTTGGGCGAATCCGCAAAGAGCCTGGCCAGAGTATCCAGAAAAATCCCGGTTTGCTCATCTAACCCGTCGCCCGGCATCTTTTGATAAACCTGGAAAAGCGCGTTGAATATCTGCCCTTCGTCAGCGCCTTGCCCAAGAAGGTCTTTTAGAAAATCAACAGCCTTGTCCTTTTTGCCTTCCCTGATATCTTGCAGTGCGAGCTGCACGCGAGCGTCGAGAACCGGCCTTAATTTTACGTCAAATTCCCAGGCCACTTTCTCAAAGTATGTTACGGCTTTATCCATAGCGCCCTGGTCCTTATGAACAAGTCCCATTAAAAGATAAACGCCGGCGTCCTGCTCGTCGTCGCCCAGTTTAAGAAGCTCATTGAGCAGATCAAGAGCGCCTTGGAATTTGCCGGTTTTCCATCTGAGATTCGCATGATTCAGCACAAGGCCCCTGACGATTTCCGGCGATTGCGCATAGTGCCTGCTCACAGCCTGATAAACTTTATCGGCTGAGTCCTCTTTGCCTTCCCGCTGGTAGCATTCGGCCAGGAATTGTCGCGCGGGAACGTCGATGTCCTGCTGAGGATTTCTTGCCAGAATTGCTTCAAACTGGCCGCGGGCTTCCGCAAATTCGCCCTTTTCCAGGAGACAGCGGGCCAGTTGAAACCGAGCGTCCAGATTGTCGGGAGATTTTTCAACGGCCTCTTTGAGCAGCGGCAAAGCTTCTTCAAAGTTTCTGCCCGCCAATGACTTCACTCCTCGGGCTAAAACCGCGTCCACATCCATGGCCGAAGTCGGCGACGCACTTTGAGTTTGCGTTTCGATGTCGCTTTGCGTATTCACCCGATATACGAAAATAGCGATAATAAACACTGCGACCGTCACCAGGGCAATGACGCCGAACATAGCTACGCTGCGTGAGGGCCTGGTCACGGTCGCTCCGAATTTTGTCAGAGTTTGGGCGACTTTGTCGTCAAGTCCTCGGCAACCCTTAAAGGCAGCGCCTTCCAGCGTCGCGCCCTTGAAACTTACACCGTCGAGTTGACATCCTTCAAAAACAGCCTCGTTGACGACAGCCCCGTCGAAGCGGCAGTGTCGCATCGCGCAGCCGGAAAAGCTCGTCCCCGTCGCATCCACACCCGAAAAGTCGATGTCGGAAAGGTTTATACCCCGAATATCCCATCGTTTCAGGGATTTCGATTTTTGCAACTCCGCGACGATAGACTTTCGATTCATGACGGCGCCTCGGTTATTGTCTCTTGCTTTTCATTCATTAAACATTCAAAAATAGCTTTGCCCTGTCTGGGCGTAGTCTAGCGCAAGAGTTGCCGATAGTAAAAGGTTCGTTTGTAAATTTTTCCGCAAAAAATATGATCCATTTTTTTTGGTGCGCAATTCGTGGCTCCTTGAGCTTGATCTGATATGTTGATAATGTCGTAAGCTTGAGTCGTTCGCTCACCACCCGATTGGAGGAAAATACAATGAAGGGCTTTGCTCAACTGACAACCCTGCTTTTGCTGATTCTGACGCTATGCGTGTTCGTTGCTTCGTGCGGAGATGATGACGACGATGACAACGACGATAGCGTTCCTCCCGTGGATGACGATGCGGATGACGATGTGAACGATGATGTCGATGATGATGTCGATGACGATGTGGATGATGATATCGACGATGACGTGGATGACGATATTTCACCGGAAACAACAGAAGGTTTTGAATACGTCCCACCCGGCGCATTCATGATGGGAAGTCCCGTCGGCGAACGCGGCAGGGAAGCGGATGAGCAGCAGCACCAAGTCACGCTCACGAAACACATCGAGGTCAAGGCCACGGAGGTGCGACAGAGCGAATTCGACGAGGTCATGGGATTCAAACCCTCACACTTCAGCGTTCCCTACGCGCCGAAATGGCCCGTTGAGCAGGTGAGCCTTTTCGATGCCATGGCCTATGCCAACAAGTTTTCCGAGCTGGCCGGAAAGGCTCTCTGCTATACGCTGGAAAACATCATCTGCGACGATGAACTCCAGACGGAAGGCGACGCCACGACTTTCTGCAAAGACAACGGCGGCATCTTCGAGGCTGATGTTACGATTAACGCCGACAACATATACGAGTGTGAGGGATTCCGGATTCCCACCGAGGCCGAATTTGAGTATGCCGCCCGCGCCGGTACGACAACTTCCACTTATAACGGCGACATAGAAAACAACGCCTGTTCGCCTCTCGACCCGAGTTTGGACGCCATTGCCTGGTATTGCGGAAACGCCGATCGGCGAACGCACATCGCCGGCACAAAGGAGCCGAACGCCTGGGGTCTTTACGATATGCTGGGCAACGTGCGTGAGTGGACCATGGACCGATACGCCAAAGATTATAACGGCGACGAAACAAATCCGACGGGTCCTGCTGATGGATATTTCTACGCGGCGCGCGGATGCAGTTGTCGTTTCGATGGCGGCGCCCGCTGCCGCGCGGCATATCGTCAGGGCCATTCTCCCAACAAACATTCTCGTTACGTGGGTTTTCGCCTTGTGAGAACAATGGCTCCCGAAGAAGTCGAGGGCTTTAAAGTCGATTTTCAGTTTCCGACGTCGGGTTCGGCGCGAACCGATATGGAAGCTCCGCAACGTGACTTGCCCAGTGAATTGCCCTTCACCTTTACGCGCGACGCAGTGGGGACTGAACTGACCCAGCAGGAAATCGACGATTTCACACAGAAGATCACCGGATTTTTCAAAGAAGTGAATTTTTTCAATTGGGTTCTGTGGCACGGGCACGGCGTCGATGAAAGCACGGGCATGTTCGATTACAAGCTCTGGTGGCAAGACACCGACGCAGTGAAAGAAAACGGCGTCGTCACCTTCCGGCACACAGGCAACGCAGACAACATCATGATCCGATCGGGAAAAATCATCAACAACGCGGCGGCGGGTTACCTGGCCAGCGGCGACCCGACATTGGGTCGCGTTGTGGAATCATACTCCAAGGGCATTGTTTCGCTGTTTCTTTCGATGGACTGGGATGAGAATGATCCCGAACATGACATTATGCCAAGGGCGCATTTCACGGTGAACCATTGTTACACGGAGGAAGGCGACCGCGAAACATGCGTGGACTATGAACCGGTTCGGCACCCGGTTGAAAGCTGGAACGGGCACACTGTCCATAATCCGAATAATCCTTATTGGGGCAATGTGTGGATTCGAGGCTGGCGCAGCAAGGACGATATGCCGCACATCACGCGCACCCTTCCGATGCTGATGCGCGTGGCGCAAGACGGCGCAGACCCCGACGTAAGGGAATGGGCCGGCAAGGCCGTGGAATACTTAAACGCTCAGGCCAAAGACATCGCGGATTCAGGCTGGTACATCAGAACAAAAGACGCCTGGGGAAATCAGCATGTGCCGTTGAATTACAATGAAGCCATTGATCCCCAATATTATATCGTCGCCGACCTGGCGAGTTATGAGCAATACAACATCATCGTTCCCGATGCCGAATGCACCAGCAAACTCGTTTCCGCGCTGATGGCTTATAACAATCCGTTGGATGTGGATTGCGGCAGCGGATTCGGCAGCCTCTACGAAGTGGTTGCGGTCATGGGGCACTATTTCAACGCCGCAATCATTCGCTATTTTCACATCGCGGCGACGCATGTGGCGCTGATGCTCGGGCAAGACGATATCGGTTACGATCTGCTGGTCGGTCTGAAGGACCGCGCCGACGACATCATGTATGATGATCAGGGACGGACCGATTACGATGAGTGGGATGTCGACTTCGCCGGTTATCTTTTGGCTGCGGGCACGACCGGATTGCCGCTGACCAACGAAGAAGCGCGGCTGGTCGTGGAACAATACTCCCTTTCCGTTGATCACTACGCGGCCTGGACATTCTGGGATCTGTGGGATGACTCCATCGGCGACGGCAACTACGGCGACTACAAGCCCAGCAGCAATATCGACGGCGGCGGCAGGGCGATTCGCCTGCCGGAAATGGTTTACATCCTTGAGTATTGCTACTCGCCTCTCCGAAACGAGACGAGCGCGCCGCTGGTCAATTGCGACATCGTTCTCGATCCAAGCCGATGGGGCGAAGCCAGTTAATTGTTTTAGCGGTAGGAGAGGCTTCCAGCCATGATGCCCAAGTGGCCTCTCCTGCCTGGCCTTCAGCTCTAACGCTTAGGCTCAAAGAGACCCTGGTCCAGGAAATCCGCAAAATGGCAGGGGGAGGACAGCCCCACGGCCCCTCCCCCTCCGAACCGTGCGTGTGCTTGCCCAACACTCGGCTTTTTCTCTCACAATAACGAAATGAAAGGATCCCGATTGCACTTTAGAGACAGGATTTTGAGAGGCGGAATCTGTATTCACCCGATGTATTCCACGAAAACAACGGCTGCTTCCTTAGCAAGCGAAACAATTTACGCTGTGAAGGACATGCAAGACCATTAATCTCCTTGAACAATCAGGACCCTTTCCAGACAAGAATTACCACCTTCAACGGCATTGCGTCAATATATTTCGCATTTTACCTGGTTCTTGACGTCTTTTTCCAGGCAAATTACGGATATTGTTGGCATTCAATGATTAGGGCCTCATGCTTCGAGGCTATTACCCTTTTATGAAAAGAGCGCCTGTCAGCGAAGCATTTTATGTAACACTTCGGAAATGAGGCCTTAGCAAAGGTCCTTGGGATTGCTGCCTGACGGGCTTCCCGTTTTGAAAAACTCGAACACACCGCGGAAAAGATCCCATATCAATTTTCCGGGGTTGGCGCCAGCGGTGACGATGACATCGTGGCTTGTCACATTGAGAGCCGGCGCATCCGTTGCCTGGTGCATAGCATTGACTTCCACCTTGGCGACGCCATTATCCACCTGGCCAAACTCCGAGATGGCGAAAGCCCCGGTGGATAGAAACAATGCCGCAACAACGGCAATAATACCAAATTTTTTCATGAGTCGACTCCATATCGTATTGAAATGAGGCATTTCTTCATTTTCTCGAATCGCTTCCAGTTCCGGATCTCCCTGCAGGTATTCACCGATTTCCTCCGCCCTGTCTGCCGCTTTATCAAAACGATCCAGCCAGCGATTTACGGCCTCGCGCACTGGCAACATATCTTCCGGTGTTTTCTTTTCGCCGCCGCTCGCAGCCCTCAGATTTATGGAGGCCAGCTCCAATCCGGCGCAGGCGAGTGGTTCCAAATCCACCCAGAGCGGATGAGATTCATCATCCAGCGCGCAATGCGTCCATTGATTTTCGGCGATCTCCAAACCGCGCTGATACTCCCCTTTTCGCTTTAGCAGCCAAAGCTCTTTCTGCACGAGAAGATTGCGCACACGCATTGGAATGGCTTCATCCTTATGAAGCTCGAATTGATCCCGCCATTCGCCAAGGTTGCTTTCCACAAGATCGTAGCGACCCATCTGGATCGCCGCCGCCGCGGACAGCGCGTAGGCTCTGGCCAAGGATTCCCTGGCCCGGGCTTTGTTCTCCGTAGATTTCAGGTCGATAATCAGGCGACACATGTCGATGACGATAATAAAGGCGCTTTTCACCTGATCCATCGTATAGGGAATGCGAACCGAAGTTCGCCCCTGCGCTTCAGCCTGTTTTTTTCGGGCTACGCTCCACTCCTGTTGCATATCCACGGCATTGTAGAAATATTTGTCATTGATCATCTCAAGTTGCCGGATTTCCGGATAGTCCGAAAGCATGGGCCGGGACAATCCTTTAATTGTATTGTCAGCTTCCAGGCCCTGAAAACGCGAATCGATAGTGGTCTGGATATTTTGCAAAACGTCCCGATCAGAACCAAGGATATGCGTGACGAAGTGGGCAGAAAGCCGATCATGGTCACGGCAGTTATCCCAAACCTCATCGAGCATCATTTCATCCTTGGTTTTTCGCGTCTCCGGCTGGTTGAACATAATCTGCGCGGCCTTCTGGGAGCGCCCATAAATAATGGATATGTACTTGGGGACGCTCATCCCCAAGACCTCTTTGAGCGCATTCCTGATCCCCTCGTCACGCTGATTTACAGTAGATCCATCGCTTTCCATCATTTTCCACTCCACTCAAAACCCAACTAGGATAATATCATATGCGACTGCTAAAGGGCAATACTGATCTTGTTTCCCCAAGCTTTTACGCATCCTGCCATGCATATTCGTTTTTTACATGGAATAATGACAATTTCCCCAAAATGATAGCGAAAATCCACACCGTGATGGACGCACTGCCGTCCGAGCAACGCTTCCGTAGGGAACTTTCCCCCAAAGTAAACGCGCCCTTTTCGGGGCTCGCCAAAGAAAAGCCCCGGCATGACCGGGGCTTTTCGCTATCGTTTGGCTTTAGAGGCGCAAATTACATCATTCCGCCCATTCCACCCATTCCGCCCATTCCGCCGCCGCCCATCGGGGGCATTCCGCCGCCGTCTTTGTCATCGGGCGAATCAGCGACAATAACTTCCGCAGTGGTCATCATTGTTGAAACAGAGGCCGCATTCTGCAGGGCGCAGCGCGTCACCTTTTTGGGATCAATGATGCCGGCTTTGACCATGTCTGTATATTCATCGCAGGATGCGTCGAAGCCGAAGGCTCCCTCTCCGTTTTTGACCTTATCGACAACCACGGCGCCTTCGCCGCCGGCGTTTGCGACGATCTGGCGAATCGGCTCTTCAAGAGCGCGCTTGACAATCTCAACGCCGGACTGCTGATCGCCTTCCAACTTCAGTGAGTCGAGAGCGGGGATGCAGCGCAGATAAGCAACGCCGCCGCCAGGCACGATGCCTTCTTCCACGGCCGCGCGGGTGGCGTTCAGAGCGTCCTCAACGCGGGCTTTCTTTTCTTTCATCTCGACTTCCGTCGCCGCGCCGACCTTAATGACCGCCACGCCGCCAATCAGCTTGGCCAGGCGTTCCTGCAGCTTCTCGCGGTCATAGTCGGAAGTGGTCTCTTCAATCTGGGCGCGGATCTGGTTGACCCGGCCTTCAATGGAGTTGGCTTTGCCGGCTCCGTCGATGATCGTGGTGTTGTCTTTGTCGATCACAACGCGCTTGGCCTGTCCGAGGCTTTCGAGGGTTACGGACTCGAGTTTGATGCCCAATTCCTCGGCCACGACTTCGCCGCCGGTCAGCACAGCGATGTCTTCCAACATGGCCTTGCGTCGGTCACCGAAACCCGGAGCTTTGACAGCCGAAATGTTCAGCGTGCCGCGCAGCTTGTTGACCACGAGCGTCGCCAGGGCTTCGCCTTCAACATCCTCGGCGAGGATCATCAGGGGTCTGCCCGCGCGGGCCACGGCTTCCAAAACCGGAAGCAGGTCTTTCATGTTGCTGATCTTCTTTTCGTGCAGCAGGATGTAAACGTCTTCGAGGACGACTTCCATCCGCTCAGGATCCGTGACGAAGTACGGGGAAAGATAGCCACGGTCGAACTGCATACCTTCGACGACTTCGAGCGCGGTTTCCATGCCCTTGGCCTCTTCGACGGTGATGACGCCTTCTTTGCCGACTTTGTCCATGGCCTCGGCGATGATGTTGCCGATGGTCTCGTCATTGTTGGCGGAGATGGTGCCGACCTGCGCGATCTCTTTCTGGTCCTGCGTGGGCTTCTTGATCTCGTCGAGCTTTTCGACGATGATGCTGACGGCCTTGTCGATGCCGCGCTTCATGTCCATGGGATTGGCGCCCGCAGCCACGAGCTTAAAGCCCTCACGAAAAATGGCCTGAGCCAAAATGGTGGCGGTAGTGGTGCCGTCGCCGGCAATGTCGCTGGTTTTGCTGGCGACTTCGCGAACCATCTGCGCGCCCATATTCTCGAACTTGTCCTCAAGCTCGATTTCCTTGGCAACCGTCACGCCGTCCTTGGTAACGGTCGGCGCGCCGAAGCTCTTGTCCAAAATGGCGTTGCGGCCCTTGGGACCGAGCGTGACCTTCACGGCGTCAGCCAGTTTGTTGACTCCGTTCATAATCTTTGTGCGAGCGTCTTGTCCGAATAAAATGACTTTTCCAGCCATGGCGTTTCCTCCTTAAGTTCCTAATATGACCAACTTTTCAGCTTCGGTCCGTTTATTTGTCGATGATTCCCAGGATATCCTCTTCGCGCATCATGAGAAATTCTTCACCGTCGATTTTGATTTCGGTCCCTGAATACTTGGAAAACAGAACGCGATCGCCGGGGCTGACCTCCAAAGGCGTCACGGTGCCGTCTTCCTTCATTTTTCCGTTTCCGATGGCGATAATTTCGCCTTCAGCCGGTTTTTCTTTGGCCGAGTCAGGTATAATGATGCCTCCCTTGCTCTTTTCCTCTTCAGCAAGTCGTTTCACCATAACTCGATCATGCAAAGGTCTGATCTTCATTCTCCCCACTCCTTTCCGCGCCGACCGCTTTGACGATCCGGCTCGTGTTTGAGATTGAATCTATCGGTTCTTTTGTACATTCCACGACCACCGGGAGCTAAGCCTAAAGCTTTCAGCCAGCGGATTGTTTAATCAATTTCAGTTCAGATACGGGCGCTCAAGATGCGAAATCCGTGACGCAATGTAGGCACTCATTCCCGCCTGTCAAGGGGAAAAGAGGCAATTATTTTGACTTGGACTCATTCGCAGCAGACGCAGACGCTGTCGCCGCAGTCGGTCGTATAATAAAACTCCTGGCCGGAGCAGTAAATGTTGCATTCGGCGTAGCTGTAATCCAAGCCGGCGCCGGGCGCGGCGTTCGTACCGTAATCCTCGCAATACATCTGCGCGTCGTCATGCGCTTCATCGTGGCAACTCGTTCCGCTTTGATCATCGTCGTCATCGTCATCGCCGCAAGCGATTACGAAGCAAGCGAAAAGCGTTAAAATGGTTATCAGGCTGAAAATTGTTGCGGTTTTCATAGTAATCTTCCTGTTTTTTTAATTATTGGCCAACCGAAATACTCGTGTGATATATCCCCACGCCGTCGCGGGAATGACGACAGCGTCGCCAGCCAGCGTGGCCAGCACCGCCGACACGGTGAATCGGGGCCCTTCTTCATTATGGCAAAGGACATAAAAACGACGACGCCAGAAAATGTGCAGACCCTGCAGGCAGAAAGAGGCGATGTTGAGCCAGGGATTGCTGGCCGCAAGGGCCGTGAAAAACATCGGGATGCTCACGATGCCGGCAAGGGCCGCCGCAGCTTCCGTCCGTGTCGTCGCCGCAGTGTCGAAAGTACGTGGGCGTTTGAGTCTCGCCCATTGATAGGAGCGCCTGGCGTAGTTTTTCAGATTCTGCGTGAAACTCGGAAAATGGTGCTTCACGCACATTTCGTGATCCACGACGATGCCTTCGGCGCCGCCGAGACGATATCCAAATTCGTAATCCTCCACGTCGGCGCCCGCGTAGGCTTCGTTGAATCCGCCCGCGTTGACAAAGGCTTCGCGACGAACAGCCGCGCACGCCGTTTCCAAGCTTCCGAAACGTGAGACCCCTGTGAACCAATCATGGCAACGCAGGGCTTTATAACGTGGAAAGAAGCCGTCGTTGGCCGGTTCGATATCGTAAACCCCAGACAGCGCCATAAGCTTTTCATCTTCGGCAAAGCGCTTTTGGACATGATCCGGCAAGGTGGAACGAGGGATGACGTCAGCATCGAGGAAAAGCAGCACCTGGCCTCGTGAGGCTTGCGCGCCCTTGTTGCGTGCCGCCGCCGGTCCGTGTTCAGGCGCGTTGGGCAAAACGCGAAATCCAGCCTCGGAGAGGATTTTCGCGCCGCCGTCCGTTGAAGAATCGTCCACGGCGATCATTTCGACGACGCCGGGTGCCGGATTCGCCTGACACAGTGCTTCGACGAGTTTTGGCAGCGTTGCCTGTGCATCTTTGAAAGGGACGATGATGGTTATGAATGGAGTTTCCGGCAAGGTTCAGCCCGCGCCTGGCGAGTTAGCCAAATTATCGTCGTATGCTTCGTCTTTGACATCGTCATCCGCCGCCTCGGCGTGGAAATAAAATGTTCGCGTTTCGCTGACGCCGCCGGCGCCGCAATCATCCTCAACGCTAAAAGCCAACTCAACCAAGCCTTGGTATTCATGCGCCAAAGTGATCTGCTCGACAAAGGAACCGCACGCCGCATCGGAAAAATCGAATTGAATGGCTCGATGCTCTTCGCCGCTGACGGCAAATGCGATGCCGTGCGCCATGTTGCAGTCGGGATCCTCTATCGTCAACCGAACAGCGACCTCGTCTTCCGCTTGAATCTCGATGGGATCGGGATCGCTTTCGCCGTCCACGACAACTTCGACCTTTAAAATCGACGGGGCACTGTTGCCGATTCCGCAGTAAGGACCACGCAGCCAGTCGTGACCGACGATCGGCGCGTTGGTGTATTCGACGGCTGGAAACGCAATATCAATATTGAGGTCGGCGACGCTCAAGTTGCCCTCGTCCAAATCCCCTTCGACAAAGAGCAGAAAATTGTCATCGGCGGAAAAGCGCGGTTGGGTCGATTGACTGAATACGACCTGCCGGTTCGGCGACTCGGAATCCAGATCCCAGATATAAATGCGCGAGTCACTTTCATAGGCGAGTTTTCGACTGTCGGCGGACCAGGTCGGATAACGCGCGCCCCCGATCCACGTCACCTCCAGATCCTTGTCCACTTCAATGATGAAAGTGCGAATGCCCTTTTCGCCATTGCCCCAAACAACCATCGGCGCCGCCACAAGCAAACCGTCGGGCGAAAAGGCAGGCTGCAAGCCCGGATCGTCATCCTCAATATCGAATTGGGTCGCGAAGGAAAGGACAATGTGTCTGGGGATAATATCGTTTTGCGTCGAATGGATGAACAAACCTTCTTCAGTGGACCAGGCGATGTTATTCATCGCATTATCGAAAGACGCTCGTTTGGCTGCCTCGGCGATCAACACCGATCCCGCACCGGCCACGGCGGTTTCCCAAATATTGCCCTGCGCCTCGAAGATAACGCGACGCGCATTGGGACACAAAAAAGCCGGGGCCACGGCGTCGGTCTGGCTCTGTTGCCCGTCTTTGGACAAAAACAGTGTTGTTCCATCATCTTGCGTCAGAAGGAAAGACTCGCCTCCGGCGGCGATATCAAGGCTGATCATGTCAGCTTCGAATTGCATGGAGGTCTTGGCGTTTTGCAGATCCGAGAAATGGGCGCCGAAACTTTTGTTATATTGCCCGCCCCAGATGACAGTCTGGTCGATCAGGTAAGGGTCGTTTTGATCGACGGGGCCGCCGTCATCCGTATCTACATCGATTGATTTGAGACCACAGGCCGCGATAGCGCCTGTTAAAAGGATCACGAGCAAAACAGCATATTTGTACAAGCGCATGCGCCCTCCGCTACCGGCAAACCATTGCCCCATTGTCACGCGATGGGCTAAATGCGTCAAGTTGAGCGGCAAGTGCCGTTGAAAAATCAAGGCAGTTGATATTAAAGGGGCTGCAAAGGGAAACGCCTTTTGGAAAGAAATGCACACGCGGGGTTTATTCGGCGATGAAATTGACCTGCGTTTGCGCACGCTGCTCGCCGTCAATAAGCAGCGAAAACGTAACAAGGCCGATATCTTCGTCTATGTCGCCCAAACTTCTGGCCCAATAGGTTCTCTGATGACCGACATTCGGGTCCCAGAGATAACCATGTATCTTGTCTCCGGAAATGCGGTTCGGGCCTAGCCAATCGCTGAATATGGATTCCATGCCCAAACTGTCGACGCAGGCTGTCGATTCGATAATCTCGATGAGCTCGGCGTGGTCGGACTCGACTTCGATATGGTGACCGGACGCCCATTCGTCTTCGTCTGTCATGACGTTAATGCCAAGTGCAACCGGTGCTTTGCCGTTATTCTTGATATCCGGAACGCTGCCGTCCGCGCTGGTGAAGAATTGGACTTCGGAAATCGTCCTCACAATATCGTGAACATCCAGTTGAAAGTTCAAAGCGCCGCAGTCTCCGCCCACAATCAATTTTCGCTGGTCGTGCGTGATTTGCGGCGTGAGACGCGACGAGTATTGGAAAAACGTTTCAACGATGATCTGATCGAGATCGATGCTGGATTCCGTGAACTCGATTCGCAAATCATGGATTTCGCCAAGGAGTTTGTAGTCCAGATAAACGCTCAGGTCGATCTGCTGACCGGGGCTAAAGGAAATGTCGATGTGTTCGGTCCTATCCGAGTGGGAACCGCTGACAAGCAGAGTGATGGATACTTCCGTCTGCTCGGCGACCTCAGCCTGAAGAATCAGGCCGAGAATCGGGTATGGTTCGTGAATTTGCATGAGTGAACCTACCGGATTATCGAGCGTGCGGCGCAGGACGCCGGTCGGCGTGAAGAAAGGGCTCCATTCGCACTCGTCGCATAAAAAAAGACCGAATCCGAAAGGATACAGTTCGATGACATCGCCCGTATCGAGAACAAAACCGCGGTCATCGCCGAAAATCGCTTCGTAATTATAATTTGTATTATTTGAGTCGCTCTCATATAGAGGGATATGATATTCTAGCATTGACCCGCCAATTCCGTAGCCGAATTGGTCGACGTAATCAAGGATCATGGACGCATTGTCGCCTTCGATTTCGCTGAGCGGCAGGATGACGCCTTCATCATCCCAATAGTAGGCTTGGTCGCTGACATCAAAGTGATGCCAGGCGCCATCGTATTTGATCTCCGCGGTGACATGTCCTTCCAGGGAATTGGTCCTTGTTTCGTCTACGTCCCAACCGAGCATCTGAACGAGTGACACGAAAACTTCCGCATAGTTGCTACAGAATCCGTGACCCCAACCGTGAAATATGTCGGGAACAACACTGCTTCGCCACCAATTATCCGAATTATCAAAGGGCGGCGCCGAAAACTTGAGCCAATGTCCGACAAAATTGAAAAGATACAGAACTGTTTCGCGTGGCGACAGGTCGACCGTCTCGGCTTCAAGCCATTGACGAAGACTTTGGACGCCGGTGAAATCAGGCTGATCAGGTGTTCGCAAGTTGATGCGGCTGCATGTCCGATCCCCAGTGTTTTCCAACCTGAAACGTACGGGAACCAGCGCGCCGTCTGCCTCGGGCAACTGCACGGTGGTGGGGAAAGAGTCGATGTTCTCGTTTGCAAAATTCTCGGTTTCCACGGATCGCTTTTCAAATTCGGCGCTCTCCATGAGTTCATCATCGATAAAAAGGTCGATCGTATGCGTTCCCTCATCGATTTCCAGCCAATGAATACGCCCCCAGGCAATAAGCTCATCGTCGAGAAAAACCTGGCCATTTTCACCGATAATCCCCTCGTCCAGTGTGAGCAGAATTTGCGATGAGTAATAGATTGCGCCGTCCAGGGGGCTTTCGATGAGGTAGTTCGGAAATTCCCAGGATGTATCGTCGTCTATGTCATCATCTGCGTCATCGTCTATGTCATCATCCGCATCATCGTCTGCGTTGTCGTCATTGCTGTAGAACGAGTCGTCATCCGAATCGTCGTCTACAGGATAATACGGGCGAACATCCTCCGCCTCGTCGCCCGACTGACAGGCGAAACTAAAAAACGCCACAAAGGCCAAAATAATGAGAAACGCCGGTGATTTGCAGAACATGAAGTGCACAGTCAATCCTTATTTTGTTAGTCGACTTTCCCAATACTATTTCAAACATACCATATTGAAATCTGGCAAGCCAACGGAGTGATGGAAAAGCACGGCTAATTGCCATCTTCCTCACAGAATCCACCTTGCTATGAGCGCGGCCTTGCCGTCCAGTTAACGATTCCCGCGGCCCCTGGAGGGCCTGGTGTTTGGCCTTTCCCTAGACATTCTCCATGATTTTCATTTAACCGAAAAATAATTTTCTTTTTCCTAATCTTTTTCTTGGCATTATCTTTCTGCCGTGATATCTAGTTGTGCGACTAGATACCACAGAGGTGTGTCATGGGATATCCGACCAAGGTTCAACTCATCAAGCGAAAGGCCAGCGAGCAGTGGTACATCAATTTCCCTGCCGCCATCGCCCACGCCATGGATTTTGAAAAGGGTGAAGTCGTCGAGTGGATTATTGAGGATAAAGGGCTGCTGGCCTTGCGGCGAAAAAAGGTCCCGCTGCCGGTGGTGAAAAAAAAACGGAAAGCGTCCTCCTCGCCCAATTCGAGGAACTCTTTCTAAAAAGCCGCACCGACTTCTCTTAAGGAACGGATCAACTTCAAAGCGATCTTTGAGGTTTGAGAAAAATGAAATCCTTGCGCGACTGCCGCCTGAGCAGCCTCTGGTGGTGGCGATGGACAACACTTTATTGCGCAAACGAGGCAAAAAGATTCCCGGCGTCGGTTGGATTCACGATCCTTTGGGACCGAAATTTCGGCGTAATCTGGTTTGGGGACAACGGATGCTACAGTTTTCCACGGCTGTGCCCGCCACTCCCGCGCAATTATTGCGCGATCAAAGCATTTTGTGGGAGA
>Ga0307990_1002152_pt1 | contig 15952 bp, 14 predicted proteins | sample EllFjometagen129_FD_203168 | JGI IMG/M metagenome (GOLD analysis project Ga0307990, IMG submission 203168) | Marine microbial communities from Ellis Fjord, Antarctic Ocean - #129 | ecosystem: Environmental > Aquatic > Marine > Unclassified | place: Southern Ocean | collected 2014-10-08
CCTCTAAAATACGCTCAACAATAATATTGGCAAAAGCATGAAGCCTGTCTTCAATTGATATTGTAGAGATATTTCTTTTTAGAGTTAAATTGTTATCTAGCTTCTTAACCGGTTTTTCTTTGTCATAATCAGTCTTTAACTATATATCCATGCTACGGATAGTATACTAATGATGGATAGTCATGTCAAGTCTATTTTAGTCAAGTACTGGTGTTTTTTGACACCCTCATATATACTGCATCCAAGTACCTGCCCGATCAAAGGTAGGTTATGTTTACTCTTAACGAATTATTCTTAAAACTTCAGTCTCCCGCTAAATATCTATCTGGTTTTGATTTCTCTTCCTTGTTTCCATTTCTTGAAATATTGGCCGTTGTTATTGGATTAGCTATCTTTGTCTATCTAGTGATCAAGTTTCTCCTGGTTAAAAGGCTAATGAGTCAACCTCAAGTCATTCTAGAGGTCAATCCACTAAGAGTTACTGAACAAAGCCCTTTTACCACCGAGCAACTGTTTAACATGATCCATGGCCTTGCTAGACAAGTGCCTAGGATCTACAGAATCTTTAATGTCTCCAAAAACTACGCTTTTGAAATTGTTTCCACCAAAGAAGATGGGATTAGGTATCTAGCTCGAGTTGATAAGCGTGATGTTGAGTTGGTTGAGAAGAGTCTTTTGTCATACTTGCCTGGCATAGTAGTCAAAAAGGCTGATGATTACTTGCCAACTGACTTAGAAACAAAACCTCATCGAATAAGTGAGTTTAAGCTCTCCAATCACTTTGTATTGCCTCTTAAAAAGCAAGAATCACTCGACAAACATGACCCGATTGCATATATGACAGGGAGTATGACGAAGTTATCTGAAAATGAACTAATTTCTTTTCAGTTAATTGTCTCACCCACAAATAAACGCCGTGTGCCTGATATCAAGCGAATCTCCAAGCTGATCTATTCCCGCAATGACTTGGTTGTGAATATTAATGACCGTGATCAGAAATATCCATGGCTAACAGCAGTGAGACAAATCACTAAAATAGTTTTGCAGATCTTGCTCTTCCCAGTTGGACTATTAGTATTTCTCTTTACGGACGGCAAGGAAGGGCCATTCTTATCTTTATCAGCCAACCACACCCAACAAAAAACCAGTAACCCATATCAGGAAGAAATGGAGAGGCTAGTCAAAGACAAGCTTGATCAACAACTCTTTACCACTTCAATACGACTCCTAGTATTGGGCGATAAACATTCTAATCTCTACAACAAGGAAAAAGGTTTTGTTTCAGCCCTATCATCATTTAACAACTCCAACTATCAATCACTAGTTAAAACTCTCAAGTGGAGAGTGGAACTAGTAAAGAACCTCAAAAGATTCCTCTTTACCAAACGGCTGCTTAGGCCACTAGGCAAGTCAATCCTGTCAGCTTCAGAGATTGGAGATATCTATCACTTCCCCTTTACCAGAACCACCAAGACTGAAGATATCGTCAAATCCCACAGCAAGCAACTACCAGCCCCAGTCTCTCTTAAACGCACTAAAGACTTAGATATAATATTCGCTGAGAATCACTATGGAGGAGATACCACTAAGATTGGCTTAAGCCAAGATGAACGAAGACGTCACATGTATATCTTGGGAGCTACGGGAACAGGTAAGACCACCATGCTCCTGTCGATGATCAAGCAAGATATCGAGAATGGCAAGGGATTATGCTTAATTGACCCACATGGAGATCTAGTTGAAGATGTCTTGCATATTATTCCCAAAAATAGAATTAAAGACGTAATTTACTTTAATCCTGATGATATTGGTTATCCCACTGGGATTAACTTACTAGAACTAACCCCAGGACTAAAAGGAGAGGATGCAATCCGTGAGAAGGAGTTTATCGCTGAGAGTATCATCTCTTTGTTTCACAAGATCTATACCGAGAAATATTCTGGCCCCAGAATGGAGTACATTCTTAGAAACACCATTCACACTGCCTTTACTGTGCCAAACGCTACCTTGTTTACCATCTACAAGCTACTAATTAATACTGGGTTTAGAAAGTCGGTAGTGAGAAACCTCAAAGATGAAAATCTCTTGGACTTCTGGAAATATGAGTTTGCCAAGGCTGGTGACTATCAAAAAGTGAAGATGATCTCACCAATTACTAACAAGATTGGGAGGTTTTTGTTTTCTCCTACTGCCAAGAGAATCCTAGAACAAGATAAATCTACAATTAACTTTGACCAGATTATGAACGAGGGGAAAATTCTTCTGTGCAATGTTTCTAAGGGCAAAATTGGTGAAGATAATTCTGAGGTATTTGGCGTAGTGATCATGGCCAAGATCCAGTTAGCGGCGCTCAAGCGAGCTAGAATGGCCATGAAAGATCGCAAAGACTTCTATCTGTATGTAGATGAGTTTCAGAACTTTGCTACGCCTGCGTTTGCACAAATTCTATCTGAGGCTAGAAAGTACAAGTTGGGAGCAATACTGGCTCATCAGACTACTTCTCAAATTGAGGACAAGTCACTAATTAATGTGACTCTGGCTAATACAGGTACGGTAATTTGTTTTAGAACTGCTAATCCAGAGGATGAGAAGCTCATCTTACCTCAGTTCCAGCCGTATGTAGAAAAGGGTGAGATTGCTAGCTTGCCCTCATTTCGGTTCTATATGAGATTGGGAGCTCTTAATCCTGAAGAGCCATTTTCTGGCAACACCACTCTGACTACGATTGGTGAAAATAGTGAGAGAGTGAATGAGGTAATTGCTAGCTCAAGAGAACACTATGCGATTAAGTATGTGGAGAAAAAGCAGGTGCAGTATCGAGGTGGTTATGTGGCTAAGAAAAAGTTTTATAAATCAAAAAGAAAATCTAGCAATATTTTGCCCTGATAGATTGACTAAGGCATACTAAATGGGGCAATTGGTGGATCCATTTTGAGAATATCTTTAAAGACCTTCTCTCTTACGCCTGGAGTTAAACGAAAGCGATCTCCTTCACCAATAATAAATTCTCGACGCCTTGATTCTGTGGTAATTTATCCCGTTTGCATCAATCCCAAATCTTGGAGTTCATGTAAGGATGCCTCCAACTTATCATTCTTTAAATTTGTATTTAGATTGATATTACGGTGTTTCCACTTATTGTACGCAAGTTGCTGTTACCCCATAACTAATTGAGGGTCATGCTCCTATTCTATACTCTTCTTCAGTTCTCAGATTGAAAGTGCAACGAAACGAACTGAATTATAAGATGACTTTAGCGAACGATGGTATGAACGGAAAAACAGACTGGGTTAGCGAGCTGGAATATCCCGAGTGGACGGTGAAGGAAGTGGGGAGGTTTCTACAATATTGATAGTAAATGTCAACTTTTCGGCAGTTTTATTGACATTGGGATAGGAGATGTCAATACTTTTGTCTTATCAAAGACCTCCATGTCCTAGTAGTTTCTTTTGCCAGTCTTCCAACATATGCTCGGCAGGGTCGTTCCAGTTAAAAAGCATAAATATCTCTCCTATAAATTCTCTGGCTATTCCCTCAAACGAAGCCATCAGGTCTACTGTTTTGATGTCTCTTTTGACTTTTATATGGTCTTCATTGCAAATATACCCTCTATGTAACAAGCCTGGTTGTCCTTCTCCCAACATCCTTCCTCTACAGCCACTTAATATTAACTCAACATGAATTGTATCTACTTCAAGTTTTTCTGCGTAAACTCTTTTCAAGAAAAGCATAATCTCTGTTAGCGAATAAATAGCACTTACAAAAAACAACAGTTTTTTGCCGTCCTCTGATTCAAAGTCTCTCAAATCTTCCTTAAAATAATCTTTCCAAACAAACAGCCCACTTTTATGCATTCTCCAAGCCTCTTGAACCTGGACTCTATCAGAAGCAGTAAAAGATTGTTTACCTTTGTTGAAGTTTGACTCATTCCCATGACTATCAACATGTGGCAAATCCCATCCACGCAAGCGCACGATTGATTGCTCTACAATGTTTCCGGCTTCTACTGAATTCTGTATCAGTTCTGAATTGTAGATAGTTGGATACGCTACTAGTTCCCAAAAACCAGCATCACTAGTCAAATTTGTGTCAAAGAAATCTCTAGCTGCCGTAATTTCCTCTTCGTAGGAATGTTTAGCCTCAGCAGTTTCTTGGAGTGGTTTTCCAGTAATCAATTTTTGTATGAGTCCCAAGAGTTCATCGCTCTTTCTTATTAGACCGATTGCCAATATACTGCGCATTTCATCTGCCGTACTAATTGGTTCACTGGTACAATCCTTGGTTCGAATATAAACAGCTCCCTTTTTAAGAACCTCAGTATTGCTACTTGAATTTGCCGACTGTTTACAAATGATAGGCACTTCGGAGAATTCAGGAACATCTATTACAACAACTTTTTTACCCTCAATCTCCTGTTTAATCACGGAACAAGTGAAGGCTGGATCGGCATAGTTATGTAAAAATTGATTTACTGGTGTTGTATCAAATAAATCGTATGATTCATCGCTTAACCCTACAAATTCGAAGTCACCATCTTTGACACCAAAAATTATTCTCCCGCCATCTTGAGTGTTTGCCATTGCAAGAATATCTTTGGTTACTCCAAGTTTTCCGTCTCTATGACTTCTATCCCAAATTAAAGCCTCCTTGTAATCAAGGTTTGGAGTTTCACTTTTTGATTCAAGTAGGTCTTCTATATCGTGGTTAGTCATTATTGTTTTTTGCTTAGGTTTAATAGAGCCTTTGGATTAACTGGTTCTCTAACTAAATTGACATTCACCAACTCAATACCAGAAATATTATTGATGCACTTAACCCCGTCGTATGTTTCTCCACTAATATGAGCACAGTTAAGGTAGTTCCCTTTACAAATTGAACATTTAGATTTTTTGACCACACCAGTAATGCTTAACCCTTTAAGGATGTCGTCATCTATCAATTGTTGAGTTTGATCGTCAGTAATGGTTCCATCATTCAACATTAATCCTTGTTTACCCAGAGAAACATTCCCCCAACCAACAATTTTATTTGTGTGTTCTAAGTAAATTGGGTGCGGATATTTGCCAGGATTGGGCGAGCTGGGCTTTACACCTTTATAATCTTCGACGAAAAAAAGTTCTCTGGATTTATCGAAAATTGTTTCTAGTTGTTGTTTGGATATCTTTTCACCTTTCTGAGAATACGAAACGGTTACGCCATTTTCCTGTTTTTGTACCACAAGTTCAGCGTTCTTTGTTGAGCCTGAGAAGACGTCGTACAAGTGACTTGAGTAAAGATTGATAACTAGACTTATCGGGATCCCCGCTACAAACAAAGTTAACGGATGTTCAATAAACTCTTTGATACCTTTCTCTACTACGTAATCAACAGCATCTCGACCATTTGTCTCTATATCTACCTCAATATTGTTCTATCTCAAGACTTTTATGAGATTTAACTCACTACGAGTAATCAATATCTTGTCTGGGTACAAGATATTGTACAGTGACGATGGAATTAGAGTTACTGTTTGTTTATTCATCTAGAGAGTCTCTAAGGGCAACATACGCTTCAAAACCAGATTTCTGCTTGTCGGGTATATCATCCCTCGAAAAAATGTAATCCTGTAGACAATCTTCCTTTAGCATATTTCTAACTTTTCTTTGTGCCAGTTCAGAAAGAGCAGCTTTAACCTGTTCATCATCTTTAAAAAATTTATCCTTCATGAATCCAAAGACTCCTGGTAATCCAGGTTCCAGTCCAATCTTTATTTTCTTTAGCTTCCCATTAATCTCAACTTCAATAATAACTTCTGTTGTGAAATTGCCTTGGGGAGTATAAGGCTCACTAATACTTCTAATCTTTGAGTCTTTCAATATCAAGGCCGGATGGAATCGGCCAACTTTATATATGTTATAAAAAGCTCCAGAGGGCACTTTCTCCAATGCCAACTCTCGGCGGGTAAAGAAATTCACACCTTTGTTATTTTTATATTCGAAGAAAATGTTTAACTCAGGAACTGGATTATGGAAAATGCTCTCATCAGATATTTTATATTCCAGTTTCTTTTTTTCTCCGGGCTGGAGCATAAACACGTTTGGAGAACGCCACTCATAACTAAAGCCACGAATTCCCCAGTGACAGTCAATGGCTACTTTTTCACCAATATTAATAGCATGGAAATGGACAAAGTGACCAGACGGACCGCCTGTACCACCGACTCCAGGATCAACATCCAAAACAGGAATATCTTCTAGTACTTCTTGTTCTTTCTCTGCTGGAGGCTGCGGTGGTTCATACAAAGCTGTTAGGAAGCGCTGGATCTGAAGATAGGCTTGTGTCCTAATCTGTTCCCCAAGCTCATCGGCGGCTTCCATAAAGTCTGCCACCCAGCTAGGACCTTCTGCTTCGCGAGATCTAAACTTTTCATGAATAGACTCAATCGCTTCTTTAACTAACCCATGGTCAATAAATGGTCTAATTTCCTCTGCTACAGCAAACGGTCCAGACTTGTAATACAAAACCAAACTGTGAATATCGTAAGCATCCTTTTGCTTATAGCGGGAACCAACCACTATCCCTTTCATTGTCATAATCCCGACAATATTTGCCATCTTGATAGTTGTTCTACCTTCAACTCCATCAGGTAGTTTCCCTTCCAAAGTGACATCTATTGCGTGATCAAACACCACGTCAGCCCCTCGTGCTTTCCTAACCAAAAAATCATCTTGAATTCGCTGGTGGCGTTTATTCTTTTTAGTTCCACCATATTCGGGTCCCAAAAAGTCAATCTGGATTTGCTCTTCACCCTTACTCGTGGTCACATTTTTCACAAATGAATGCTGAACAACGTTACCGTTTACATCTAATTTTGGCTTATAGCCTCGTTGTTTCAGTATTTCCAAAATTGAAGCATAACCAGACTCATCAACAACCTTGGGGTTGACGGCAATATCAATGTCTTTGGACCCAATATGTTGAAAGTCGATACTTGAAGGCTGATGTTGTTTTAACAATAAGTAAGGCACCCAACCGCCAACAAGAACAAGACCACCTCGATACTCACCCAAAGCTATCATCAACTCAATCAAGTGTGATAGGGAAACATCAGCAATATTTGATATAAAAGTTGTTTTAGTTCGATCGTCTTTCGTTTGTGCCATATGTTCAGAAACCTAACTTTAATTCCCTTAGATGCTCAGCCTGTTCTTTGCCCCGAGCTGGATTATTAAACAAATCCATATACAGTTGAACATTAGAAACAACAGGGACATCAACTTGAGTAGAAGCATCAACTTTCAGAGCCTTATAAAATACCCCTTCATCATAAGGAATATATATTTCGACATTGGCCCCGCTTTTAACTTCCTGTAACTCAAGGAGTCCTTTTAAGCGCTCAACATCAGCCTGGTTTCGAACATAAAGCTGTACTTTATTAACTCCTCGAATAAAGGGCGCTACTAAATCAGCTCCACTAAAAAATGATAGAGCAAAAGAAATATCTTTTGCCTTCTTTAATAGAGAATTCATCACCACAGATTGATCTTGTTCAAAGCTGTAGAAAGTAAACTTTTGTGACTCATATGAAGGATAAGTATCCTCCCACGCTTTCAATAGTCGAGCAGGATCTTTGAGAACCAGTTTATTATTCTCACTCCATTCAACCAGTTCCTCTTCGATCATACGGTCAACGGTTTTGTGTGTCTGTCCTAAACTAACTTTAGCTTCATCAGCCAGCTCGCTCAGAAGCCAAACCTTCCTAGGTTGTACAAGCAATACTCTGGTTATCCTGCTGGAAATAGGAGCAAAAAGATTCTTAAGAACGGCTTTTTTAGAAAACGGATTTTTATTAACTATTTTCTCGATTAAAATATCATCCTTTTTAAGGTAAAAATTGCCAGCTAAGTCCATGATCCCAACACCTTCTTCTTTAGCAACTTGTCTAGTTTTTTCTCCAAAAAACTGACCAGCAACAAAGGGGATAGCTTCACCTTGGCTGGAATACGCCTTTATCTGGCGGGCAGCTTCCCTAAAGGTAGCTGTTCCTCCTGCGTTTTTCACTTCAATAGCTACTGGAAACTCTCTATCCTGAACCTTAAGAGTTCCTTGGAAATCTGGCCCTACAGAACCCATAGCGGGTACACCCAGTCCTTCAAGAGACAATCCCTCGGGTAGGTTATTTGGAAGCTGGTTGATTAGTGTGTTTTCACTCATATGTATATTTTCACTTAATAATGAAAGTATACCAAATAGTGAAAATAAAAGCAATCAAAAAGCCATGTATTAGGCTAAATACTGTGTTTTTCCTCAATATAATGACCAGCCAAATTCTCATCTCTCGATATCCAGGTTATTGTGGACTTAGTTTTAAGATGGAGCTCGTAAGCCAAACTAATGAATTTTTTATGACGGTCAGTTAATTTTGCTTTGCGAAGTTGCTTCTCATGATATTTACTCCAACCTCTAACAGTCCAATTAGCCGCAATCTTGCTATCAGTTCTGACTTCAATCGGCTTGTCTTCAGAAAAATCTTTTAAACAAGCAATAATGCCCAGTATTTCTCCTTCATTATTAGAATAGTCACCTATCCACTTTTCCATAAGAACAGTACCTTTTTCGTCACAAACAACCACTATTGTTTGTTGTCGTCCTTTTTGCCCGTTGTTTTTAGTACCTGCATCACAAAATAATAGCTTATGGGGAGTTGGTTTGAGTTGAGTCTCTTTAGAAGTCGGCTTGCTATTAGCTATGCCAGGGATAGAAACAGAGATAACTGACCTTAATTTGCCCTTATTTTGCTGAAGTTCTGATGCAATGCGGAAAGCTTCCTCTTTACCCACCTCTTTGGTGAATGCTTTTGAAGGCTTCCAAGCAATATTTAGCTCCGCTTGATAAGTAGTGGCGTGAGTTCCACATTTCTTGCATTTCACCCATAAGCCTTTAGTCAGGCTACTAAGTGTGTAATATCCCTCGCAGAGAGCCGAACAACGTTCGCACCTTACTTTTTCGAAGGTATCGTTGTTATTTTCTTGGTCAAACAATCCAGCTGATCTCATATTTCTAGGAATTCTACTCATCTTTACTGACACAGAAAAAATTATCTCTATTATAAATAACAATAATCAATGTTGCCTAACTACTGTTTATATGAATAATCACATTCTACACTTCTTTAATCACTTTATCCTTACTGTCTTTGTTTCTTTTTCTGCTCCAGCCTGCTAGGACAATTTGATTTGTATTTAGATTGATATTACGGTATTTCTTATTTTTTCTTTTACCCCTATTCCCTTATAGATAAGGGGGAATGATATACTTACTCACACTAGTCACTCACAAGACTCTAACAACTGCCCATAGTCAAACAACCCTATGGAACAAACTACACCTAAACAACTTAACATCCTCTTGCTACTTTATCGTTTCCGTTTCCTCAATAGAATCCAGATCCAAAAACTTCTCAATCACAAAGACCCCAGACGAATCAACACCTGGCTCAAAGACCTCACTACTAGAAACATCATCGGACGAAAATACTCCACCAAGCTACTAGCTAACACTAAGCCAGCAATCTATCATCTAGCTACCAAAAGTCGAGCCATTCTACTAACCCAATCAGATATCAACGAAAAGCTACTCAAACGAGTCTACCGAGAGAAAACTAGATCAGACAAACTAATCAATCACTGCCTACTAGTTGCTGATCTCTACTTCTTACTAGATAAACAAACTCAAACCAACAAAACCAAACTACATTTCTACACCAAAACCGACCTAGTCACTCACTACTACCTGCCCTATAAACGCCCGGATGCATATATTGCTATCGAGTCCAGACGACAAACAAAAAGATATTTCCTGGAAATTATTGATGAGGGCACGCCCCGATTTATGATCCGAAGCAAGATTAACCAATATATAGAGTACTTTCAAGCTAACACCTGGCAAAATAGAACAGATCACCCCAACCCAACCATGCTTTTTGTTTGTCCGGAAGAGTTAACCAAGATATTTCTCAATAAATACATCTTGCAAATACAAGAAGAGGAGCCGGAGGTTGATCTTGAGTTTTTCCTAACCATTAAAGATCAAATCAATAATAATCAAGCTGATCTATGGGAAAAGGTGGGGGAAGTAGAAAAATAAAATTGTTGTTTAATCATTCTTGAGCCCGCGAAGATTTGTAGTTACGATAATATTCATTCTTTGGTTCATAGTCTACATTTTCTGTAACTTCAAAAAAAAGTCCATCGACAAACTCTACCTTATCAACTCCTAACACATCATAATTCTCTCCAGTCATATATGTTATATAAAAGCCATCTTGTTCTGGAGATTCCTCAACACCAACTTGAACATGGATGTCGCTTCTAAAAATAACTCTATTTCCCTCTCCCTCAATAACCCAAATTTCTCCTGCCCCCTTTGTCATATGTGTTGGTTGTCTAACAACGGTATAACCTTGAGTCTTACCCTTAGTAATACTCATGCTATAAAAAGTTGGACAGTGTCCACTTGTGCAATATGGAACACTGTAAGGTTCATCTTTTGTTACAACCTCTTCAACCTTTTCCTTCTCATTTTCCACTATTGGCTTTGGTTTAAATAAGAAATAACCTTCTAATGCTACTAAAGAAATCAGTATTAAAATTAGAGTATTTTTTACGTTATTATAATTAATTTTACTCATATCTATAATCGTAACACTAAGTTTTACACCCATAACACCGCTAGCTTAATAGTAATGTTCTGTGGAAAGTATTAAATTTTGGGTAAATCTCTAACTCTGATACAATAAAAAAAAATGAACTTCTTTTTTTCTTTACTATTGGGTATCATTCTTGCTTTTTCTGCTTATAAACTTGCAGCAATGGAGAAACAAATTAGAGAAAATAAAATACTAATCGAAGCTTTTAGAGATGAGCTTAATTCTATGTTAGAAGCTTCGCTTAGGACAATGGATGAAAAAACAAAAGAGCAATTTAAAAAAACATTAAAAAAAGTTAAGGTAGAACTTAATGACTGGAAAAATATTAAAAGTTAGAAAAAAGCTTAATAATTAGAAAAGTATTGGAAGAGGAGATTTCAGACTTACAATTTTTCTTAAGTCTGAAGGCGGAGATTCAAGCAGAAGGTATTATAACTAGTACCTGGCAAACTAATCACCGAGTATCACCTCTAGCACCCTCTCAACTGTTCCTAGAGCTTTGGTAATGGCAATAATTGGATCACTTGCATATTGACTAATATATTCCCAAGCGTTGCCGGTGTGATCTTCTAGACCATAGAAATCCATCAGGACAGCAGTGGTAAACTCGGCGATTGTTTCCTGGTCTATTTGTTGACCTCCTGTTAGTTTTCCATTAATCCTAGCGTGGATGGCATGGCTTAACTCATGAAAGAAGATTCTAGGGTTATGACTACCCAGTCTGATCCTGCTCCCATCAGCTTTGCAGTCTCCTAGCTTGTCTGGTGTGACTGGCACATAGCTAACCGCGATCCCAAACTTTTGAGCTACTTCCGTGAGTGGTGGGACTGCTGCTGGCCTGTATCCTGGCAACTCCTCATCTCCCGAGGTGCAAGAGGCCGGAAAGACGGCCACAGGTGAAAATCCCACACAGATATTTTCCTCCTCATCTTTGGTGGTATTTTTGATGGTGTGGGGACGAAAGATATATACCGCACTACTTCCTTTTTTGATCTGCCTACCCATACTTTGCCATTGTCTAAATCCTCGACAGTCCAACTCCTCAGCTTGAGTAAAAGCTAGGATCTTGTTTGACAGGCTCCATTTTCTAGCGGGAGCGGATGGATCAAGCTCTATCCTGACCACTGAGCTAATGGGTGACAGATCTCCACTCTTGAATCTCTCGACTACCTTATTAATACTGGCTTGAGCTTTGTCTGAAAGCTGCATTTTTTCTTTCTTGCAACTTCCCTTAAATTAATAGGACGGGAAGCTGCTGCTTCCCGATACCTGTGCGCTAGCCTAGCGGGGTGAGTTTTGCACAGGGCCCCGCCATGGCGGGGTTCACGTAGCCCTTGCAAAATGAGGGGCAAGGCCCCTAAGGTTTGCCTAATTAGGCAACTTACTTAATAATAAGTACTCATGCATGACAAGTTTATTCTTCACAAAAAAACTTACGAACTACTCATTTGGGTTTACCCCGTTATCAACCGCATTCCTAAAAGTCATCGTCTGGTTCTGGGTAAAAAATTAGAAGAAATTGGTTTAGATTTACTACTAACTATCATCAAAGCCAACAAAGCCCGAGGCAAAAATCGTTTACAACTTCAACTACAATATTCTGAACACTTAGATACTTTACGAATTTTGATTCGTTTAACTAAAGATCTGAAAATGATGAGCATCAAACAGTACACCTTAACTGCTAAAAAAATCAATGAGTTGGGCCGGATGCTAGCTGGTTGGATGAAGGTGATATAACATAAAGACTGGGAAAAGTCTTAACAAGCGCTGTCGTGTGTTCCTCCGTGGCGGTAATTGGAATAATACGTCCAACGCCGGTGCGTTTGCGCTGAATTTGAATAACAATACGAGCAATCAGAACAACAATATCGGGTTTCGCTGCGCCAGTGATAAATACGGACCAAGCCTAGCTTGACTGTGCCAGATGAGTGACATATGTTTACGGATGTGTGTCCCGGATCTACAAGATCACCAGATTTTTTCCATCTCCCCGCTATAAGCGAGGGGAAAACATAACGCCCTTATCCTGGCGTCCTTGAATATTTTCCGGGGCGTCAGGAAAATGAGTCTAAAAAATATGACACTGCCTGCCCAGCCAGACATCTTTAATATCATCACTAACTTTGAAAGTTTATATGAGGCTTACCGTCGGGCTCGTTTAGGCAAACAAGGCAAGCCTAAAATCTGTGAGTTTGACTTTTACTTAGAAGCAGAACTTAGTAAGCTAGAGCATGAACTAAAAAGTGAACAATATCAGCCATCAACTTACACTCATTTTAAAGTTCATGAGCCCAAACTTAGACAAGTATCCGCACCAGCTTTTCGCGACCGAGTAATCCACCATTCATTAGTAGCCCAAATAGAGCCGTTGTTTGATAAACAGTTTATTTATGACTCTTATGCTTGTCGTAAAAATAAAGGCACACACTTAGGTGCTAAGCGGGTTAAGAAATTTTTAATGGCTGCCAGAACCAAGTATGGCAAAGATCAACCTATTTATGCCTTGCAAGCTGATATCAAGCAATTTTTCAAAAGTATTGACTGGGATATTTTGCTCCAGCTTATTAACAAAACAATTACTTGCCCGCAAACTTATGACTTGATTGAAAAAATTATCACTTCCTACAAACCGGCTACTCCACAACCAGCTCAGCTTAATCTTTTTGACCAAAGTCATCATCACCAAGTAGCGGGCACTAGAGTTAGCTTGCCAATCGGGAATCTCACCAGCCAGCTGTTTGCCAATGTTTACCTAAATCAACTGGATCATTTTATTAAAGATGGGTTGCGAGAAAAATACTACGCTCGTTACATGGATGACTTTTTAATTATTCATCCAAATAAAGAGCATTTGCTTAACTTGCAAGATAAAATCAAAAAATTCCTACAAAAAAAACTCAAACTTAAGCTGCACCCAAAAAAGATAACCATCAAACATGCTAAAAATGGGATTCCATTTGTGGGCTACCGGATCTTTTATGACCATGTAAAAATTCGCGGCAATACTCTGCAACGGATGCAAAAAAATTATCGTAATAAAGTCAGGGCTTATCATAACGACAAGATTACTTTAGAAAAACTTCGTGAAACTAAATCAGCGCTTTACGGACATTTTAATCACGCCGACACTTATGGTTTGGAACAAAAAATATTTAGTCACCAACCAGACAAACATAAATAAAAAAGATCGGTTGTACCAAGCCTGCAAATATACTACTATTAATGTAGATAAAAATAACGGTTTAAGCTGTTGGTTTTATTGTGTTTATGAATAATCAATTGAATCAGACAACTAAGATTGCCATTTTTAAGGGCACTAAAGTTCGTAAAACTATTCACAGCAATGAATGGTGGTTTTCGATTATTGATGTTGTTCAAGCATTAGCTGGAACTGACAGACCAAGAAAATATTGGAACGATCTAAAAAAGAAGCTAGAGAAAGAGGGTTTTAGTGAAGTGTCCGAAAAAATCGGACAGTTGAAAATGATAGCTCCTGATGGAAAAAATCGTGAAACAGATTGTGCCAATACTGAAACAATCTTTAGGATTATCCAAACTATCCCTTCCCCCAAAGCTGAGCCATTCAAGCGCTGGCTAGCTAAAGTCGGCTACGAGCGAGTTCAGGAAATAGAAGATCCAGAGCTAGCTACCAAAAGAACTAGAGCTATATACAAGGCCAAGGGTTACCCAGATGCTTGGATAGAAAAACGGATGCGCGGGATTGAAGTTCGTGAAACTTTGACTGATCAGTGGAAGCAAAGAAACGTTGGCGGACACAGAGAGTATGCCATCCTGACTGCTGAAATCTCCAAGGCCGCTTTTGGCATGACTCCATCTCAATATAAAAAATTTAAAGGCTTGAAACGAGAAAACTTAAGAGATCACATGGATGATCTAGAATTGATCTTTTCGATGCTGGGAGAGGCCTCCACTACAGAGATTGCCAAAAACAAAAACGCCCGAGGATTTGGGCAAAACAAACAAGCGGCCAAAGAGGGCGGCACTGTTGCCGGAAATGCTAAACAAGAGCTGGAAGAAAAAAGTGGCAAAAAGGTAACAACCACAAAAAATTACCTCCCAAGTCAAAAAAAGAGGCTTAAAAAATGAAACAAAAATCAAAAACAATCATCGTCAAAGGAATAGAGATAGTAACTTTTCAAAGCAACGAAACCGACTATATTTCTCTCACAGACATGTTAAAAGCAAAAGATGGTGATTTCTTTATTTCGGATTGGCTGAGGAACAGGAACACTGTTGAATTTTTAGGAATTTGGGAAAAATTGAATAATCCAAATTTTAATTATGGCGAATTTGCCATAATTAAAAGCAAGGCGGGTTTAAATAGTTACAAAATAAGTGTAAAAGAATGGGTAAAAAAGACAAATGCTCTTGGGCTTAAAGCAACAACGGGTCGATATGGCGGAACATACGCACACAAAGACATAGCTTTTGAGTTTGGGATGTGGATTAGTCCTGAATTTAAAATTTATTTGATCAAGGAGTTCCAAAGACTCAAAGAGGAAGAAAATCTACGACTAACACAAGGCTGGGATGTCAAGAGAGCTCTCACTAAAATCAACTACAAAATCCATACCGATGCTGTCAAAACACACTTAATCCCTAATAATATCTCGAAAAAACAAATTAATATGGTTTATGCCAATGAAGCAGATATTTTAAATACTGCCTTGTTTGGAAAAACTGCCAAACAATGGCGAAGTGAAAATTCTAAAAAAGACGGAAACATCCGTGATTATGCTGATGTAACTCAACTGGTGGTACTAGCTAATTTAGAAGGCATGAATGCTGAATTAATCAGGCAAAACTTGCCTCAAGCAGAACGATTGGTTAAACTTAATGAAATAGCTATCGTCCAAGTGAGGTCATTGTTGGAAAATAAAAGTATCAAACAGCTAAAATGAAACTATTACTGCATAAACTCAAAAACTACTTTTTCGCACCACGCTGGCATGTATCCAGATTTCAGTTAAATAGTTTTACGGTTCTAGTGAGCTCAATTGGACTAGTCATGGGTGTTTATCTGGCTCTCTCCAACACTTTCCCAAATGTTTTTGCCCTCAATGACACCACCAAAACTTGGACTTTTAACACTGCGGGTGCTGGCGACTATACTTATGACTCCAGCTTGGTCACGGTGGACGACTCTGGCGCTAGACCTGTCACTGGTGTAAACAAGTTCGCTAATCCAGATTTTTCTGCCAATAACTCCTCCTGGTCAATCTTGCCAGTTACAGGCTCAAC
>Ga0307990_1002153_pt1 | contig 15951 bp, 13 predicted proteins | sample EllFjometagen129_FD_203168 | JGI IMG/M metagenome (GOLD analysis project Ga0307990, IMG submission 203168) | Marine microbial communities from Ellis Fjord, Antarctic Ocean - #129 | ecosystem: Environmental > Aquatic > Marine > Unclassified | place: Southern Ocean | collected 2014-10-08
AAATATTGGCTCGTAGCCTTTAAAATCATTCTCTTTTATCATACGGCCCATTAAAACAGATCCGACCATACCCCTCCAGCCAACAAAGCCTATTTTTAACATAATTTCCTCCCAAAAATTCAATTATTGGCATAAGACCTTTGCCTAACTCATATTGCCTTGACGAGGATGGCAAAGATAATAGGGTTATACAATTGTCTCTGCTGTAAGGTTGATGGTCCCGTAAAAAGTCGTCATTCCGGTGAAAACCGGAGTCCAGATGGTCTGCAACTGGTTGAAAAGACTGGATTCCGGCTTTCGCCGGAATGACGGAAAACTGTATTTTGGGACTTTTTACGCGACCGTCAAGGTTTAGATTTCAAATCTGATATTCTTTACGCCTGAATGTAATATTCAAGCACTAACAATCTCATTCAGGACCTTAGACACGGAATCATGAATCACCAGGTCAGCCATAGAATCAAGGGGTGTTTCTTCACGATTAATAATCATCAGCTTTGCGCCACTTTTAGCGGCATGGGCCGGCACAGAGGCAGCAGGATAGACTATCAGAGAGGAACCCAATGCAATACAAAGGTCGCAATCACCGGCATATTTTATTGCCCGGATCATCTTATCTTCCGGCATTGCCTGGCCAAATGAAATGGTATCAGGTTTAAGGATACCGGAACATTCATCACACAAAGGGTCCTTTAAACCGGAATCTATACTCCTTTCAATATCATCCCTGTTATAGCTTTTTCCGCATTTGAGACAGGAAACAGAAAAGGCCGTGCCATGAATCTCTATGATCTTTTCCGGTGAGTTTCCTGCCCTGTGGTGTAAACTGTCAATATTCTGAGTGACGACACAAAGGAGCTTGCCCATATCCTCCAAGGTTTTAATGGCCATATGTGCAGGATTAGGCTCAGCATCTCTCATTAGCCTATAGGACTCTGAGCTCATCCGCCAATATTTAACCCTGGCATTCTTATCAGATATAATCTTATCAAAATAAAAATCAGCAGGGTTATATTTGCTCCAAAGCCCACCAGGACTCCTAAAATCAGGAATACCTGATTCCGTACTCAACCCGGCCCCTGAAAATACCAGTATCCTTTCTGCATCCACAACGAATTTCTTTCCATTTTCTATTAAGGGATTCAATCTTGTTTTTCTCCTTTATGGAATCTACATTTATCATGAAAGGTTAATACTTTCGACCTATGCGGTTAGCTTTTAGCCATTAGCTTTTGGATAAAACTGTTCAACATCCTCTTTTCCTCATTGACCTGTTGATTAAGTTCTCTAAAATCTCTCATTTTTACCCCTTTTTAATGCTAATCCCGCCTCAGATAGGCGGGACTAAAAGCTAACCGCACAGGTTTAAAACTTTCATATAGATAAATGCTCTTTTTGATTCCCTCTGTGTCTTTGTGCCCATGGCACTTTGCCACTGAGAAATTACTAATCAGCTTATAAGGGTTGTCTTTTTCATAATATCTTTTCGAGGGACTTGGGGTATTTCGCCAGTAGATTTTCCTATGCATATGAGGGCTATAGGTATTTTCTCAGGACTAACACCAAGTATTTCTCTTACAGGTTCCTTGTCAAAGAAGGTAAACCACAAACTGCTAAGACCAATTGCATAGGCGGCAAGGTGCATATTCTGAATAGCCGCAGCGCAGGCATGTTGGTAGCCAACACCGCCCTCTTCAAGAAACATGTCAACACCGGTTTTTTTTGGGTCTCCTATAACAGCTATTACAACAGGAGCAGATTGCAAAAAATCTGCCTTATATCCTCCTAACCAATCCCACCCACTTTTCTCAAGAGCCCATTTTATGCATCTTTTGGCCTCTGAATAAATCTTTTTCTTCACATCCTCACTTGTAACAACAATAAATTCCCATGGCTGTGTATTTAAAGGAGAGGGCGCCCATGAGGCTGCCTCTAATATCCTCTCAATTTTATCCTTGCTAACAGGTTCCGGCAAAAAATCACGACAACTCCGCCGCTCTTTCATAGCTGTAAAAACATCCATATGGGCATCCTTTTTTAAGTTAAAATTGATTGCCTTATAAAAAGCCTATTCTTCATTTATACTAAGATAACTTTGCATAACTCATATTTTCTCGCCTATCAATAAGCCAAACCGTAAGCAATGAAAATATTAAATACCATTGCCTATATATCAGGACAGGGGAATCTCTTTTTGAATGGCCGCAACACACATAGCCTTAGAGTGTATAAGGCATCCCTTTTTGTTTATCTATACAAAGGTAAGCAGAACCGTGTATCTTCTATGGTATCGCCATAAGAGAATAACCTTTAAATTTTTCCGGGCAGAATACTTAATGTTATCTGCACCCCATGAAATGAGGCATAATATTTGCGGCCGAAAAAAGAGATTCCCCTGTCCTATTGAGTTATAACCTAAACCCTTACATGACTCATATTGTTTTAACGAAGATGGGTTTATCTTTACCTTCTTCCAGGCGTAGCCCTTTAGTTTTCAGTCTATCTCCGTGAGTTATCTGAGTATCGTATTGATTCACTTAATCTTCTGCGCAAATTTGTATATCTTTTCCGTATCTTATCGTTTTTCACTCCTATTGCCAGGGCCTTTTTAGTGCCTACCATAACAACCAGTTTTTTCCCTCTTGTAACTGCAGTATAAATAAGGTTACGCTGTAAAAGTATATAGTGCTGGGTTACAACCGGAATTATTACTGCCGGATATTCTGAACCCTGAGATTTGTGCACAGAGACCGCATAGGCTAAGACTATCTCATCAAGGTCTGTGTATTCAAAGGGCACCTCCATTCCATCGAAAGAGATAATCACCTCCTGGGCCTCCTGGTCTATGCGGGTAATTCGTCCAATATCGCCGTTAAAGATATCTTTATCATAATTGTTTCTTATTTGCATCACCTTATCTCCTGTACGAAATTTTCTGTTACCTCGAATCACCCCGTTTTCTCCAGGATTGAAGGCAGTTTGCAGTTCTATATTCAAATTTGATGACCCTACTACACCTTTATGCATTGGCGTGAGCACTTGAATATCATCCAGGGGGTCCAGACCAAAACGCCCTGGTATCCGCTCTGTTGCGAGCTCAACTATTATCTTTAGCACATCTTCCGGATTTTCCTGCTCTATAAAATAAAAATCAACATCAGGCCCAGAGGACTTGAATGATGGCAAGGTGCCGTTGTTAATTTTATGGGCATTGACTACAATCAGGCTTTCCCTTGCCTGACGAAATATTTCATTCAGCTCTACTACTTTTACGGAACCGGACGCAATTATGTCTTTCAGTACGCTGCCTGCCCCAACAGAGGGAAGCTGATTTACATCTCCTACAAGAATGAAGACAGCCTCAGGCGGTATGGCCTTTAGCAGATGGTGCATCAGAATGGTATCAATCATCGAAGTCTCATCAACAATAAGAAGGTCACATTTCAGAGGTCTTTCTTCATTTTTCTGAAAACCCCCTTTCCGGATACTGTACTCTAACATTCTGTGGATGGTCTTGGCATTATAAGTGGATACCTCGCTCATTCTCTTTGCAGCTCTGCCTGTAGGAGCTGCCAGTAAGATATTTATGTTGAGTTTTGAGAAAATTTTTAGAATTGCGCTGATTATTGTAGTTTTCCCGGTTCCAGGTCCCCCTGTTATCACGATTACCTTATTCTCAAGGGCACATCTAATAGCCTCTTCCTGTTTTTTTGCCAGGTTTATTGCAAGCTGCCCTTGCACCCAGTTCATGGCCTTATCTACATCTATTTTCCTGATTAATGCAGGGGTCTCTACAAGGGTTTTCATACGAGAAACAATGCCTTTCTCAGAAAGATGATATTTTGCGAGATAAACCGCCCTTTTATCAACTTTGCCATCACCCTCCAGGCTCAAGTCCTCAAAAACAACCATTTTACTTTTATTAATGGATTCGAGTGCATTAACAATAATCTCGCTGTCTACATTTAGCACCTCCTGACAGGTATTTATAAGTAAACTATAAGGATAATAGACGTGACCCTCATCTGAGAGCTGATGAAGTACATAGATTATTCCTGCCTCAGCCCTTAGTTCAGAATCCCGGGAAAATCCCAATTTTTCAGCAATTTTGTCCGCCGTTAAAAAACCTATCCCAAATATATCAGTTGCCAGACGGTAGGGATTTTCCTTTACCACAAGGATAGACCTATGCCCATACTGCTTAAATATCTTAGTGGCATAACCGGAGCTCACCCCATGGGCTTGCAGAAAAATCATTACCTCACGGATCTCTTTCTGCTCCTCCCACGCCTTTTTAATCATCCCTATTCTCTTCTTCCCAATACCATCAACGCATATCAATTCCTCAATTTCTTCTTCAATTACATCTAATGTCTTTTTGCCGAATTTCTTTACAATCCGTTTAGCCATAACAGGGCCAATGCCTTTGATAAGACCGGATCCCAGATATTTTTCAATCCCATAAACAGAGGCCGGCACCATGGATTTGTATCTAACTATCTTAAACTGCTCACCGTATTTTGGATGATTGGCCCACTCCCCATTCATCTTTATGACTTCACCAGGTGTTGGAGCCATGAGATTTCCTACAACGGTTACAAGATCACGTCTTCCATATACCTTTACCCTGGCAATGGTATACCCGTTTTCCTCGTTTACATAGGTGATTCTCTCAATCTGACCCTGGAGATCAATAAGCATACCCTTACCCTCTGTTTAAATACATGTTATTCTTCATCTAAGCCTGAGGTTCAACCATGGTTATTAATTACGAAAATGAAGACAGGCCTGTCAATAGCTAAAAAGGCTTCTTTCCCATTTCAAGTGGGTAAATTTCTCTCCCTTGATGGGAGTCTCTCTCTTTCTTTCCCTCCTTCGATGGAAGTTCCTTCCTCTCTTTCCCCTCCCTTGATGGGAGGGGATTAAGGGGAGGGTGTAATAAACAGTTTATCCTTACCGCCTCCCTGTCTGTGTGCAACGCACAGGCAGGTAAAACACCCTGCGTATAAAGTTAATACTTCATTATTCATGATTCATGCTGTTCCTCACTCCTTGACAGGGAATTTTCATTTCTTTATACTCTCCCCATTCAAAAATAGCATAAAGCGAATCAAAATAAATAATTTTTCCCGTGATACCTTTAAGCTATGCGGAAAACTTTAAAGTAAGGAGGAATTGATGAAGATTGCATTTATAGGTCTCGGAACAATGGGGACAGGCATGGCTCTTAATATACTTAAGGCAGGAAATGAACTTACCGTTAATAATCGCACTATAGGAAAGGAAAAAGATTTAATCAATGAAGGGGCCAAATGGGCAAAATCACCAAAAGATGCTGCTGCGGAAGCGGAGATCATAGTCACGTGTGTCAGCGATACCCCGGACGTGGAAGAAATTATTCTGGGTGAAAACGGAATCATACACAGCGCTTTGAGGGACTCGATTATTATAGACATGTCAACTATAAGCCCAACTGCTACACGTCGTATTTCCGAAGAACTCAACAAAAAAGCAATAAAAATGTTAGATGCGCCTGTCTCCGGAGGCCCTGAGGGCGCCCGGAACGGCACACTGGCCATAATGGTAGGTGGGAACGGGGAGGACTTTGAAAGAGCGTTACCCGTGCTGGAGGCTATGGGGAAAACAGTCACTCATGTTGGTCCAATCGGGGCCGGACAAACTACTAAGGCGATTAATCAGATCATTATTTCCGGTACTTATATCTCCGTTGCCGAGGGATTAACCCTGGGCATGAAAGCCGGCCTTGACATGGAAAAGGTTATTCAAGCAATCAGTGGTGGTGCAGCCGGTTCGTGGGTATTACACAACAGGGGTATCAATGTCGTAAAAAACCAGTATCCTCTCGGCTTTCGGGTACGGCATCACCACAAGGATCTAAGGATTGCCCTTGATACGGCCCGCGAATTAGGGGTCACAATACCAGCAACTGCATTGGTTGCACAGATTGAAAATGGTCTCATTGCCAAGGGCTACGGCGATGATGATGTATCTGCAATTGGACGGGCTATTCGGGAACTGTCAGGTCTGGAATAGAAACCGACAAATAAAGTTTTTTGGTAATAAAAAAGGGGGATCAAAATGTTCCCCCTTTTTTTAAAGTGGTATCGAGGGAGATTTTAATGGGCAAGGACATTGCTCAGTCAAATCATCTTGGTTTCAATTGTAATCGGAGCGAAATGCGTTCTATAACCCAAGCTTTTCGACAACAAAAAGGAGTGCGATAAGCACTATTGAAACCATTGCTACAACCATCCATGGATTAACTCTAAGGACGTCCGGAATGGTAAGCTCACCAAAACTTCCTATCTGAAGCAATGTTTTTTCTATCCTCGGGTAAATTGCCGCAAAAACTCCCGTTCCAATCAGAATGCCAACCAGGCCTCCATAGAGGGCATCAAGAGAACCCTGGCCTATTGCACCGGATAGTGTGCCTGGGCAATAGCCAAGAGTAGCAAAACCAATACCAAAAATAATACCTCCGATAAGCGATGTACCAATAGAACCAGGCTTTATGTGGAGCTGTACCAGCCCGAGGTATTTAAGTAAATGGATCCCGATCATTCCAGTGATAACAGCTGATAGCATGATCTTCAAAACGGTAAAATCAGTCAAGAGCAACTGCCCTAAAATAATATCGTACTTGGTCACTCCGCCTTTTTGAAGAAAAAACCCGAATACAATTCCTATGATTAATCCGAGAAAAAGCTGAAGTCTTTTCTTGGAATGAACATTACTCAACATATATCTTTCTCCCAGCCTACGGAATTATCTTGTAGATAACCATTGCCGTTATTATACCGCTAACAAAGAAACAGATCACTGCCAGCCAGCTACTCACTGCCAGTTGAAGTGTTCCACTTATTCCATGGCCGCTTGTACATCCTCCAGCCCACCGTGCACCAAAGCCTATAATAACCCCGCCAAACAGGGCAATTAACCAGCGTGTAATTAGTGCTGAGCCAAAGGTAGATGACCACGTATCCGGTATCCATTGCATATGAAACTGCCCAGACAATTTGGCAGAAATGAACGATCCAATAATCACACCCACAACAAGCATCCATTCCCAATCCACGATTGGAGGAAACCTCACGTAATAGTTCTTTTCGAGCACTCTTTTTCCGCTAAAAAGACGTTCTATCATACCGCTGGTACGGGTAAAGGCAGTCGAGCATCCAATTGGTTTATCAGAGATCAGAAATGAAAACCAACTGAGTATGCCTATTCCTATCCCAACAATGTATGGAGACCATTGTTTCATCATTAACCATTCCAATATAAAAGCCTCCTTGTCAGATATGGAATTATCTATTTTACCAACTCAAAATCATCCTGTAGATACTTAGATTGTATCAGCTCAGCAAATAGCGACAACTATCCCTTGTATTGTTGCCAGTTACAGGGGCAGAAGGTCTTTTCTTCTGCCCCTGCTTATTGAGCTGTCACCTCAGATCTTAATATCCAGTGATATCTCCTCCATCTTCCTCCCAAGAAAATGGGGGCCATGGGGTGTAACACAGACAGGGCATTCCGGGCCATAGCCAGCTGCACTATAGGCCGTCATGCCTCCGGCAACATTGTATAAGTCTTTAAAACCCTTACTCTTCAGGATACTGGTTCCCATGCTGGAACGATGACCAGTGCTGCATACCAAGGCTGTTGAAATGGATGGATCTAACTCAGAGTAGCGCTCTCTCAGATCAGGAGCCGGAATATTCAGCGCGCCTTCGATATGAAAGCCCTGATACTCAGCAGGTGCACGCACATCTATTATGATCATCTCCCGTTTTCCAGTGCTCATATGGTGAAGTTCCTCTACGGATAGCTGGCCAACATGGTTAGTAGGAAATCCCGCCTTTGCCCACTCGAACATTCCACCCTCAAGAAATCCAATCACCCTATCGAGTCCAATGCGCCTCAGCCACACTACCGCTTCTTCGGCCTGAGAATTCCCATGGGGTACAAGCAGGATACCCTTATCAGGAGGTAGAATCCACCCGGAAAAGGTTGCAAAATTCCCTTCCAAATCTATATGATAGGCACCCGGCACATGTTGCCCCCCAAATGAGTCATAGCCTCTAATATCGAGTACTATGTTGTTGCTGTCTTCGACCTTTTCTCGGAATTTCTGTGCGTCAAACGCCTTAAGACCGCTCAGTTTTGAAACTTTAACAGGTCCACTTCCGTTGATAGAACTACAGCGACTGAAGTGATCAGGAACCGCAGGCATATTCGTGGTGAGTGTCTGTATAAATTCTTCCTTATCTTTAATCTGGAGCGCGACGTTGTATTTCCTCTCATAGCCAATAGTGCTCGTCCTTTTGGCGCCCATAGCCCTACCGCATAATGAACCTGCCCCATGGGCAGGGTAGACCTCGCAGAAATCAGGGAGCTTAAGAAGCTTATCGTGGAGGTTTTCATAAAGTTTTGATGCCAACTCCTTGGCCTTACCTGGAAAAAGGTCTGGCCGGCCAACGTCACCTACAAACAGGGTATCACCACAGAAAACTGCTACTGAATCTTCTCCTCTCGCTTCGTCAACAACCACATATGAAATATGCTCCGGGGTATGACCTGGCGTATCGAGTACAGTCAGCCTCATATCATCTATTGTGAACGTATCACCCTCAGCAAGAGGAACATGTTCAAATTTACAGTTTGCTGATTTTGGGGCGTATATCTTGGCCCCCGTCTTTTCCGCAAGGTCAAGATGGCCCGAAATGAAATCAGCATGGAGGTGTGTTTCCAGTATGTGTGTAATCTCCATGTTAAAATTTTTAGCCGAATCTAAGTAAATGCCTACATCCCTCCTTGGGTCGATTATGGCGCATGCTTTTGTACCGCCCAAAAGATATGAACTGTGGGCAATTCCCTTTACAAAAAATTGCTGTACTAACATAATAATTACCTCCTTTATACGTGTATTAATCAAACATTATCTATAAATAAAAGAAGTATACAATTCCTACCGATAACAATAATAGAAATGTCATGATTCCCACTGCCTTAAGGTAGTCGACATTGTGATAGCCCCCTTTGGTCATGAGCAGGTAATTTAACTAATGGCTTGACAAGATAAATGAATTGGCGGAACAGGAGGTTTTCAGTTCCTCAGCACTTTTTTAAAATACTTCTACAAGATCGTCAATAAAAATTAATTTGAATAGTGTGTACCGATCCTCTACTCAAACAGGTATGAACTATTTATGATTAACCTCACCGATTAATCTGCTTACCATTCATTCTATTTCTCCGGATAACTTATAGATCGTATCAAATTTTCCCCTGAATAGGTACAATAATTTTACTCCTACTATTACCTAAAGGGAATGAAGTTAACCCCTGGCCGTTCCGGCCAGGGGTACTATCCGTGTGTATCCGTTTCAATCCATGTGTTATTCTCTTTTTTTCCATAAATAGGGTCTCTGCACGTTTCAAAATAATATTTAACTTTAAATTATTATATGCTATGTTGCATCTATTCGCCGGTCTGGGATTTCCCGATAAAATTGAGATTTATCCCAACACATAAACGAGTAAAGATTTGGGCCAAGAGGACTCGGTTTCTGTTTTATTCACAGGGGATTCAATCTGCCGGTGTTTCAATTGATCATAGTCAATTCTCTCAGGCATAGCCATTTGCCTTTGACCTAACCCTCCGAAGAGTAGACTTCAGAAGCCGGAGGCCTGGGAACTTGTATTTATATTGTGGATTAAACAAATTTTAGACTTTCGTACAAATTTAACATCAGGAGGGTCCTATGTATAAAACTATATTGGTGCCATTAGATGGATCTAAGAGGGCGGAGGCCATACTAAAACACGTTGAGGAATTAACCAATCGATATGATGCAAAGATTATTTTTTTGCAAGTAGTTGAACCACCTCCCCTCATAGTGGGACCTGAAGGGGATATTGCCTTACACCAGAGAGAAATAGAAAGATGGACAAAGGAGGCGGAATCTTACCTTACGTCTATTCAAGGAGAATTTCGAGCAAAAGGGATTGAAGCGAAAAAATTTGTTGAACACGGACCGGTAGTTGAAGTTATTATAATAACTGCGGAACGTGAGGATGCCGATCTTATAGCCTTAGCGAGCCATGGGCGAAGCGGTTTGTCAAGGGTGTTCTATGGAAGCGTGGCTGCAGGCATTTTACAGCGTGTAGATAGGCCGTTGCTTATAGTACGTTCTCGAGACAGTAAGTAATATTGTGCCGGTTCAGCCTACCGCAGAGCACGCTGAGGGCGCAGAGTTTTAATTATTATTTAGAAATATTTTGATTAAGCTCTTATCTCTGCGTTCTCCCTCCGGGGCGTAGGCCCCTATGGGCCGGAGGCTACGAACTCTGCGGTGAACTATTACGTAATATTTAATTTCCTGGACTGGTTCTTATATGCCCATCGTCATCTACAGCGAGATATGGAGGCAAGGGCAGGTCATACATTTTCATTGTTTTTTCATCAACTGCCTTTAAGACTAAATGGCCCCAGGCAGAATAAAAATAGCCGTAAAATTTCTCGTCTGGGTCATAGATTTCCCATAGGTCCGGATTTAAGCCCTCCGGTGATTCCTGACGCTGAATCGAGTCAATCAGTTCTAACAATGTCCGCTTATCACTGACTATAGTCCATTTATCACCCACCAGCTTTCTGTCATCATTTCTTGTATCAAAAACTACAGCTGATGGGTGCTTTATTGATAAGCTTCCATAATATCCGGCATAATATATATTGTAATCCTTCCAGTTATCCTTTAAATACTGAATTGTTATGCCATCTATCTTTTTATTTTGCTGTCTGAGTTTTCCATAGCCACTGAGTAAAGAACAACCATATGTTAGAGATGCTATTACAATCCCTATAAAAATTAGGCACAGGTATTTTTTCCTTTTCATATCATTTCCCCATTTTTTGATGGATTTTATAATTATCTTTCATTTATTATAAATAAAATAACTACACATTTATACTGTTAAATTTCATCAAAAATCTTACCTGGGTTAAGAATCCCATTAGGATCAAAAACCTTTTTTATTCCCCTCATAAGCATTAAACCGGACTCAGGAACCTCCATCCCTATAAAGGGTTTCTTGCTTAGACCTATGCCATGTTCACCGGATATTGTACCTCTGAAATCAATAACAAGCTTAAGAACCTCTCTCAATGCATTTTGCGCCCTTTTTTCTTCATCCTTATCATCCTTATTCAGCATTATATTTACATGGATATTTCCATCACCTGCATGTCCAAAAGATGGTATTAGTAAATTGTGTCTCTGTCCTATACCTGAAAGGGCCATGACAAACTCTGCCAGACGGCTTTTCGGTACGACTACGTCCTGATTAATCTTGTGGGGTTTTAGTGCGAGAAGGGCTGGGGATAAACTTCTCCTTGCCGCCCATAGATTTTCCGCCCCTTTGTCATCACAGGCAACATGAATATCCAGACTTCCCGTGTCTCTGCATATGGCTCCTACCCTGTCTGAATCTTTTTCAATCTGAGATTGATCACCATCAAGCTCAATCAAGAGCAGTGCTATATTCCCTTTGGGGAGTTCAAGGTTCAATTGTTCCCTGACTAACTGCACTGACAGACTGTCCATAAATTCTATGGTAGTCGGCACAATCTTCTCTTTGATGATATTTGACACACATTGTGCTGCGGACAGAATCTCAGGGAAAATAACCAACATGGTTTTCTTGGTCTCAGGCCTTGGTATAAGCCTTAGGATTATCTCAGTAATTATAGCCAGCGTTCCCTCTGAACCAACAATCAGACGGGTAAGGTCATATCCTACAACCCCTTTTGCCGTCTCTACGCCAACACCTAAGATATCACCATTCGGAAGGACGACCTTCAAGCCAAGTATATAATCCCTTGTTACACCATATTTTACTGCCCTTGGCCCTCCAGCACATTCAGCAACGTTTCCCCCGATAGTTGAAATATCCAGGCTCGCAGGATCCGGCGGGTAAAAGAGACCACATTTTTCTACCTCTTCCTGCAGATGGCCGGTTATTACCCCTGGTTCAACCCTTGCAATTAAATTTTTTTCATCTATCAAGAGTATTCTGTTTAACCTTTCCATTGACATTACAAGGCCACCACTTACTGCAAGTGCGCCGCCACTCATTCCGCTACCTGCCCCCCTTGGTACAACAGGAAAGGCCTCCTTGTTAGCGAGCTGCATAATTTTGGAAATTTCATTTGCATTTTCCGGGAAGACTACCACTTCCGGGGGAAATTCTTTGTGGGTTGCATCATGGCAGTAAGGAAGCATATCATCCTTATTTGTCAGGATATGTTCCTCACCAAGTATTTGGGCGAGATTTTTAATGGCGGATTTTGAAATCATGAAGACAGAGAGGATCGGTTTTCTATTGATGTTTTTATAGTCATATCATCTATATATTTAATATCACCACCAAGGGGAATTCCTAATGCTATCCTTGTAGTAAGCAAGCCTTTTTTACTTAATATGTCAGAAAGATATGATGCTGTAGCTTCACCTTCCACGGTTGGATTAATGGCGAGTATAACCTCGTTTATATTTTCCTTTTGCAGCCGTGACATTAATTCCTGTATACGGAGATCCTCTACCCCAACACCGTCTAAGGGTGAGAGAACCCCCTGTAAAACATGATACCTGCCTTTATATGACCCGGACTTTTCTATTGCTAATTGGTCCCCAGGCCCTTCAACAACACAAAGAATACCATTTTCCCTTCTTTGATCAGAACATATAGGACAGGGGTCACTATCCGTTATATTAAAGCATGTGGAGCAGAAACGAATTTTTTCTTTTACCTCTAACAAACTATTGGCCAGTCCCTCTGCAAGCCCTTTTGGGCTTCGGAGAATATGAAGAGACAATCTCTCTGCTGATTTCCTGCCTATTCCAGGTAATTTGCTCAATTCTTCAATTAGCTTTCCAAGTGATGATGGATAAATTCCCATAATTTCCTACCAATATCATGACATGTAAAAGACTACAGCCGCTTAAAATATAATATTTTTTTACATCATCCCTGGTATTTTAACTCCACCGGTTATCTTGTTCATTTCCGCACCGGCCATTTCCTTTGCCTGATCCAGCGCCTCATTTACAGATGCCAGAACAAGGTCTTCCAGCATTTCAACATCATCTGAATCTATTACCTCTGGATCAATCTTTATTGAGACAATTTCCTGCTTTCCATTTGCAACGACAGTAACCATTCCTCCTCCTGCCGATGCTTCCACAGTCCTGTCACTTAACTCCTCTTGCATTTTGGCCATCTTCTCTTGAAGTTGTTGTGCCTTTTTCATCAAATTACCTATATCAGGCATACCTTTCATTAGTCTGTTCTCCTTTCACTTTATTTTTAAAAAATTTTTACGAGATCTTCACCTTTCTAAAGATAACAGGCCACTCTGCTGTCTGCAGAATGGCCATTGTTAACTATATTGTTTTATTGTGTCAGACATCCCTCTAAAATTAAGTCCAACATCCATAAAAATCAACACATTGCAAAAAAAAATTAATAGATTTTTAAATTACAGACCTCGTCATTCACAATATACAAATCACTGGAGACCTTTATCTCCCCGGGATTGCAAATAAATTGGGCATCAGGCCGGTCTGGGTTATAGGGTTCAGGGTTCAAGGTTAACCGCTTCGCGCTTTTTCCCTTAGCCATTGACCCCATTGGGTTAATACCACGAGAGCTCAACCTCTGAACCTCTGAACCTTTATCCGCCGTGCTTGTGGCGGAGTGAACCTTTTAACCCAACTCCTGTGCTGGAAACGGAGGTTTTTGTCCAAAATATTATACCATGATACGCTATAGATTACGATGTTTGTATTACCAACACCAGGCTTAATGAAGGGCGCTCCTTAGGAAGGTAAGGCGGACCCTTCTTCCCGCAGCCTATTAATATAACAAGGGTAAAAATAAACAGTAAAAAATATAATAGGGCTTTTCCTTTCATAACTCTAAATCTTTCCTCGCCTTTATCAATGCATCCCTAACCATTTTTGTCCCTGTACCCCCAGGAATATTTCGGTTATTAATGCAGGAAACAGGGTCCAGCTCCTTATAAACATCGTCTTCAATAATGTCGCTATATTTTTTCATCTCATTTAGATTCATCTCATGCAATTCCCTTCCTTTTTTTTGAGCTGATAAGATTATATCACCTACCACATTATGGGCCTTTCTGAATGTCATGCCCTTTTTTACAAGGTAATCGGCAAAGTCAGTGGCAACAAGATACCCTTTTTCAGTTGCACTGTAAAGGTTATCTCTTTTAAAGCTTATCTCTTTTAAAAGCATTGCAAAAATTTTAAGGGATTTTTTCACTGTATCAACTGTATCAAATAAGGGTTCCTTATCTTCCTGCATATCCTTGTTATAAGTAAGAGGGATGCCTTTCATTGTTGTTAGAAGAGAAATTAAATTACCATACACCCTTCCTGTTTTTCCCCTAATCAACTCAGGTATGTCTGGATTCTTTTTCTGGGGCATAATGCTGCTCCCGGTTGCAAACGAATCCGATATCTCAATAAAGTTAAATTCTGCCGTAGACCATATAATCAACTCCTCGCACAGACGAGAAAGATGCATCATAAGGAGGGATGATGCAAAGATAAACTCTGCTGCAAAATCCCTGTCTGATACAGCATCCATGCTATTAGAAGTAATGCCGTCCATCTTAAGTTCTTGCGACAGGAACTCCCTGTCAAGGTTAAATGTTGTTCCAGCCAGGGCAGCGCTTCCTAAGGGGAGGATATTCGTTCTTTTCAAGGCCTCTTTATACCTTTGCCTGTCCCTTTTCAGCATCTCATAATAGGCAAGCAAATGATGGGCTAACAGTACCGGCTGGGCCCTTTGAAGATGTGTATAACCCGGCATAATAAAATCAATATGCTCTTCAGCTACCTCTATCAAGGCTAATTGAAATTCTCTTGCCATACTGTCAATTTCAATAATAGAATTCCTCACATAAAGCCTGGTGTCAAGGGCTACTTGATCATTTCTGCTTCTTCCCGTATGGATAGTCTCACCTATATGCCCAACCTTTTCAATTAGGGCCTTTTCAATGTGGGTATGGATATCTTCCATACTCTCATCAAATAAAAAATCTCCCCTCTCAATTTCACTATAAATTTCCTTTAGGGCATTTGAGATAGCTGCAACTTCATCCTTGCTTATAATTCCCGCCTTTCCGAGCATCTTACAGTATCCTAAATTCCCTTCAATATCCTCCCTCCATAGCCTTTTGTCAAAGTCTATAGATGCATTAAAGGCATCAACATTTTTATCTGTAAACGATTTAAAACGCCCTCCCCATAGCTTTTCTTTCATGCTATTTTCTCCGGCTCATAATATTAGCTATTTTCAATCTTAGCCCGCTCAGCCTTATAAACCCCTCTGCATCCTCCTGATTGTACACTTCATCTTCTTCGAATGTTACAAACTCATCATTATACAAGGTTAAATCTGATTTTCTACCTACAACCTCACAGTTGCCCTTATATATTTTAAGACGTACCGTGCCGGTAACATTTTTCTGAGTCTCATCTATAAAGGTTTGCAGCAGTTCTCTTTCAGGTGCAAACCAGTATCCATAATAAACCATCTCAGAATACTTTGGTGTAAGACCATCACGGATGTGCATAACCTCCCTGTCCAAGGTTATTGATTCCATTGCAATATGAGCGATCCTTAAAATTGTGCCACCAGGTGTTTCATATATACCCCTCGATTTCATACCAACATATCTATTTTCCACCATATCTATGCGGCCTACCCCATTTTTTCCTCCTACCTCGTTTAATCTTTTGAGCAGATTTGCCGGTGAAAGCCTCTCACCGTCAACGGCTACAGGGTCACCGTGTTCAAAGCCTATTTCCACATATGTAACCCTATCAGGGGCATCTTGAGGGG
>Ga0307990_1002157_pt1 | contig 15940 bp, 9 predicted proteins | sample EllFjometagen129_FD_203168 | JGI IMG/M metagenome (GOLD analysis project Ga0307990, IMG submission 203168) | Marine microbial communities from Ellis Fjord, Antarctic Ocean - #129 | ecosystem: Environmental > Aquatic > Marine > Unclassified | place: Southern Ocean | collected 2014-10-08
GTTCAGTTCTGAATTCATATTTAATTCCAACATTCATTTTTTTATCCATAAGTATTAAGCTAACTCCAAGAATTGGTGTAATAGCAGTACCTACTTGTTCAACATCAACTTCCTGGTCGGAAAGTATAGTTGCTTTTGCGTCCATTTCCGCTTTTATTGCAGTATATTTTGCAACACTATCTGGCATTCCAGCAAGAGTATAAGCATCAATAGCAACCTGAGCAAGAGATGAAGCATTTTGAAAAAAGGCAGAAGCAGCCATCCATTGGTCAGCTCCTTGAGCATTTTTAATTTGAATGTCTTTAAGATGACCTTCATAAGTGTTTGTACCGGAAACATATCTTGCTCCAGCAAAAACAGAAATCATATCATTAATCTGATATGAAACGCCCAATTGCCCTGCAAAATAAACTGAAGAACCGTTAAAATAAGCATCTACTTTATAATCATTAACATTTACTCCCTGGCTGTTAAGCCCAGGCACTAAATCTGAAATAGCTCTTTCAAATGATGGTAAACCATTTTTAAATTCAGCACTACCGCCACCACCAACAGGATTAAAACCACCGGAGATTACAACTTTTCCTTTTTTGTATGCTACATAAATTCCTGGAAAAAGCATAGCTTCAACTTTTCCATCATAATCAGAATTATGCAAATATTGATAATTGCACGAAACTGTTTTGTTTTGAAAAACTGACTGATTGTTCAGAGAAATATGAAAACCTTCTCCTAAAGTTGTCAATCCCGCAGGATTAAAATAAACACCATCAATGCATAATGTTGCATCTCTTACTAAGGAACGAGTGTAACTTGCACTTTGATTCGTGTTAGTCTGAATCCCGCCGGCAAAGGCTGACACTGTAAGCATCAATGCTAAAAATAAACTAATTTGATTCTTTTTCATACATACTGTTTTTGGTTAATATTAAATTTATTAAATAAAATTTTAAATTCTAATTACAATAATTGGAAATAAATTAAAATCTGTAAAACTAATCAAAAATTACTGTCATTTCAACACGCCTGTTTTTTTGTCTGCCTTCTTTTGTTTTATTGTCAGCTATTGGTTTTGTTTCACCATACCATTTTACAGTAATCCTTTCAGGAGCAATACTTTTATTGGTTAGGAATTTTTTAACGGCACTTGCTCTGTTTTTCGATAATGCCATATTTGTAACAGGTCTTCCAACATTATCGGTATGACCTTCAACTAACAAATTCCAGCTTGTTTTTTTCTCCATCAACTCAGCAAGTTCGTTAAGTGATTCATAAGAACTTTCTTTAATAATTGATTTGCCAGTTTCAAATTCAAGATTTGAAAAAGCAGTGTTAAGAATTTCTTGTTCTTCTTCTTCAATCACAGGGCATCCGTTGTTTTCAGCTATTCCCGGAGTCATTGGACACCAATCATCTTTATCAAAAATACCATCACCGTCAGTGTCAACATATGGACAGCCATCATTTTCGATAGGTCCTGCAATTTTCGGGCAATGGTCATATTTATCCTGAATACTATCACCATCGGTATCAATAAACGGGCAACCGTTTAAGCTGTCAAGTCCTGCAATTTCAGGGCATTGGTCTTCAATATCTCTTATTCCATCACCATCGGTATCAGGGCAACCATTATATTTTGGTAAACCGGCAATTTCGGGGCAATCATCCAATTTATCCATTATGCTATCTCCATCAGAATCGGGACAACCTCCGTATATTTCTGGTCCTGCTTCTTCGGGGCAATCATCTTTTTTATCAATAATACCATCTTCATCAGTATCTGGGCAACCGGAATAAATTTTCAATCCGTAGGTTTCGGGGCATTCATCGAATTTATCCTGAACTCCATCTTTATCAGTGTCGGGGCAACCATCGAATTCTTTAATACCAGCTTTATAAGGACATTTATCGTCAATATTACGAATTCCATCTTCATCAGAATCAGGACAACCTTTAAATTGCCACAATCCGGGAGTAATAGGACATTCATCTAATTTGTCAGAAACCTGGTCTTTATCCTTATCTTGAGGAGTTTTGTATAAAATTGGTATTTTTAAGAAGCAATGAATATCAATAGAGTGAACGCTTTTCTTAAGTCCCAATACTCCTAATAAATCATAAGAACCAATCCAAACAGGTCCCATCCTTAATCCTAATCCAAAATTAAATTGACCAACTTGATTTACTTGTATTGGAACAGATGCACCATACCATTTTCTTTCATATCTGGGAGTAAGGCTAAAATTAGTATAGTAATGATTTTTATTAAAATCCGATTTTCCTTGTCGAAGAGAGAAAAATGGAGTAAAATTCAAATAAAATCTGCCGTCAAAATTATAGTCAACCTGCAAACTAATAGTTGTTGGCAAATTCATATTAAAATATTCTTCTGTTGTTGTAGCACCAAACCTATTATCTAAAGTGTCTCTTAAATCTTTTATAGTATTAATTTCTACATTATCGATATTCCAACCAGTAACATTTCCAGTTTGATAGTTTGGAGAACTGTATCCTTTATATTTAATACGCCCTAAGTCAAGAATTGAAATCCCAACCCTGACTTTATACTTATTTTGGTCATTTCGCCAAAGGTCTCTTTTCCCATCCATATCATATTTATATTTTTTATGGTTGGGACGCCATTCATAAACTGCACCAATATCTAATCCGATAGTTGTTTTACTATCATGATTTTTTGTGCCATAATTAAATCCATCATCAAGATTACTTGAATTTCCAAAATTTAATTCTGATGAAAGATAAATAAGAGTATCCTTTGCACTAAACTTATAAGTAATATCATCAATAAAAAAATAAAAGCCTCCTAAACCCTGAATCAACTTAACAGTTACACCTGCTTTAAGAAAATGCTCATGGTCTGTATCATAAACTACTCCGGCATAAGTTAATCCAAATTCTCTCCATACATTTTGCTGTAAACTAATATTGCTAAAATTAAATTCCTGGTCAAAAAATGGATTAATATCAAATTTTTCAAAAATCATCCTTGCCATTGGCTCATCAACACCATCAATATTAAGAACAGTCCTGTATCTTGTTGAAAATCCAACTGCATGTTTATTGTTTATTGAATACATAATATTTAATCCCTGTATTTCTCCAGTAAGCAAGGCTCTTTTATCTTTGTCCTTCAAGTTTTCTGATATGTATTTATTGCGAAAGTCATTGTCCTGTTGTTTAATAGTATCAAAAAATACAGACCTGTCAAATTTTAAATAATTATTAGACAAATTAAAACTTGCACCTAAAAGTGTAACATCTATTTTATATCTACTGTCAACAATTGAAGCAGGCTGAAAATTCATACCAGATGCTCCTGCATAATTATCATTTATAAATGAAATAAAATTTTGTGCATTTGAAAACTGTCCGCATGCTAACAGAAAAAAAAGAAGCAAGATTTTGTTAATATTTTTCCTTTTCATAATTCTATATTTAAATTTATTTTCAAATATTTTTTTTAAAATAATTCATAAACTTATAAAAAAAACATTTTACTTAAAAAATATTTTCTTTGTTTTTTATTCTTTTTAACAAGTCAATCCTTCCTTATAAGCTGGTAATTGGTGCAAACAGCATCAAATTTAAATTCTGGATTTTTTTTTGAAATCAATAGAGAAATCATAATAAAATTCATTTTTTTGGAAATATTTTTAAATTATAAAAAAAGCTAATTCTAAATTTTCACAAATTTAATATATCAAATTATCATTTTTTTAATAGATTTTTTCTATTTTAGCCATCCAATTTCAGAATTCATAAAATTTATAAATAAATTAAAGAATAATTATGGAAGCAATTAAAAAAACGCTGAGAGACTCGGCAGCATTGAGATGGGTAGTATTAATACTAATTAGTGGGATAACCTTTGGCACATACTGGTTTCAGGATTTCTTTTCAGGAATCAAACCTTTGATGATTACAGAAATGGGTATTACAAGTAGCCAATTTGGAACATTGATTCAGTGGACAACCTGGGCAAATGTTTTTGGAATGATAATTATTGGAGGAATAATTTTAGATAAATGGGGAATAAGACGAACAGGAATAGTGTTTGGTTTACTCGCAATTTGTGGAGCAGCATTGACTGCTTTAGGTGCAGCCGGAACATTTTCAAACGACTTAAATGACCAACTCTGGATAATGATGGTTGGAAGATTATTGTTTGGTTCAGGACTGGAAATTATGTGTGTTATTGCTATGAGAACTATTGTAAAATGGTTTAAAGGATATGAGCTTGCTCTTGCAATGGCAATAAACATGGGATTCGGTCGATTAGGCTCAACCTTAGGTCAGGCATTATCAATTGATATCGGAGCAGGTGCTGTTTCTCCCGCAGTAAATTTTGCTGCAACATTAATTGGAATAGGATTTCTTATGTTCTTATTTTATATGATGTTTGATGCTAAACTTGACAAACAAAGAAAAGGACAAGTTATTGAAGGAGACGATGAAGCTTTCAAACTTTCTGATTTGGTTAAATTAATCACAAACAGGTCATTTCTTTTTATAGCATTACTATGCGTAACTTTCTATTCAGCAGTATTTCCATTTATGCAATATGCACCTGACCTTTTAATACATAAATTTGGTTTTACATATAATTTGTCTGCAGATGCAACAATAACATTGTTTGGAAGTAAAGTGCTGGGTAATTTATCAATATATCTTGGCTTATTTATTTTTGCTCTTGCAATTACTCTTGTACCCTCAAATATAAAAAGCAAAAAAGGAAAATTCGGGGCAGTAATTTTTATCATATTATTATTTATCGGCTACATTTACGCACTTTCCGATACTCTTTCATTGTGGTTACATAACGGTCCAAAGACTGCAAGTCTTATACCTTTAGGGTCTATTTTATTTACGCCAATTTTTGGGAAGATTGTTGACTCAAAAGGAAAAGCAGCTTCATTAATGATACTGGGAGCATTGCTTTTAATTTTCGCTCATCTAACTTTGTCAATTTTTGACAATATAATTCTTGGGTATTTGGGATTATTATCTCTTGGAATTGCTTTTTCACTAGTTCCTGCTGCAATGTGGCCTTCCGTAGCAAAAATTGTTGCAGAAAACAGATTGGGAACTGCTTATGCCGTTATGTTCACTATACAAAACTGGGGTTTAAATGCATTTTTCAAAGGCATAGGTTGGGTATTAGATAAATCAAATCCTGTAGTTGTTGCAAAGATTGAAACAGTTAGAGCAGGTTTAGAAGCACAGGGATTAACAAGGCTGCAAATCAGTGAGAGAATGCAGGAAATGCAAGTTGCTCATGAAATACCTGTTTTTAATTATACTACTCCAATTTTAATGTTAGTTGGATTAGGTGTTCTTGCTTTATTTTTAGCATTCTTGCTTAAAAAAGCTGATAAAAAACAAGGTTATGGTTTAGAATCACCATCTTAAGAATAATTAGTAAAAAATTAAAAATCAGGCAAATCTTTAATAATAAATTATGTTTAAAAATTTGCTTGATTTTCTATTAATTTAAATTTATAATAAAAAAATAGGAGATAAAATAATGAATAATGAAATAAGGGAATTAAAACCAACTGATTTATGGAAAAATTTCGCAGGTATTTGCAATGTACCACATCCTTCGAAAAAAGAAGAAAAAATTACTGAATTTGTAAAAAACTTCGGAGAAAATTTAGGTTTGGAAACCTTAGTTGATGAGCTTGGAAGTGTTATAATTAAAAAGCCTGCAACTAAAGGATTAGAAGACCGAATGATTGTTGTTTTGCAAGGACATATTGATATGGTTCCTCAGAAAAACAATGATATAGAACATGATTTTGAAAAAGACCCAATTGATGCCTATATTGATGGTGAATGGGTAACTGCCAGAGGAACTACTCTCGGTGCTGATAATGGTATCGGATGTGCTGCTGCAATGGCTGTTTTAGAATCTACAAACATTGAACACGGACCAATTGAAGCTCTTTTTACCATTGATGAAGAAACTGGAATGACCGGTGCTTTTGGTTTGAAGCCAGGACTGCTTAACGGAGATATTTTAATAAATATGGACTCCGAAGACGAAGGCGAACTTTATGTTGGCTGTGCAGGTGGAGTTAACACAAATGTTGAATATCATTACACAGAAGAAGAAGTACCTGCCGATGTTGATGCTTATGAAATAATTGTTACCGGTTTAAAAGGTGGACATTCAGGATTGGATATTCAGTTGGGAAGAGGTAACTCAAACAAAATTATTAACAGAATTTTTCATCATTCCACTAAGAATTTCGGAATGCGATTAGCCAAAATTGATGGTGGCAGTTTACGTAATGCTATTCCTCGCGATGCTATGGCTATTATTACTATTCCTAAAACTCATAAAGCAGAATTTTTAAATTATATTAAAGAAATTACTGCAATAATTAAAAGTGAACTTTCATCAACAGAACCCGGTTTAGAAATTAAAGTTACAGAAACAGAAAAACCTTCAAGCTTAATTGACACAAAAACTCAGGGAAACCTAATCAAGGGAATTTATGGCTGTCCAAACGGCGTTATAAGAATGAGTGCAGACATGGCAGGGGTTGTTGAAACATCAACAAATCTTGCAATTGTAAAATCAGAAAATGGAATTATCGAGCTTTCATCATTACAAAGAAGCTCTGTTGACTCTGCTAAAGATGACCTGGCAAATATGGTTGGCTCTGTATTTGAACTTGCCGGAGCCGAAGTGAAATATGAAGGTAAATATCCGGGCTGGAAACCAAATGTTAATTCACCGATTTTAGCAACAATGAAAGATGTTTATACTAATAAATTCGGAAAAGTTCCCGAAATTAAAGTAATTCACGCTGGCTTGGAATGTGGAATTATTGGTGATGTTTATCCTAATATGGATTTAATTTCTTTTGGACCAACAATTAGAAATCCCCATTCACCTGACGAGATGGTAAACATCGAAACTGTTGAAAAATTTTGGGATTTTCTTGTAGAAACTTTGAAAAATATTCCTAAAAAATAAAGATTCAAAATTCAATATTATTATAAAACCAATGGTTAATTCCATTGGTTTTTTTTTAACTTATTTCTTTCTTGTTTTTATGATATAAATCCAAGGCAACAATAATTGCAGCAAATCCCCAAAAAGGAACTGATGCTTTGTCGGAATCAAGAAAATTATTTAACATACCGTGCATAAAATAAGTAAATAGTCCTAACATAAATAATAAGCTCAAATACCGAACTCTTTTATCAGTAGCATTTTTATACACCCTGAGAGCTGTGATAACAATACAGACAACAATAGAAAGAAATGTAAGCATTCCAAAAACTCCAGACTCTGCCATAGGTCCTATGTATTCGCTATGAGCATTTCCTTTATTTCCAGCATTTGTGCTGATTATCGTTTTATCTTTTGAAGTTTGAAAAGGAGCATAAATAAACTGGTAGGTTCCTGGTCCCCAACCCCAGAAAGGTCTTTCTTTGAACATTCTTATTGCAGCCATCCAACGATTCATTCTCTCAAGATTTGAAGCGTCAGAAGTAATATTTGACATTGACTGAACATGTTCCACTAAATCGGCAGAAGAGTCTTGTTTGTTTCTCGACATTTTATTAACAATATCATTTTGAAATGTGAAAAATAAGCCAATGACAATAATTAGAAAACTAAATATCCATGAAAATTTAATCTTCAACAAGACAATAATATAAACTCCAAAAGCAAACACAACACTAAGCCAGGCAGCACGACTCACAGAAAAATATAAAGCAATTAGCAAAATTACTGAAACAGCTAAAGATATTGTTTTTTGAGTTTTTGAGTACTCATCATTAAAAACAAATCCAATAAAAACAGGAACAAAAATCGCTATAACTGCACCATAAGCAGTATGGTCATTAAAAAACGGCGACATTATCCAGTGAGCAATTTCTGAATCAAAACCATAAGAAGCATGCTTAGAAATCGTGTAGAAGATAACACCAAGCAAAGAAATAACATAAACCCATGGAAATATTTTTATGTTTTTATAATTTTTGAAAATACTAACAGCAATAAAATAAAACGGAACTATAAACCATAATCTCGCTATCAAAAATTTTAGAGAGACGAAAGGAATTTCACTCGTTATACTTGTTATAAATATCCAGATAAGATTTATTAGGATAGCTATAGTTACAGGGTGTTTAAGAAGTTTTATATCAATGCTGTTTTTATAAAATAATTTTATTATAAAAATAAGTAGTACACCAGCCATTAATGGTTCGGTTGGTAATGAAATTCCAAAACCTAAGTCAAAATCTCTAATATTTACAGCTAAGGGTGTTAGAAAAGCAATCAGGAAAATTAATTTGTCAAGTGAAAATAAGTATAATAAAAGCACAAGAATAAGAGCAGGCAAAACAGAAAACCAATAAAATTCATTAGCGATTAATATTGAATTTAAAACAATATAAACAATACTAATTAAGTAAATCCATTTTATGTTTATTTCTTTCTTCAAATTTTTTCAGAATTATTTATCCACCCGGTATTTATTCAGTAATTTTATAAAGGTTTAGGCTTTGATATTGAAAACGACAATACTAAAAGTATTATTCATTTTTAATTTTCAGCTTAGATATGCTTTCAAATAAAATACAAGCTAAAATACAAAGAATGAAAGCAGAGAAAGTTGCAACAAAAACAATTACCCATCTCACCGGATATGATTTCTTTTCAGCAGGAAAAGCATTGTCAACAATAAAAGTTTGGGGCAATGCTTCTTCTGCATCAACTTTAGCTTCCTCATATTTTGTTTTAATTGTTGTTAATTGCTTTTTTTCATATTCTAATTGGTCTCTAATAGAAACATAAGGAGTCCCGTATTTTGACAAAATAGCAAGATTGCCTTCCAAAGATTTCACAGCAACAGAATTTGGATTTTTAGCAATTTCCATAGCTAATTGCATATTCATCATTTCTGCCTGAGACTCATAATCGTTTACACCAAGATTTCTCAACACTGCTAATGAATCTTCCATGAATTTAATTTCATCTCGAAGTTGGAAATATTCTGCTTTAACAATTTTCAGACCTTTTATCGCTCTTTTTTGTTGCATTTGAATTTTTGTAGAATCAAGAAGTTTAGCAATATCGTTAGCAATATTGGCAGCTATCACAGGATCTTTATCCATTACAGAAATTTCTACAGCCATATATTCGGTTCGTCTGAAATTAATATTGCTTTCATACTCTTTAAAAAGATAAGTCATTTTATACTTGCCCGTACTATCAATATCATAATGGCTCATTAAATTGTATCTCTCAACAATCTTTGCCCTGATATCATTTGAACTTAAAATCTGGAGTAATTGCTCTGCTTGTTCTTCTTCACCAAATTCCATAATATCTTGCTTTAGCCCCGCATTTTCGCTCAAAAGTGCTTTTGAAATTGAATTTGTTGAAGTAGGGAAAAGAATAACAGTTGATTTAAATTTCGGTGTAATAAAATATGGCATAGAAAATACGACTGAAGCAACTGCCGCAATAACACTTACAATTATTATAACTTTACGCCATTTCCATAAAAACAATAATAAATTTGCCGAATTAAAATCATTGGTTTCTTTGTTTATTTCTTTCATGTTTAATATAATTTTTTTGTGTGTTGGAAAATTCAAAAATATGAAAATTTATTGAATGAACAATATTTGTCAGCTTAGATAAATTCAAATAATACTTTTCTTATATAATAAATTTATAACTGTTATCGTAAAGCATTATTGTTTATGATGTCATTAATCCAATAAAAAAAGACTATCCTTCTTTAAAAATTTTAAAAAGAGATTTCAGATTAATCAATTTTAAAATAAAGGCAAGAATTAAAGATGCTCCTATAAGGAAGAAAATATTTATAAGCCAGTTTTCATGAATAAGATGAGAGATATTAGCAAATATTATAACTCCTGTTACATAAATAATTAATGAAGCAAGATATTTATAATTTATTTTAAACTTAAAAATTTTAACTACAACAATAATCTGAACTATTGCAGTAATTATTTGAGATATTAAACTTGCATAAGCTGAGCCGACAGCCAACAACCTTGGGACAAGGATTAGATTTAATAAAAATGAAATTAACATTCCACAGCCAGCAATAATATTCAATTTTTTAAGGCTACCATTAGCCGTAAGAAGAGTACCGAAAACATAGGTTGCTGAAATTCCAAAAAATCCGTTCATCAGTATTGGAAATATTTTTGCCGATTCTTCAGGATGTGAAGGATATAATAATTGCATCAATTCAAATCTAAAGAAGTAAGAGCTAACTGAAATAATTACTGCAATAGTAAACAATAATGTAAAAGCAAGACGTGTCAATTGCTCAACAGAGTCTTTTAACTTTATCATTCTTGCAAAAATCGGAAGTAATAAAACAGCAAACAAATAAGCAATCATATTAACAGCATCAAGCAAACGAAAAGCTGAAGCATAATATCCGGACTGAATATTTGCAGCTTCACCCTTAACAATTATTTTAATCATTATAGTGTCAATACGATTATAGAAAGTCATTAAAAAAATCAAAACAGCATAAGGAAATGCTTGTTTAATAATCATCAAAATAAATGGCCAATTGAATTTAAACTTTTGAAATTTTGCCTTTTTTATAACAATTAGAAAAGCAATTATAGCAGTTAAAGCATAGGAAAAAGTTTGAGCATAAACAAACCACTCAATTTTGAATTTTGTGTTTGTAACACCTCCCCAAATTAAAACCGAGCAAATAATAATCATCAATGCCCTGTCGGTAACGGATAGAATGCTATCAGTTTTGAAAAGATGAAGACCTGAAATATTTGAACGCAGATAAAGGATTAATGATATTAGAAACTGGTTGATTCCTACAAAAATCAAAAACTTCATTTCCCGCTCATCAAAATTCATCAGAAGCGCAAAAACCAATAGAACTAATGAATAGATTAGAGCAAGCAACAGTTTGATAACAAAAATACCTGAAAAATATTTTTTCAGCAGATGGTTGTTCTGAGCAATATTTTTGTTGTTGAAATTTGTAATTCCAAAATCCAAAATAATATTAAAAAGGAAGGATGCGTTCAGAATAATAAAATAAAATCCATAATCTGCGGCTCCAACAATATTCTGAACTTTTACGTCAATAAATATTACCCAAAAGACTTTAATCAGCAAATTAAGAAAAAGTAGAAAAACAAGATTTGTGAGAAATTTCCTTTGCATAAATGCAAATATAAAAATAAATTAAAACTTATTAGTTTTCTTGCTAAAACTACTTAAGAGGTTTAATCATTCGGAATAAAAAAGAAATTCTGAGTTTTATGTTTCTCAGGGTCAAAATTAATCAGTTCTCCATTTTGCAGAACTTTAGTTTTATAGCCTAAAGAACAAAGCAATTTAAAACTATTTTGTCTGTTTTCGTTATCCCAAAGTTCAGTGTAAATAACCGGTTTATGTTTTTTTATTGTTTCAATTCCACCTTGAAAAACGAAATATTCATAATTCTCAACATCAATTTTTATTGCATTAACAGGGAATGTAGCTTCTTTAATATCTTTTATTTCATCTAATCTTTTTATTGAAGAAATAAATTTTTCTCCTTCGTTCAATTCAGAATTTTTTCCATCAACAACGTGACTCAAACCATGAAATTTTACATTATGAAAAACAGGCATTACCATCTCAACATTTCCGTTTTCATTACCTAATGCCATTTCAAAAACTTTAATATTATTTAAATTAAATTTCTTTATTATGCGTTTTAAATTTACAAGATTATGAGGAATAGGCTCAAAAGAAAATATTTGCGAATTTTGAAATTTTCTGGATAAATAATACGTCATAACACCTATGTTAGCTCCAATATCCAAGATAATTCCACCATCAGGAATTATTGTTATGAAATGAAGAAAATCATTTTCTTTCCTATTCCATTTTAATGTTTTAATAATATAAATTGAAAAAACAAAAAGATAGTTCTTAAAGCCAAATATCTTTTGCAATATTTTTTTTATACGAGACTTCATATAAGTTTTGATATTTGCTGCAAAGTTAGGCTAAATTTTATTTTGAGGTACTAGAGAAAAAATATTTCTTTATTTTATATATATATTTATCATACTATTTCACCATAAACTTAATAGTTCTATTATCTTTCTCAGTTTGTATTTGAACAAAATAAATTCCAGGATTCAATTCCATATTGAAATATTGACTGTTTACGTTTTGCACAATGAATATTTCCTGCCCCATGCTGTTCATTATCCTGACTTCCTCGGCTCTGAGATTGCCCAAGTCTAACATAAACTCTCCTGAGTTTGGATTGGGATAAAGTCTGACCGTATTACCTTCGATTTCTTCAATACTTACATTACTAATGTGCAAACAGGCAGATGTATCCACACAGCCGTTAACATTAATTTCAACCGCATAATCGCCGTTTGCTGTTGGGGTATAGGTTTGCAGTGTGTCCCCCGGAAGTGCTGCATAGTCATTATTGCAATCCAACCACTGGTAGCTTGCATTGTTTTGACCGGCAATAAACGTAGCACCGTAGTTGCTTAAATTCACGGTTGTATTGATAATAGGGATAGTAAGCGAAAGGCAAATAATCGAATCACATCCTACAGAACTTGGCAGTGTATAATAAGCTGACTGCGTAGATTGGTGGTAGGTAACCCCATCCATCCATGTTAGGCTATCGCAGGCTGTAACATAATCCGTAGCATATACTTTGCACTGGCTTAGTTTTAGGATATATGAGTTTGTCCTTGAGTTTGGAGATGTCTGGTTATGAACACCCTGTCCGGGGTTAAAATCCACAGTGTCTTCATAATCACCTGTTGCATAAACATTCCCAGCATAATCAGTAGTTATATCAAATCCCCTGGATCTCCCATCATTACCCTGCAATATTCCCGCCCATAAAAGGTCTCCATTTGAATTTAGTTTTTGTAAATATGCCCCCTGGCTTGACCAGTCAATTGATTTGGTATAAAAAACAAGGGTATCCGGTCCTGGGTCTAAGTCGGTTGAATCTACGAAGATGCCTGTGGAAAAGACATTGCCAAAGGTATCTGTTGTGATTGAATTGGGTTGATTCCAATTGTTTCTTCCATAAGATTTAGCCCAGAGTAAATTTCCGTTCTCGTCCAGTTTTTTGATAAATGCCCATGAATCACCAGAAGCGTATCCAGCAAGGAGCAAAGTATCGGGTCCGGGGTCAAAATCAACATGACCTTTAAAAGTACCGGTAGTATATATATTATTAAATTTATCTAATTCAATCATATTTGGGTCAGCAAACCCCCAGCTAATTACATGACTGGTATATTTCACCCAAATAAAACTCCCTAAGCTATCCAGCTTTACAATGTATTCACCCATTGCATTGGAAGGAGGGGTACATAGTCCGGTACCCGGGTCAAAATCAATTCCGGTTCCAGAAAAATATCCGGCACAATACACATTCCCATACGAATCCAAATCAATTGATATGCCATCGGAACATCCCCCTGTCTCACCATTTAAAAATGCTTTTGCCCAAATAAAGTTCCCGTTTTTATCCAATTTCTGGATAAAAGCATTTTTAAGAGGGTCATTATACAAAGAATAACCTGCTCCATAAATGCAGATTCCCGGACCAGGGTCAAAATCAACCGTGTCCTTATAATAACCATGAGAATACACATTACCATGATTATCAATACACATATCACGAACAACAACATCTTTAATACCTCCAAAAGATTTTGCCCAGATAAAATTGCCGGCAGATGATAGCTTTAAAATAAAAATATCATACTCACCTTTAGAAACAAGCTTATAAACCGTGGTGTCAGGGTCAATATCAACAGAGTCTTTGAAATTGCCCATAATTAATAAATTGCCACTATCGTCAATTTCTAAATGACCTAAGCCCCCGTTTTCAAAAAAAATAGTTTTTACCCAAACAAAGTTGCCATTTATATCCAGCTTTTGTATATAAGCTGTATTCGTATAATTTACCGAACTTACCCAATGGGCAGCAGAGGGGCTGGGGTTAAAATCAACAATACCCTTAAAACTGCCAAGTATATAGATATTGCCGGAAGCATCTCTTGCGAATGTTCCTGCAGATGATTTTCCACCATAACCGGGATAATCCACGTTACTTTTTACCCATTCAAAAGTAGGGTTCTGGGCTTTAATGGAATATACTGTTATTAATATTAGCAGTAAAAAAATTAGTCTTTTCATAATTTCAAAGATATTAATATTGCTGTCATTTATAAAAAAATTTATTGAATTATAATTTTTCTGTTTACCCTTTCTTTTCCGGCTTGTATGCTTAGCAAATAATTGCATCTTGTAAATTATTAAATTTTGAATAAAATTAAATAAATTTATCGAATAATAAAAATAATTTATAATTTTTCAATATTCTTTAAGTATCTTAAAATTAATAAAAATGCTTTTAAAATCATACAATATTCGAACAATATTTAAATCTTTTTAAGATGATAATAACATAAAGTGCATTTAGAAACTACTCTAGCACATCAAAATAAAATTTAGCCGAAAGTTATTGAATTATTTATATCTTAATTTTTTTATTATTTTCGTAAAATAAAAAAAACTCTGATTTGATAATTGCTGTAAACACACGATTGCTTATAAAAAACAAGCTCGAGGGCATTGGCTGGTTCTCTTTTGAAACTCTTAAAAGAATCACACAACAACATCCTGAGCATGAATTTATTTTTATTTTTGATAGAAAATTTGATAAAGATTTTATTTTTTCCAAAAACATAAAACCTATTGTTATTGGTCCTCCTGCAAGGCATCCTTTTTTGTTTTATCTATGGTTTGAATTTTCGGTTACAAAAATTCTTAAGCAAATAAAACCGGATATTTTTCTTTCGCCCGATGGTTATCTTTCACTAAGGACAAAAATTCCTTCTCTCGCAATAATTCACGACCTGAATTTTGAACACTATCCCGAAGATTTGCCTTGGCTTGTTAAGAAATATTACAAATACTATTTCCCTAAGTTTGCCAAAAAAGCTAAAAGAATTGGAACTGTTTCGGAATTTTCAAAATCTGATATTATTAAACAATACTCAATTCCAAAAGAAAAAATTGATGTTATTTTCAATGGAGCAAACGAAAATTTCAAAGCCCCTACTGAACTAATAAAACAAGAAACATTAAAAATATATTCTAAAGGCAAACCATATTTTATTTTTGTCGGCTCGCTTCATCCCAGAAAAAATCTTTCTAATCTTTTCAAAGCATTTGACAAATTCAAACAAACAGATAATTCCGAAATCAAACTCTTGATTGCAGGAGAAAAAAAATGGTGGACACAAGATATTGAAAATGCATATAAGCAGATGAAATTTGCTGATGATGTGATTTTCATCGGGCGGGTTTCTGAAGAAAAGCTGGCAAACATAATAGGTTCAGCTTTGGCTATGACTTTTGTTTCTTATTTCGAAGGTTTCGGAATTCCAATTGTTGAAGCATTTTATTGCGAAACTCCTGTGATAGCTTCAAATGTTACATCTTTGCCCGAAGTTGCCGGAGATGCAGCTCTGTTTATTGACCCTTTTTCCGTTGATTCAATTTCTGATGCAATGCAAAAAATTGCAACAGATGAAAATTTAAGAAAGGATTTGATTAAAAAAGGGAAAATACGTAAGCAAGAATTTTCCTGGCAAAAATCAGCCGATTTACTTTGGAAATCTATTGAAAAAACGGCAAGATAACAGCTTGCCAAACAGCAGGGGAGCATGCTCCCCTGCTGTTGTTATTTGTTATCCCCACATTTTCCCTTGCCTTGTATTTCTTTCTTCAAGTCGTTTTTCAACCTTTTGAAGAATTTGGTCATTTCGTATCAAACCCCAACTTTTTCCAACAATAAATCTTGGCGGGACTTCTCCGGCAAATCTT
>Ga0307990_1002158_pt1 | contig 15937 bp, 22 predicted proteins | sample EllFjometagen129_FD_203168 | JGI IMG/M metagenome (GOLD analysis project Ga0307990, IMG submission 203168) | Marine microbial communities from Ellis Fjord, Antarctic Ocean - #129 | ecosystem: Environmental > Aquatic > Marine > Unclassified | place: Southern Ocean | collected 2014-10-08
TTGACGCCGCTTTAAAAACAATAACAGAAATAAGCAAATCATCATCTATTGAGGCACGCCAATGAAGTGCTATAAAGTTGACCTAAGAAAGGTAAACTTTAAAGAAGGGGCTACTTGGAATGTGTATAATCAGTTTGGCATAAACCTATATAAAATAAAGAAAAAACTAGATGTAACCAAATATTTTATGCCCAAAACAGAACAAGATAGACTAGTAAACTATTTACTAAAAAATTATAAGAAACTAACCAAATACAAACACATGTTCCTAACAAAAAAGAATTTGGAAAAACAGATTAATTTGGAAATATTAGCATATTTCCCTTCTAATAGGTGGGCTAACAAAACAATTGGAAGCGAAATACTTGGTTATCACGTAAACAGAATAATCATAGATGAGATGAAATGGAATCATTTATGGAAAAAAGTAGGTGAAAATTTATGAAAATAGAAAGTAAATTACTTGAAAAATTTGTGACTAAAGCGAGTCTCAACGGAACAATAATGGCAATAAACTTAGATTTTCAAGAAGACAAACTTAGGTCGTCAGTTAGATGCCCGTCTAATGTAAATCTTACAATAACAGAAATGAAGAACGATGCGTTTACAGATTATGAACCCATTGGAGAAATATTTATTAAAAACACAGATATGTTTATTAAATATCTAAAAACGTTTATTGGCGAAATTGTTTTAGAAAAAACAGAAGACTACATATTAAAAGTATATAATAAAAACAGAACAGGACATATAATTCTTGGCTCAGAACTAGTTTGTGATAATGTGTGGAGAGAAGAATTACCAAAAGTTGATACGACATCAGAAATAACACTTAACAAAGTAGATATGAAAAGTGTTTTTACAGATGTTGATTTAACCAAAACAATGGAAATAAAAATAAACAAGACACTTGAAAATATTGAATTTGAAGTGGGACATATAGGAGAATCTGATAGTTTTATCACACGTTTAGATATAAAAACAGATGGTATTGGTAAGACTAAAATTGGAAATTCCTTTGAAAGTTTTTATAAATCAATAGAAGGAGAGTTTACGCTTAAAATAGGGACTAACACCCCAATATTGTTAGAAGAAAAAACGGACAAAATAGATTTTATTTGTTATATAGCTCCGATGGTAGGTGAATCAGATGAATAAAAAATATATTATAACAATATTTATTATTTTAGTAGTGGCAATAATAACATCGTTGTCTAGTTATTTAATTAAACACGACACTACAGAAAATATTAATGAAACAAACATTAATGGTATAAACATTACTAACAAAACACAAACAAGAGAACCGTATTTTAATACAAACATTGATACATACGAATATAATTATGATATGATTTATAATCGTGGCTACGAACACGCATTTAGAGACATAATGAACGCCACTATTGTTTGTAAACCATTAGCTATAACTATTGATAACACCACAGTTACTTTAATTTCAATAGATTGTTTGTCTACTAAATGAGTGACAAATATTTGGGCGCAGAGCCCCTCTGTCCTTTTTGTTATAGTGGGAAAATAGTGCGAGATAAATATATGGACAACGTATTTTTTTGTAATGTTTGTAAAAAACAAGTAATAATTAAGAGGTTTGAAGAATGACTAATACAGAATTAGTGCCTTACGTGGAACGTTATCGGCCAAAAGAATTTGATGAAGTGATAGGAATAAGAGACCTTGATAGATTTGAAGAAATAATTCGTCATCCTATGGAGATGCCAAGCTTATTGTTTCACGGGCCTCCTGGCACAGGAAAAAGTTCTTTAATAAAAATAATACTTAATAAGCTTAAACCAATTGATTTTATTAGAATAAATGGAAGCGACACTACTGGTGTGGACACTATAAGAGAACAAGTTTATAATTTTATGACTTCTAAAAGTAGTGTGCCCGGAAAACCTAAAATTGTTTGGATTGAGGAAATAGATTTTATTTCGGTAAATGCGGCAGCAGCTCTCCGTGCTATGAGCGAACAATTCGTTAAAAACGCAAGGTTTTTAGCATCATGTAATTACTTATACAAAATTCCTGAGCCACTGCAAAGTAGGTTTAGCAAATTTGAATTTACTAGAGTAGAACCAAAAGCAATGTTTAATAGGATAAGAGCTATTTGTGATACAGAAGGAATAAATGTAAAAGACGACACAGTTGTTCGACTTATAAATATGCACAAAGGAGATATGCGTAGCGTTATTAATTCTGTCCAACAACTATCTTCTAACCCACAAAAAGTTATTTTGGTAACAGACCTAAAAATTATACACACTCTTGCTAACGAAATTTTTCAGTTAATAAAAGATAAAAATTGGACATATATTAGAAAAGAAATACCTAAACAAAACCCCGAATACAACACTATATTGGTAGAATTAGACGAACTATTTTTTAATTCGGAGTTTAGTACTGATATTAAAGCAGAAGTGAATGACATAATTGCACGCATATTATTTGAAATACCGATTTCTTTTGATAAAAATATTACTTTTAGTGCTTGTTGTTACAGAATTATAAAGAAATTAAATGAGTTAGAATCAAAAATAGTAGTTAAGGAGGAATAGGAACAAAATGGAAAAAGAAATAAATTTAGTGGATAAATATGTAAATAACGGCACGTGGAGGCTGCAAGAAAATGCTAATCAAATATATTGTGTTGGTCACATGATGAATTTTTTATCAGCAAGCATAATATATGATTATTGGTTAAATAATGTTTTTAGTGAAAAAGCAAAAAAATTTCATAAAGAAGGAAGAATTCATATTCACGATTTATCCCGTAGTTCGGCATATTGCCTAGGAATTTCCACATCTGACATCCTTAAAAAAGGATTAATAGGCCCCAAAGGAAGGATTACTTCTACACCACCAAAACATTTAGGTTCAGCAATAAACCAGTTAGTTAATTTAGTAGGAGTAATATCGCAAGAAGTTGCTGGCGCAGTAGCTCTTAATGATTTTAGTTTATACCTTGCACCATTTGTTAGTTATGATAAATTAGATAGGAAACAAGTTAAACAAGAAATACAAGAATTTATTTTTCATATGAATCAGCCGTCTCGGTGGGCAGGAGAAGCACCATTTAGTAACATTACTATTAATCTTACTGTTCCAGACGATATGAAAGATGTTAAAGTAATAATAGGCGGAGAAGAAAAAAGTAGAACTTATAAAGAGTTTGAAACAGAAATGAACATTATTAACGATGTTATACTTGAAGTACTTATTGAAGGAGATGCTAATGGCACACCAATGACATTTCCAGTGCTTACTATTGGAGTAGATAAAAACTTTCCTTGGGAATCAGAAATTGCAAAAAAGATTTTTCAAGTAACAGCTAAGTATGGCACGCCTTTTTTCGAAAATTTCACTAGCGATAGTGGGAGAGACCCTGCGGACAGTAGAAGTCTGTGCTGTCGTTTATCCCTTTCAAAAAAAGAGTTAAGAAAACATACTGGTGGTATTTTTGGAAACGCAGATTCTATGGGCTCACTTGGAGTGTGCACTATTAATTTAAATAGAATAGGATATTTAGCTAAGAACAAAACAGAATATTATAAATTAATTGATGAAAATTTAGAAGTGTGTAAAGATGTTTTAGAAAAACGAAGAGAAAAAGTTACATATATGTTTAATAAAGGAATGTATCCTTACTTAAAAAACCACATACCTAATTTTAAAAACTTTTTTAACACTATAGGAGTAATAGGTGGTAATGAAAGTATGCTGAATTATATGGGCAAAAACTTGATGGATGATGAAGCAATAGTTTTTACTGAAGAACTTCTTACTTATATTAATGAAAAATGTAAGGTTTTTCAGCAAGAAACTGGTAATTTATTCAACTTAGAAGGAATTCCGGGAGAAGGATGTATGTATTCTCTTGCTCGTAAAGATAAAGAAATGTATCCTGATATTATAACTGCTGGAACAGATGCTCCGTATTTAACTAATTCGACGCTTCCGCCAGTTGAAGAAACAGATTTTGTTGGTGTTATTCGTAACCAAAAGAAGCTTCAAAAATTATACACTGGTGGCACTACACTCAATATATATCTTGGAGAAAAACTTGTAAGTTATATACAGGCAAAAATTATGGTAGAAAAAATAATTAAACATACGCCCATACCATATTTTAGTCTTAACCCACTTTATTCTGTATGTAAAGATTGTGGTTATATTAGCGGAGAAAAATATAAGTGTCCTAGATGTAGTAAAAAAACAGAAGTGTTTAGTAGAGTAGTAGGATACTTAAAACCAATACAGAATTGGAATACTGGTAAAAAAGAAGAATTTAAACAAAGAAATAATTTTAAAGTTGACGATATTAATAAATTAGTTAAATCGTGATTGGGGTTAATAAAAATGATGGTTGCAAATGTGGTGTTGTCTTCACTTGTGAACGGGTATGGGTGTAGGCTAGTAGTAGTGTTTTCAGGGTGCTCCCTTGGTTGTGAAGGTTGTTTTTCTGAAGAAATACAAGCGTTTGATTACGGAAAAAATGTGAATTGGAAACACTTAGCTGATATAATAGCAAAACGGATAAAGAAGGATGAGTTAATAGACGGATTAACTATTAGTGGAGGCAACCCACAGGAGCAACCAGACCTAACTAAATTTTTAAAAGAAATAAAACGCATAATACCAGACCTTAATATTTGGGCATGGTCTGGTTTTACAATGAAAGAAATAACGTCAAAACCCAATTTGTTAGAACAATTAGATTACATAGATGTTATCATAACTGGTCGTTATGAAATAGCAAATAAGTGTGACCACCCATATTATGGGAGTTCTAATCAAAATGTGTGGAGAAAAAAAGATGGTGAATGGAAAAAAGATTAAAACATATTTATTTACTACCAGTAGTTGTCCGCATTGTGGTGAAGTCAAACAATATGTTAAAGGAAATAGATTAGATTGTGAATTAATAGAAGCAGATACTAGTGATGCTGGTATGGTGCTTGCACAAAAATATGGTGTTATGTTAGTACCATTATTTGTAGAAGTATATGATAATGAAAGTTTTGAATTAAAAACATTTGAGGAATATAAAAAAATTAAAAAATGAAACTTGTGATTTGGGATTTAGATGAAACTTTGTGGGAAGGAACTATTTATTATAAAGATACTGTCATCCTTAAACCAGAAACAAAAGAAATATTGAAACAAATACATAAGTTAGGAATTATCCAATGTGTATGTTCCCAAAATAGAAAAGCCGCAGCAATAAAACAATTAAAAGATTTTAAATTATTACAATATTTTACAAAAATATATGCTGGAGTTAATGAAGATAAAGATGTTATTATTAAAAAATTTATAAAAGCATTTAATGTATCTGCAAAAGAAACATTGTTTATTGATGATAGTTCAGTATTGCGGGCACTTGTTAACCAAAAAGTTGGATGTCACGTTGATTATGAAACCGATTTATTCAATATTATGAAATATTTTGATACTGATAGATTGGTGTTAATGCAACAACAACGAAAAAGAAAGTATGAAGAAAAAAAATTTGAAGGAACATTTAAAGATTTTTTAAAAACCACAAATATGGAAATAAAAATATTAACCGCCAAATCAAGTATGGTTAATAGAATAACTAATTTGGTTAATAGAACCAATGAATTAAATGCGTTACGAAATAGATATACTGAAGAACAAATAAAAAAATTAATTAATAATAGTTTTTATTATATTCCAGTGATTTATTTAAAAGATAAATTTGGCGATTACGGATTAATTGGAGAATCAATAATAAAAAAAACTAAAAATGATTGGCATATAGTAGATTTTTGTATTTCTTGCAGAACAATGGGTCGTGGAATTGGCTCTATTCTTATGGAAAAATTGATTAAAAAAGCTAAAGAAAAAAAAGCGATACAGATTGAAGGATGTGTGCTTGATGATAAAATAAATTATAGGATGCCAAAATTATATGAAAAATATGGTTTCAAACTTTATAAAACACACAAAAAAATGTTATATTATATTTTAAAATTAAAATGATTAAACATGTAGGAATAATAGTGGATGAATTTGATAAATATATCAAAATCTTTGAAGACCTTGGTGGAATTGTAACTTATCGAGGAATAACAACAGAATATGATGCTGAATGTGTTTTTATAGATTTTGGTAATGCAGAAGTAGAATTAATAAAAGGACTGAAAAAAAAGAGCCATCTTAATAGGTTTTTGACACGGTATGGTGTGGGCTTACATCATATAGCATTTAGTGGAAAAGGAGAAAAGAAGGGGGCGAAACCAAACATGAAAGTTTCTTTTAATCTAAAAAATAGGTTGCTTATAGAAACGGTGAAAGAAAAATGATTATTAAAAAAATAAATAATGAATCGGACGAAGAAAAAAGAATAGCTTATAAACTTGTTACTTCTCATGCAACCTTGAAATATCTTAGAAGCGATGCATTTGATAGGTATTGGAAAAACAAATCTGTTTTTTTAGCTAAAGATGAAAAGAATACTATACTTGGCGTATTAACATTTAAAAAATATAAAGTAACTAATTCAAGAGCATATGGTGGTGTGGGAGATATATTAATTGAAGAAGTTGCAATTTTAGAAAATGAAATAGGAAAAGGTATAGGAACAAAACTTGTATCCGCATTAATAAAATATTCGAAAACTATTAATATAAAAACACTAATATCTATTATGAGAATAACAAATATTGGTTCTCTTAATTTGTATAAAAAACTTAAGTTTAAAAAAGAACGAGATGTTATGTGGCAAGAACAAGGAAATGATTTGCCTGGAGAAGTTCATAAATTACATTTATTTTACAACAATAAATTTTGGTGAACATTATGGAAAATGCAAAAACTATTGAAAACTTAAATAAATCTAGAGCATTTAGAAAAGAAATGCTTAAAAAATATGGAGAAATACCTAGTAGCGTATGGAAAATTAATTTTTCAAAAAATAAGAAGTACGTTTGGGACCCTAGACCAAGACAAAACGATATTGCATGGAAAGCAAATAGTGGAGATAAAGAATTAGATAAAGCATGGGGACTTTGTAATAAATCTGTACGTAATGGTGCAGAATCTACTATGCCTTATGATATGGTAGAAAGAGTATTAAAATTTTATTCCAATCCCGGAGATATTTTTTTAGACCCTACTATGGGAGATACTGCTGTAATGACAGTAGCTTACCATTTAAATAGAAATTTTATTGGTTATGATATAAGTGAAAAAAATTATAATATTAACGTAGAATTAAAAAATAAGTTGATGGGTAAAGCTGAACAAAAAATGTTATCTGATAAATCTAACACTATAGATATTTATAAAAAAAGTGGGGAAAACATGATAGAAGTTGAAAATAATAGTGTTGATGTAATATTTTTTAGCCCGCCATATTGGGATTTAGAATTTTATGGTAAAGAAGAAAAACAACTTGGCTACCATAAAACTTATGAAGAATTTCTTAGTGGACTAAAAAATATTATAGCTGAAAGTTATAGGACATTAAGTTATGAAAGGTATTGTGCTATAAATATTAATGATTTTGTTAAAAAAGGAAAGTTTTATGATTACCATATGGATGTGAAAAAACTTATGGACGATGTTGGATTTAGGAGGCATGACACTATTATTATTCAATGGCCTAATGCTATTGGACAAGCATTTGCAAGTCAAGTGGAACATTGGAAAAAAACTTCAAAAACACACGAATATATTTTAATAGGAAAAAAAGTGAGGAACAAAAATGAATACAGAAGGACACCATTTAATACTTGATATTTGGTTAAAAAAGAATTTAGATTTTAAGTTGTTAAAAAACAAGATGGCTGATAGTCTTATGAAGTCTGGACAACTTATTTTAGGATTTAATGAATGGGAATTTTATCCTAGAGGAGAATCTTGTTTGTTTTTAATAGCTCTTAGCCACGCAAGTTTACATACATACCCAGAACATAAATATATTACTGTTGATGTCTATTCATGTGATGATAATACAGAATGGGTTGAAAAATTTAAAAAAAGTTTTTTAAACAATTTACCAATTAAAAAACACAACATTAAAACATTAATAAGAGGACAATGGCAGGAATAACTGATGAATTAAAAAAAGTTTGGAAACACGAACAGCCAAACGAAACATTTTTAGTTTCTCTTCTTAGATGGTGCTCTGCCTACGAAAAAAATATTCTTGAATGCCAAGTTATAAACAAACAATTTGCAACAGTAAACAAACAAGTATTAAGCAGAAAACTTGCATTAAATAACAAGCTTACTCACTTCATTGGTTTTCCTAGTGGTTATAAAGAAAATGAAAAAACCAAGTTTTTCTATTTGGACTTAGCAAAATACTACGGGTGGACAACCACAGAACTATTTAAAAACATCAAAAATATAGACATAGAAAAGATGAAGCAGATTATCGCCAGTTCATTCGGATATGATACAAAACAACGCAAAGCAATAGGACTTAAAAAAAGGAAGTTGAAATAAACAATGTATCTTATAGAATCAGTAAGCCGTGAAAACCACACAGAACTTATAGTGTTCTCTAGAGATAAAGAAGGAAATAAAAAGAAAGAAATAGTAAGAGATTTTAAGCCTTATTTGTATATGTTAGAAAATGAAGCAACCCCAGACGATTACAGAATAACAAATGTTGAACTTGGATATACAAGTATTAACGGCGAAAAACTCAAAAAAGTATTTGTAAAAAAATCAACAGATGTTGTTGCTATTAGGGAACAAGTAACAAAACATTTTGAAGCCGACATTTTAATAACACAAAGATATATAATAGACAAAATTGGAGAAATAAATCCTTACCCACTTAAAGTTTTGTATTTAGACATAGAAACCAACAGCAACTCTATTTTTCCAGATATAAAACACCCAAATCAAGAAGTAACCTGTATATCTATGATTGATTCATTTGATAACAAAATAACAAAGTTAATGCTCAAAAATGAGGATTGGACTAATGAACAACTTACAAATCTTACAAAAATAGATTGTAAAATATTTAATACAGAAGAAGACTTACTTATTTCATTTATTAATAACTTTAAAAAATATGATGTAGATATAATATCTGGTTGGAATGTGGTAAATTTTGATTTAACTTACTTAATAAGACGAATGAAAATGCTTAACGTTAACTATTTCCGTTTGTCCCCACTAAACAGTGTTTATATAGACGAAAAATATGAAGATGTGCATATTAAAGGCGTGATATTGCTTGATATGATGAAAAGCTACATGCATTTTAGGCGTATTTCTAATCAAGGAAAAGCAGAATCTTACAGTTTAGAATTTACATCACAAGAAGTGCTTGGAGAAGGAAAAACTGAGCACACACAAAATTTTAATGAAATGTGGAAAAACAATCCAGAATTATTAATAAAATACAACGAAAAAGACGTGTTATTAGTTAAAAGAATAAACGATAAACTTAATATAATAGAATTTTTTAACCATATTAGGTGTAAATCATGCTCACTTTTTAGCCAAATATTTTATACATCATTCCTAATAGATGGGTTGTTACTTAACAAAGTTCACAATAAAGTGGTTTTACCAAGTAAAAAAAAATATGTGGATGATAAATATATGGGAGCATATGTTATGATGCCAACACCAGGGATTTATAACAATGTTATGGGACTAGACTTAAAAGCGTTGTATCCAAGCATAATGACCACATTTAATATTTCGTATGAAACATTTAATCCAAACGGAGAAATTAAAATAAGTGACAAAATTGGTTTCGACAAAACAACAGGTATTATGCCAAACTTAATAGAAGAACTAAGCATTGAACGAAACGCAGAAAAAAAGAAGATGAAAAAAGCTAAGTCACACGACGAATGGCAAATACATTACTGGAAACAATATGGTCTGAAAGTTTTAGGAAACAGCGTGTACGGATACGCAGGGTTTCCATCTAGTCGTTTATATAAAAAAGAAGTTGCAGAAGCAATAACTATGATGGGTAGACGAATATTAAAGTGGTCTGCTACTGTATTAAAAAAGTATGGATATAAAATTATATATGGTGACACAGATTCCGTATATTTATTATCTAAAAAAACGGCATTATTACAAATAATATATGAAGGAGAATGTCTTATAAAAAAAATCAACGATAGCTATAAAATTTTTATTAACAACTTTGGTTTTAAACAAAACGATTTAGAAATAGAATTTGAACAAATATTCAAAAAAATAATGTTTTTTAAGAAAAAAGGGTCTGATGAAGGAGCTAAAAAGAAATATGCTTATATTCGTTTATGGGTAAAAGGAGAAAACATAGGAATTAATGAGCTTAGATTTAAAGGACTTCAAATTAGAAGAAGTGATTCGCCTAAGGTGGCACGAGAACTACAAAAATCTGTAATACAACAAATTTTGTTAGAAAACAAAACAAAAGAAGAAATAGTAAACTATTTAAGAAAACTAGACAAAAAAATAGTAACTGGTAAAATTCCTGATGATGAACTTGGATGTCCAATAGAAATAAAAGAATATCTTAGTAATTATGGGCGTAAAATAGAAAAAGAAGATGGGGCATCTTATATGACAGGTGTACCACCAATAATTTTTGGAGCGAGATATGCAAATAAATATCTTGGAACTAGGTTTGTAAAAGGAATGAAACCAAAATTTATTTATGTACGGTCTGTTCCTAATGGATATCCTAACACGCACGTTATTACTTTTCAAAATAGTATACCTAAAGGATTTGTTCCTGATTATGATAGAATACGAAAATCTATTTTTAACGATAAATTAACAGAAATATTTGAGTCTGCTGGGTTTGGAAAACTACCAAATATAAATAGTTCTGTAAAATCTTTAAGCGATTGGTCTGGAGGGAATATATGAACAAACAAATAAAAACAATAGGGAATTTTATTAGTGGTGCAAATTTTCATATGATTAAATTTCCAAGCAAACCAGATGAAGAATTTGGAAAAATACTTAACAATGAAGAAATAAATAGTGTTGATGTGTTACACAACGAAATTTATAGGAGCATAGGATATAAAAATTTCAACACATTGTTCGTATTAAATTTGTTGTCGCCACATAAAATATTATATGTAGATAATTCTATTCAATTACTAATTAATAATCTTAGCGAAGCAAGAGTAATAGAAGCTATTTATCCAAAAATATTTAAGTGGTGTTTTGACGGTATATCTATAAAAGCATATGCTATTATTCCATCTGGTAACATTGCAGGCAATGCCGTTATTACTAGGTATGGTGGCACAAAAATGTTTATTCATGTTCTCAAACAGCACTTAAAAAATATTGGAGAAATGCAAAAAGGTCATACGCCAAACTATGATTTTACAAGTAATTATCACGATGTTGACGAAACAGAATTGTCAATCGGCTCTATTAACACGATTAATAATATGTATTCTGTAGGAATAACGTCAAAAATGTCTTATATAGATATTATAAGAAACAGTGGCAAAAATATACAAACGTGGAAAAACTTAAACGTTTTAGATATGAAGTATTGGTCTAAAGAAATAAATCCTGATTTTATAACAGAAGCAAAACATATTAAACTTAAAACCACACTTAAATTAGATATGAGTTTTAAACTATTTCCACAATGTATAAAAAACTTAATGGGATTGAAACATAAAGGTAACTTTAATAGATTTTTGTTATCTAAATTTTTGTTATCCATTTATACTGCTAAAGACGCTAAATTTATTTATGATAGTATTATGGATATTGAAGAAAAAAAACACATTAAATATGGAAATTGTAATAATCAGTGGAACTATATACTTAATAACATAAATAAATATAGTTGTCCTACTTGTAAAAATTTGTTAAAATTTTGCAGTCCTGATTGTAAATTGGCACACCCACTGGAATTAATACAGAAAAGTATGGAAAAAAATGAGTAAAGAAGAATTACTTAGTGAAATACGAAGATTAAATGCCACTATTACAGAACTAAAAAATGGCAAATATCTTTTTTTAGAAGAACAAAACAAACAACTTAAAAAATTAGCAGAAAAAGCCGGAAGTGAAATGTCAAAATGGAAACATGAATGTCTGGTTTTAAGGGAAAAGGTGAGAAAATATGAAACAAATTAGTTATATGTTCTGGACAGAACCAGAAAACAAAGAAGTAGATAGGTATTTTTCTTCAACGCTTGGAGAAATGGCATTATATCAGCGACTACATAAAATAAACCCTAAGAGAACTTATGAAGCAATGTCTAGACGACTAAGAAAGCTTCGTGCTGAAGGAAGAGAAAAAAACAAAAACGTTGCTCTTTCTAAATTAAGAATAGGATATTTGGATATAGAAGCTACAAATCTTAGTGCTAATTTTGGGCACATGCTTAGTTGGTATATCAAAAAAGAAGGAAAGAACGAGTATGATTATTCAGTAATCACCAAAAAAGAAATATTTAATTACGAATTTGATAAAAGACTAGTAAAAGAATTGTTAGTGGCGCTTGGTAACTATGATGTAATATATACACATTGGGGTAATGATAGGCGGTTCGATATTCCTTTTATTAGAACACGTGCTCTTGCTCATGGACTAGAAGATGATTTGCCTGGATATATGGAAAAATTTATTCTTGACACATATCCTATAGCTAGAAACAAGCTTAGATTAAATAGTAATAGACTTGGAACAATAGGAGAAGCACTCGGTATAGAAAACGTTAAGAAAACGCCTTTATCGCATAAACATTGGCAACTTGCTGGTGCTGGTAATCCAGAATCGTTAAAATATATAATGATTCACAATAAAAGAGATGTTCAATTACTTGAAAGAATACGTCTTAGACTTAAAAGTATAGAAAGACCAATATATCGTAGCATATAAAATGGAATATACAATACCTATAAGTTTAGTTGTTGGCGCAGCAATCGGTGGTTATTTTGTTTATTTACACCACCGTATTTCTTCGTTGGAAAGTATTGTGTGGAATTTCCCATCTCCAGAGGATTTAGCAAAAGAAGTTATTAAAGTAAAACTTCCAATGAGCGAGTTGCCACCTGATATGGTTAATAAACTAAAAGGAATGCACGCACAATCTGTAATGCCACCGCCTGGTTTTGGCTTACCAGAAAATATGCCGCCTGCGGACGATGACAAAAAAATACGGGATTATACGGGGTGAAAAATGATAAAAGAACGAACAAAACAAATTTTTAATTGGGAAGGATTGATAGATTTTGTAAATTCAGTAAACCAAAACGAAAAAGCTGTTGTGTTGTCTGGTTGGAACTTGGATATAATAGGTAAGGATAAAACCAGAATTAAACACCTTTATTTTACAACGAAACCAGTTGATGTGTTGCTTGACAAAAAAGCAGTAGATGATAGATATATAGAGAAAAGTGTTGTAAAAAAAGTTTTAGATGGTGTTTATTATAAGATACCTAATGGTATACGGGCTAACTATGAAAGTTTTTTTTACAAAATAAGTTATTTGCTTGGACTAAATGGGTTTGTTAAATGAAAACAAGTTCCGCTAAACAAAAAGGCCGTAAATTACAGCAAACAGTTCGTGATAGAATATTAGAAATCTTTCCAGACCTTACAAGAAGAGATGTTCGTTCGGTCCCTATGGGCGTATCAGGAACAGATATTCAGTTATCTGAAAAAGCAGCAAACATTTTTCCGTTTTCTGTTGAGTGCAAAAACCAGGAACACATAAATATTTGGGGAGCATTACAGCAAACAGAAAGTGATACTAGTGAACGGGATTTAACACCACTTTTGGTGTTTAAAAGAAATTTTTCTCAGGTTTATTGCACACTTAAATTTGAGGATTTCATTAAAATAGTTGAAAAAAATGACAAAAACAAACAAAAAACAGCTTAAAAGAAGCAAAAAACAAGAATCTGTACTTAATATGACCATTTTAGACTATATATTAACAAATAAACAAGCACAGAAACTACGAAAAACCGAAACATTTATATAGTAGAAGTTACATATATATAGTATGCGTGAGTAAATACCATGAAATATGATAAAACACACGATTAAATTCTAGAATGTATACTATTAAGTTTAAAAAAAATATAAAATAAATAGGGTGATATAATATGAATGCAAAACGATATGTTGGCTTGTTTTTGGCTGTTCTTGCGTTAGTTGGCCTTATGTCCGTAATTGGGTGTGAGACTAAATATACACAGGAAGAAGTTGACACTTTTGTGCAAGCAAAAGAACAAACTACCATGCAAGCTGCAAAAACATCATATGATGTAGATTTGCAAACCTATAAGGCGGAAACAGAAACCCGTATTAAGACAGATTATATAGAAAAAGAAACGTACAATAAAGTAATTGACGAAAAAGATGGTCTTAATACTAATATAGAACTTTTGGTTTTTGAAAAAGAAGGCTTACAGGCACAAATAGACACATATGAAACAGAAATACAAACAGTGGTAAATGAAGTGGAACTTATGGAATCTTCGTATGTGTACGACGAATTATTTTTAGGCGACGTTTTTGGACTTACTGTGTCAGACAGAAAACTTATTACGCTTTTTGATGGTGAAGTAGACTTCGACGGTAAAGACTATGATGCAGAAGAAGTTATAACTTTTACAGGTCTAGAAATTGCAATAAATAAGAATGACTTCAAAGACGGAGTATATCTTATAGTGCCTGAAGATGGAGTTGAATACGCATTTAATCTAGCATTAGATTTAGATGTGAGTAAAATCACAGATGATGAACCACTTAAATTCTCTTTTCTAGGAGAAAGCGTAAAAATAACTGATTGGACTGGTACAGATGTTACCTTTACAAAAGGTGCTAGATACGTTATTGTAGAAGGAGAATCTGAAGTAATAGATGGAAAAACTGTAAGTGTTGACATTGTAGGCAAAGATTTTGTTTATATAGCAGTTGACGGAGTATACGAAAAGATTTTGGAAGATGATTCTGATACTATTGGTGGGCTCGACATAAAAGTTGAATCAGCAATGGAAAACGACGATGGAGCCGACTTAGCAATTCTTATGATTGGCAAAGACGTTGAAGAACTTGTTTCAGATGGCGACGAATACGAAGACGACTCAATTTGGAATTGGAACATAGGACTAAATACTATTGGGCTAACTCTAAATACAGAGTTTGAAGAAGTAGATGAAGACGAAGATTACCAAGCACTTGGCGCAGGAAATATAATTTCTTTACCAAATGACTATGTAACTTTGACTTTTGATGGCGTTGTTGACGAAGATATGGAAGAGTATAGTTTTGAAACAGATACAAAAAACGGAAAACCTTATGTAAAAGCTAAAGGAGAATTCATTAAAGGAATTGAAGACTATAGCATACTTTATATAAACGCAACTGGTTTTTATGATAAAAACCTAGATTTGGTAAATACATCTGTAGATAAAATTAACTTAGACGACACTGACTTAGAACTAGTATTGAATGGTACTAACCTAGAAATAGGAACAGTTATATTTAATCTAGCTGTAGACACACTTGAAGTAGATGGAACAAATATTTCAACAGAAGATGACAACTATAGAGCTATTTATGGAACTATTGTATTCTCACCAGAAAATAATTTGGAAGATAACGAAGTTAACATAAATATCCCTACAGAAAAATTAACTGCTGGAATAAGTTTATTTTAAGCCTTTATAGGCTTTTTATTTTTTTTTTTCAATATAAAAAATGAGTTGGAAAACAATCTTAGGTATGCATGGAATGGCATGGATGTTTAAAGATATTTGGTATAGACTTGATTGGAGAAAACCAACTCCTAGTTCTGTAAAACAATTTTTAATTGAAAATGTCGCTATTACTAGGCATCTTACGAAACAAGGAGTTATTCCTGTGTTTAGTGAGAGGAATCACGATAAAAAAATTAGGCAAATACAAAAATATGTTATGGACACG
>Ga0307990_1002159_pt1 | contig 15937 bp, 11 predicted proteins | sample EllFjometagen129_FD_203168 | JGI IMG/M metagenome (GOLD analysis project Ga0307990, IMG submission 203168) | Marine microbial communities from Ellis Fjord, Antarctic Ocean - #129 | ecosystem: Environmental > Aquatic > Marine > Unclassified | place: Southern Ocean | collected 2014-10-08
ATAGGAGAACCATAGCACCTCAAAACAGAAAAGTCGGAATTCCAGATTTCAGAAACGGGCTAACGTAACCTTGATTTCCAAGGAGTTACGAAAACCCATACGCCCCTATGGGATGACTATGAAAAAATTATGTTTCCGCTTCGCTCCAACGCGCGAGTATTCACCTGCGCGAGCTCTTCCGGACTCAGCTCTAAAAAACCAACCACATCACCAACAACAAAACCTGCGGCCTCCAGTTTTTCTATTTTATCTGCATCCGCAACATCCCTCCTAAAATCAACTCAATGCTAATAAAATACCCGGATCGGTTTCATGCGCATGAACTATAGCATTATACTTATCCACCAATTGCCCAACCGTTACCTTACGAGAGTCATGTCCGAACCGGCTAATTTCATAAATATTTGTCGCAATAAACTGCTCTATTTCAAAGATGTCCACACGATCCGCCACGCATTCAGCCTCGGCTAGGTTTTCTGCGGAAACCGCCCCAGAATAACTTGTTATAATCAGCGGCTTCAATCCCGACTGAAGATTATCCTTACACTTCGAAATCAGACTTTCCGTTGGCGTTCTCGTGACATGAATGACCACCTGCTCAATCTGAAAATCACCGCTTCTGTCTGTCGTAGCATCCGCAACAGAAAATCCGTGATGCTCGAGTTGAACATCTAACGCAAGTTCAAGCTTTGCACCAACTAGGTGCTGCATAACCGCACCGACGTAAGCCGTTCCTCCAGAACTCTTCTGACGACGATCTGCTTGTTGCAGAACATCACGGACTAGCGACCGAACGGACTTAGATGAATCTACTTTGATGCGAAAAGGTTTCCCTTCGAAAAACTGTTTAATCTTATCGACCCACCAACGTTCAACCACCTTCAAGTCGAAATCCGAACGAATAGAAATTGAATTTAGAAAAGAAACATACCCTTGCATGTTCCCAACACTCCCTCGACTCGTTCTGCCACCTTCTTCGGCAAGCACTCGAGTAATTTCGTAATCCTTCAGGATTCTCTGAACGGCACCTTTTCCTAACCCTTTAACCTATCCCTTACTGTCAGCAAGAAATTCCTCTTCATTCAGCGGAAACTCCATATCTCTTACGTTTCGAGTAACAACAAGCCCAACACAAAGAAATCCTTTTTGACTTACTTTATGCTGAACCGAAAACTCATCGAGCAATTTATACATTGAGCTCATTTCTATCCTCCAATCTTGCAGAAGAAAATTTTAAAATATTTTCAATAAGTGGATTTAAATAATTCTGAGCAATCCATTCAATCACAGGCACACAAACAGCATCTCCAAATCCAAAATATGCCTGATTAGGAGGCACTCGCAACTCGAAATCATCTGCACCCATCAATCTAGCGCACTCCCTAGCGCTCAACAGTCGGACATGATATTTCCCATATCCTGCTTTAAACAAAATCTGCTTAGCACTTCCGCCCTTAGGAGTTCTCAAGCAACCGGCAACTCCATCCGTTCGAAGTTCCGCCATCGATTTCCCGTATCGAACACGACGAAAAACTGTTCCATAGGACCATCGTTTTTTGTGAATCATTCCTTCTGCAATTTCCCGGTGCTTTTCGCTCATCTGACTAACCAAATAATCAGCTCGATCCACGCTCCACCAAAGTTTCGAATTTAAAGGGATATCCTCTATGACATCCCGCAAACTAGCCGTTCGGATCACATCTAAGACTAAAGGTCGAATGGCCCAGTCAATATCCTCATTTTTCTTTATGAAATCCACAAGCGCTTTAGGGCGCGAATCCGACTCACTCAAGGAGCTATTGTGTTCAAAACTACAAAGAGGCCTATCAACCCCAATAACAAACAACCTCTTTCGACTCTGAGGAACAAATCGTTCGGCATCCACGATGAAAGTATCTACGGCATATCCCAACTTATTGAGTGCCAACATCGCATTTTTAAAATCGCGCCCACGATCAGAAGTCAAAAATCCCGTAACATTTTCGAGCATTACCACTGGTGGTCTTCGTGCCCCTAGATCCTTCAAAACAGAAATAAATCCCCAAAAAGCGGACGATTGCTTCCCCAGATCCAACCCTTCGCGAGCTCCTGCAAGAGACAAATCCGTACAAGGAAACGATGCCGTGGCCAACAATGCTGACGGAAGAAGCTTTGCATCTAGTTTATGGATGTCGCCCAAATCAAATTCAGACGAGTCTGCACCAAAATGATCGCAATACATCTGCTCTTTGTCCGAGGAGATGTCATTAGCGTACACAGCGTTCCACCCCTGTTTTTCCAGCGCGTATCGGACCAATCCAATACCAGCAAAAAACTCAAGAAAAGGGAACCCTTCAGACTTTCTCTTAACACCGGGCTTCGCGACCAGGTACAGTTGCACGGGCTCTCGAACCTCCCCGTCTTTGCTTATGCCATTTTTATATTCCAACGGTTATCCTTACAAAATTTTAAGTTTCGGCAGGTCTTGGATGTCGACGGTGCCGGCGACACGGCCAGACTCATCCACCACAACGAGGTCATCGATGTTTTTCTCTTCGTAGATTTTGAGAATATCGACGGCGAGCTGGTCGGGGGCTAACGTGATCGGATTAATGGTCATGACCGAGTCGATCACCGCTTCGGTGATGTCGAGCGTATTGATCAGGTGACGGCGCAAGTCGCCGTCCGTAAAGATTCCAAGCAGTTTTTCATCGGCATCTACAACCGCCACGCAGCCGGAGCGTGCGCCGGTCATTGCGATCATCGCATCTTTTACTTTGGCTCCACTAACCACTTTAGCGAGGCGATCGCCGGTGCGCATCACATCAGCCACTTTGAGAAGCAACGTGCGACCGATCGCGCCGCCGGGATGCAATTTTGCATAATCTTCTTTTTTAAAGCCACGCGCTTCGAGTAGCACAATCGCCAGCGCATCGCCAAGCGCAAGCGTCACGGTGGTGCTAGTGGTCGGTGCCATCCCAAACGGACAGGCCTCTTTATCGACCGTAATCGGAAGAATCAGATCGCTCTGAATTCCAAGCGGGCTGGTTTCATCACCGGTCATGCCAATAATCTTCAGCCCCTGCCGTTTGAGAGCCGGAAGAAGCGCGATCAGCTCATCGGAGCCTCCGCTGTAGCTCAATGCAAGAACAATGTCTTTTTCGCCGACCAGTCCGAAGTCGCCGTGCATCGCTTCGATGGGATGCAACAATGCGGCCGGCGTGCCGGTGCTGTTGAACGTGGCCACCATTTTCTGACCAATATGAAAATTTTTGCCGACCCCGGTAACAACCACTTTGCCACCATTGGCCATCGTTTCAAGAATCCACTCGATCGCCGTGCTGAAATGACCGTTAATCTGATCGCGCACTTTTTCCATGCCCGCGATTTCAACATCTATGATCTCTTTGGCTCGTTTCTGAAAATCCATTTTGTCTCCTCTGCAGGATTAAGATTAGGATTAAGAGAAAGATTAAGAAGCCTCCTCCTAATCATAATTCACCTCTTAATCCTAATCTGCTGTTTTCGTTTCAATCAAAACGATGGAAAACCCTACAGCCCTCTGTTAGATTCATCAATCATGAAGATAAGCGACGGCGTACTGACAATTTTCCCAACCGAGCTGGCCAAACGCCGTGCGGAACGCAAAGCCGTTCTAGAAGACGGGGCCGTCGACACCTCCCGTCTGTTTACACAGAAAATGTTAATGGACAGCTGCGAGCGCGCCGCACGCCGCGCAGGACTACTCACCAACCGCGTTCCCGGTGTGGCAGAAATGCGGCTGTTACTCGAACAGACCGCCGGGGCCGCACAGTTCGCCTCCCGCCAGCCCCTCGCTGGGCTTTCCGCCGCCGCACTCGCCGATCTGCTCAAGCAACTGATTGAAAAACTCGCCTTTCTGGCTGAAGACGGAACAACCGTTACCAAATGGTTACTCGCCCACGAAGCAGATCATAAACTGCACGGCCTCGGACAGTTGCTCGAAGCGTGGCACACCACGTGCACAAAAATGGACATCGCCGACCGCTTTGCCGTCAACAACGCCCTGCTCCGACTCATTGAGTCCCACGACCTGCCCAATGAACTGAACGGGCAAATCCACTTCCGCGCGGTGCGCTGGTTCAATCCGTTCGAGGAACGCTTCGTCGCCGCACTCAAAACTCGGCTTGGGCCGGAGCAAGTAAAAATCTTCTCGGTTCTGCCGGGCGAGCACGCCGAAGCGGCCGGAGATCGCCTTTGCGCCCGCGTCCGCGCGAAGCTCGGCGATGAAGAGGAATGGAAACAGTGGACTGAAGATTTTGCCGACGCCTACGAGGCGGATGACAGCAATATTCTGGAAGCCGACAGCAGCGAACGGGTTTCGTTTTTTGTGTCCGCCCACCCCTACGGCGAAATTGAAGACGCCGCGCGTCGGATCGCCACCGAAATTGAAAGCGGAACCGCACCCGAAGAGATCGCGCTGATCCTGCGCGACCTCAGCCCCTACACCGACATCATTCCGGATGTGTTCCGGCGCTTCGGCATTCCGTACTATTTCCGCCGCGGCACCCCCGCAGCCGCCCACCCACCGGTAAAAGCACTTCTTGCTCTGCTCACGTTCCCGCAGACCCGCTCACGCGACCGACTGTGCGACCTGTTGCTCCACCCCGGCATCGACTGGCCCGGCATAGAGGATCGCGAAGTGCTCGTTCAGCAACTTCGCAAAACCGAGCCGCCGCGCCTACATCGCCTGCCAAAAGAGCTCTCCAAGTTTTTTCAATATCTGAAAACGGATTCGTTTTCAGATCTGGCAAAAGATTTGATTGGGAAGCACAATCTCAAGCTTCCTGATGACGTCCTGACCTTGATTGAAGAATTAGATCAAACAACCGAACGGTTGTTTGATTCGGAACGAATGGTTTCTCTTTTTGAGGAACTGCTCGACAATATCACCCTCAAAGATGAATTCAGCACCGAGGGCGGCGTCTGGATTATCAATCCGATGGACGCGGCGGGACTGCGCTTTCAAGCGGTCTTGATTTCCGGCATGGACGACCGCAGCTTCCCGAAGGTCCCAAAAGCGGACTCGTTGCTGAACAACAAGCAGCGCAAGGCCCTGCGCGCATTTCTCGAAGAGCGCAAGATCCCCTGCCCGCGCCTCGCGCTATCCGAAACCGGCGAAGCACTGATCCAAGAAGAAATCCTTTTTCTGACCGCACTAAGCAGTGCCACGGAAAAACTGACCCTGTCGTATACCCGTACAGACGCCGACGGCAAGGAGCGCGCGCCGGGCGAATTCTTCGAGCGAATGCGCGGACTAGCGAAAGCCGATAACCCGGCACACGGCGAATCGTTCCACACCATCCTGCCGCCCGAAGCCGTCCGCGCCGAAGATGAGGCGCGGCAAACACAAGCATGGCTCTCCTCCCAACCACCTCCAACAATCCAGCAATCCAGCACTCCAATACCCGCTCTCCAAAAGTGGCTCAAAGACAATCCAGAGTTCAGCGCCACGGCACTGGAGTCGCTGGCGCGCAACCGCTACGTCTTCTTCCTCGAAAAGGTACTGCGCATTAAACCCGACCGTACCCACGAAGACGATACCGACCCGATGGATCGCGGAACCCTCGTTCACGACATTCTTGAACTCGTCTATACCGCCATCGCCGAACAGAGTGATTGGTATGCGACCCCAACAGAAAGTAGAGCAAGCGTCTCGCTTGCATTTCTGCCGCAGACCGATCCGTCGGAGGCGGAAAACGACCGAAACGGTCGGTCTACCTTATGGAAGCTCACTCAACAAAAAACGGAGAACTCCATTCCTCTGGCGGTATTTGATCCGGCAAAAGAAGGTGAGCTACTAGCACGGGCCCGCGACATCGCGGAAGAAGAGTTTGCCAAAGCGGAACAACGGACAAGCCGTCATCTGGGTCACCCCGCGGTCTGGGAGACCGAGAAACGTAAGCTGCATCAGGTGATCGAAAACGTGATCCGCATGGATATCCAGACGACGCAGACCGAGAACAGATATCCGGCTCTTTTCGAACTGAAATTTGATGCTAAGCACAACCTACCGGTCGTTCTCGAGCGGGACGGGCAACAGGTCCCGCTCAAAGGGAAAATCGACCGGATCGATCTGATCTTTAACGACGCCGGCGAACTCGACCGGTTGCTGGTAGTGGACTACAAAGGCAAATCGAAAACCGACAACGCGGAAACCATCGCAAAAAAAACCGCACTCAATCTCGACTGCCAACTCGCGCTCTACACCTTTGTGGCCCAGCAATTTTTCTTCGGCGCGCACAATGTACCGGAGCTGAACGAAAGAGTCCAGGCGGTCTATCACCTGCAGGAGCGCGACCTGAAAAAAATGACCCGTCACTTTGGCAGCGACAAAAAGCGGCTCGTCATGACCTCGGAACTAGCCGATGCCTTCCTCGAAACACTCTTTTCCAATGTTTGGAAATTCTCTAATGGCGACCTCGCCACCGAACCGCTCATCGCGGGCTACGAGGATTACTCCCACATCTGCCGCACCCCCGCCATTGATCCCAAAGAGCTTCTGAAATCATAGGAAGAACCCCTTTCTGATATATCCATCTGAAATGGGCTCTATTTAGCTTAAAAATTAAATGTTGCGTTTAAGATCGCAAATTTGATATAAATTCTGCGATTTAAATAGCGAGGATACTATGATTAAGCGAATTCTAGCTCAGGCCATCGAGAAGCGGCTTGATGACCGTAAAGCGATTATCCTGACCGGCCCGCGACAAGCGGGGAAAACCACGCTGACCCAATATCTAGCCCCCAGCATGGAACAGCCCGTACTTTGGTGGAACGGTGACGAAACCGACATCCGATCCCTGCTGGCGAACCCGACATCTTCCCACCTTAGACAACTGATCGGCCCGGCGAAAACACTCATTATCGATGAAGCCCAGCGCATCGAAAACATCGGTCTTTGTATCAAACTGATTGTGGACAACCTGCCGGAGGTCAAAGTGCTGGCAACCGGGTCGTCTGCATTTGAGCTGGCGAACCGGATCAATGAACCGCTGACCGGACGGAAGTGGGAATATAATCTACTGCCCTTCTCACACGAAGAACTCTGCCTGCACACATCGGAGCTGGAAGAAAACCGCTTGTTGAAAAATCGAATGATTTACGGGTACTACCCCGAAGCCGTCAACACGCCCGGCAATGAACAACAAGTTCTTAAAAATCTGAGTAGCAGCTATCTCTACAAAGATATCCTGACATGGGAACATATCCAGAAACCGGCACAAATGGAAAAACTGGTACAGGCGCTAGCCCTTCAGGTTGGAAACGAAGTTTCGTTCAACGAACTGGGCCAATTGTGCGGCATCGACAACCAAACTGTCGAACGCTATGTCGGACTACTCGAAAAGGCATTCATTATTTTCCGACTTGGCTCCCTCAGCCGCAACCTGCGCAATGAGCTGAAAAAAAGCCGAAAAATCTATTTCTACGACAACGGCCTGCGCAATGCTGTCATCAACAACTTTAGTCCGCTGAGTCTGCGTGCGGATACCGGAGCCTTATGGGAAAACTTTATGGTCAGCGAACGGCTCAAGCAGTTGGCGTATCATGAAATCAACGCCACTCGTTATTTCTGGCGCACACACGCTCAGCAAGAAGTGGACTATGTCGAAGAGCGCAACGGTCAGATCAGCGCGTTTGAATTCAAGTGGAACCGCACCGCAAAAGCGCGCATTCCGAAAACATTTACCAACGCCTACCCCGACAGCCAGACAATGATCGTCACGCCCGACAACTTTCAGCAGTTCCTCGCTCCATAGACACCGAACCGCTTATCATCCCGATCTCCTTCCATCAGTTCTGCAAGCGTGCAAACGAAGGGGAGCCGCTTTGAAGCTCAGCCGGCATAGAGTTCGCGACCTTCTATTAAAATATTGCGGCAAATGAGTCCGATATTGTCGCGATGCTTTTCGAGATCAGACGGTGTGGCCATAACCAGATCGAAAGCCACACGGGCATCGCAAATATCCTGATAGAGCTGCTGAGAAATTTCGCGGCGGCGAAAGCCTTCCGAAACTACGATCAATAAGTCGATATCGCTATCGAAAGAGGCCTCGCCTCGGGCATTTTAGCCGAAAAGAACGACTTTGAGCGGATGGATCAAGGAGACGATCTGCTCAACGAGACTGGTTACGGCTAGTTCGGTCGAAGACGTAAAACCTGTATAGGGTGTTTTCAGCAAGGCAACAAAAAAGCCCCTCCGCGAGCGGAAGGGCTTTTTCGTTGAGGAGCTGAGGGTTACTCAGCAGCTTCAGGCGCAGCTTCAGGTGCAGCTTCAGGCGCAGCTTTTTCTTCGGCTTGGGCTTTGGCATCTTTTTCAGCCATAGCCGCTTTGCGGCTAAGGCGGATTTTGCCATCGCGGTCGACGTCGAGCACTTTGACCGACATGGTGTCGCCTTCTTTGCAGATATCTTCGACAGAACCGACGCGGAAGTCAGCGAGTTCGGAGATATGCACGAGGCCGTCTTTACCGGGGAGGATTTCAACAAAGGCACCAAAGTCACGGATGGTTTTGACGGTTCCTTCGTAGATGGCTCCAATTTCGGCTTCGGCACAGATACCGTTGACAACTTTGAGAGCACCGAGCATGGCTTCACCATCGGAGCTGAAGATGCTGACGGTTCCGTCTTCTTCAACGTCGATCTGCACGCCGTAGGTTTCAGTGATGCCGCGGATGATTTTTCCACCGGGGCCGATGAGGGCGCCGATTTTTTCCGGGTCAATTTTAACCATTTCAACGCGCGGTGCGTGGATGCTCATTTCTGCACGCGGACCGTCGATGACGGTCTGCATGAAGTCGAGGATTTCGAGCCGACCTTTAAGAGCCATTGCGAAAGCGCCTTCGACCTGATCCCAGTTGAGACCGTCGATCTTGAGGTCGACCTGGAAGGAGGTGATTCCTTTACGGGTACCCACAACTTTGAAGTCCATGTCGCCGCAGTGATCTTCGGTTCCGAGGATGTCGATCACGAGATCGGACTGTTCACCCTGGGTGAAGAGACCCACAGAGATTCCGGCAACCGGAGCTTTGATCGGCACACCCGCATCCATGAGAGCGAGGACACCGACACAGGCGGAGGCCATGGAAGACGATCCGTTGGAGCCCATGATTTCGGAAACCACGCGCACGGCGTAGGGGTAATTATCGGGCAGGATCGGAACAATACTGCGCTCAGCCAAGTTACCGTGACCGATTTCGCGACGACTGGTAAAGCCGAGACGACCACACTCACCCACGCAGTAAGGCGGGAAGTTGTAATGCAACATGAATTGCTTTTCGTTCGGGCCGCCGGTGACGGCGTCCATGGACTGCGAATCTTTTTTCGGGCCGAGCGTAATGGTGGCCAGTGCCTGCGTTTCACCGCGGCCGAAGATGGCGGAACCGTGTACGCGCGGCAATACGCCGACCTGTCCTTTCAGTTCGCGCATTTCGTCGAAGCCACGTCCACCGATACGTATCTTTTTGTTGAGTACGTTGTTGCGAAGGGTTTCGATTTCAAGTGCGTGGAAGGCGTTGCCGTAATCGTCGTCGGCCATTTCCGGGAAGAGTTCAACCATCTGCACTTTGACTTCAGCTTTCAGCGCGTCCATTGCAGCGTGACGTTTCAGCTTGGCACCTTCTTCGAGGATCGTGCTGAATTTATCACCAGCGATTTCGCGGGCCTTGTCGAGGAGCGTGGTATCTTTTTCTTCAACAACCACTTTCCATTCCGGCAGACCGAGCTGTTTGCGCAGTTCAAACTGAGCGGCAATGATGGGCTGGATCGCTGTGTGCGCCAGTTTCATGGCAGCAATAAAGTCGGCTTCGCTGATTTCGTCGGCAGAACCTTCGATCATCATGGTTTTCTCGGCGGTCCCTACGTAGGTGAGGTCGAGGTCGCTTTTGAGCATGTCGTCGTGGGTGGGATTGATGATAAATTCACCGTTGACGCGAGCCATGCGAACCGCGCCGAGCGGTCCGCCAAACGGCAGATTGGTCAGCAGAAGCGCGGCGCTTGCTACGTTGATGCTGAGGAAATCACACGCACGGGTACAATCGGTGGCCATCAGCGTATTGTGGATCTGGACTTCATCATAGAACCCTTCAGGGAACAGGGTGCGGATCGGACGGTCCGTTACACGCATGGTGAGAATTTCCGACTCAGAAGGACGGGACTCACGTTTGAAATATCCCCCGGGGAAACGACCGGCGGCATAAAATTTTTCGCGGTATTCAACCTGCAACGGGAAAAAATCGCATCCTGCACGCGGCTTGCCCGTGGTAACGGCCGAGAAGACGACGTTGTCGCCAAACTGGCAGGAGACGGCACCAGCGGCTTGCTGTGCGAGGACTCCAGATTCAAAACTCATCGGCATGCCGCCGACTTCGAACTCTACTTTTACTGTATCTTTCATTTTTTTCCTTACTTACTTCTGCATCCAATACTGACGGAATCTATGAGGCCGAATGCCTTTGCCTCTATATACGCAAAAAAACCCCCGAAATTTCCGAGAATTTTACACATCGTACCCTTGAGATTTTAAATTCGGAGAACGCGCTCTTTTTAGTGAGTTTTTCATCCAAAATATAAAAAGTCCAAGGGTCGAATAAAAGCCGCACAAAGCAGCTGAAAATAAAACAGCCCCGCGACGTAGCGGGGCTGAACTGGCGTACTTAGCGACGAAGGCCAAGGCGCTTAATCAATTCCTGATAGCGCGTGACGTCCTGCTTTGTCACATAATTAAGCAATTTGCGACGTTTGTTGACCATCGTAATCAGGCCACGGCGTGAGCTATGATCCTTTTTGTGCACTTTAAGGTGCTCGGTCAATTCCGCGATATGGTTGGTCAATAGTGCAACCTGCACTTCTACCGAACCGGTGTCGCGATCGTTTTTCTGATACTCTTTTTTGATTTCCGCTGTAGCTGCCTGATCCACTATAGGCTCCTTCTATAAAACTCTTATTTTTTTGTCTGTCTCTGTTTGAGCGCCGCAATATACAGGCGACCTCATCCCTTGTAAACCGCAATATTGAGGAAATTTAGGGGAGGAATATTGGAATAGAGGAATCATGGATTAATGGAATTTTTACATTATTCCATCGTTCCACGACTCCATCATTTCATTCCCCTTTATCGCGCGAGGGCCTTCATGGCACCCATGGAGGCGCGCAGTTCCTCTCCGACGATCTCAACTAGGTGGTTGCGAATCTCTGCATTTACTTCGACCAAAATCTGATTATCAACCGACAGGTCAGCCAGCTCCAAGCCCTTACCGATCACATCGGTATCGATTTCTTTCATGAACTCTTCGAGCATCGGCACAGCCGCGTGAGCGAAGAGATAGCAACCATACTCGGCGGTATCGGAGATGATGCGGTTCATTTCGAACAGCTTCTTGCGCGCAATCGTATTAGCAATAAGCGGTGTTTCGTGCAGGGACTCGTAGTAGGCCGATTCCGGCTGAATGCCCGACTCCACCATCTCCTCGAAGGCCAGCTCGACACCGGCTTTCACCATAGCGACCATCAGAATCGCTTTATCGAAATGTTCCTGTTCCGTGATTTCACCGGCAGCTTCGGTTGCTTCGAACTCGGATTCGCCGGTCGCTTTGCGCCAGCGCAGCAGGTTGGCGTCGTCGTTGGCCCAGTCTTCCATCATCACGCGAGAGAACTCGCCGGAGATAATGTCGTCCATGTGCGTTTCGAATAGCGGGCGTAAGATGATCTTCAGCTCTTCGGACAATTCGAAGGCTTTCAGTTTCGCCGGATTGGTCAGGCGATCCATCATATTAGTGATGCCGCCCTGTTTGAGCGCTTCGGTGATGGTTTCCCATCCGTACTGAATCAGCTGAACCGCCCAAGCCTTATCAATGCCGTTGGTAGTCATCTTGTCGTAGGAAAGCAGCGCGCCTGCCTGAAGCATGCCGCAGAGAATGGTCTGCTCGCCCATCAGGTCGGACTTCACTTCGGCCACGAAAGAAGATTCGAGAACACCGGCACGGTTGCCGCCCTGCGCAACGGCAAGGGCTTTCGCCAGTTCCAACCCATTGCCGTTCGGGTCGTTTTCGCCGTGGCAGGCAATCAGGGTCGGAACACCGAAGCCGCGCTTGTACTCTTCGCGCACTTCCGAGCCCGGGGACTTCGGAGCCACCATAATGACAGTCAGATCCTCACGGATTAGCACGCCTTCTTCGACAATGTTAAAGCCGTGGGCGTAACAGAAGGTTGCGCCCTGCTTCATCAGCGGAACAACCGTCTCGACCACATTGGTGTGCTGTTTGTCGGGAGCGAGGTTCATCACAATATCGGCGGCCGGAAGCATTTCCGCGTAAGTGCCGACCGCAAACCCGTTTTCGGATGCATTGAGGAACGACTGACGTTTATCAGCAATCGCGGCATCGCGCAGTGTGTAGGAAACGTCCAAACCGCTGTCGCGCATATTCAGACCCTGATTGAGGCCCTGTGCGCCGCAACCGACGATGACAATCTTTTTGCCCTGAACGGCGGTAGTGCCGTCGATAAATTCCGAAGCGTCCATAAAGCGGCAGGTGCCCAGTTCATCAACCTGGCGGCGAAGCGGAAGCGTGTTAAACCAATTCTGTCCCATGAGAAAACTCCTTGTTTGGATTTCTATTTAAAAATTGAAGCCGGAAAGGTACCCGAACTTGAGCGTTGCGTAAATTGATTTAATCGGCACACTACATTTCAAATCTCGCAACAAACAAAACTGAAGATCAGAATAATTATGGACAGAATAATTTTTCCACCCAATTGGAACTCCGAATCGGAAATCATTCTGTCCATAATTATTCTGATCACATCCTGACCTTGTCATGAATATTCACGAACTAAACAGTTTCCTGATACTGGCTGAAGCTCTGCATTTCGGGCAGGCCAGCCGCGCGTGCAATCTGAGTCCATCGGCTCTAACCCGCTCCATCCAAAGATTAGAAGAGGAAATCGGCCAGCCGCTCTTCACTCGCGACAACCGCAACGTCGCCCTCACCCCGGCCGGCGAACGATTCAAAATCTACGCCCTGCGCGCGCGATCCGATTGGAACTCCCTGAGGGAGAGCTTAAGAGAAGAACCGGATATCGCCGGAACACTCTCTATTTATGCCTCCATCACCGCCGTCTACAGCCTGCTGCCCGGATTGCTCGAAGCCTACCGCGCCGCACATCCGCAAGTGCAGCTCGAACTGAACACTGGCGCCGCCGAGCAGGCGGTCGATCAGGTGCTCGCGGGCGAAATCGATCTCGCCGTGGCCGCCCTGCCCGACCGCCCCGCCAGCCGGATCGAATTTCTGCCGCTAGCGGAAATCCCGCTGGTCTTCATTGCGCCGGTCAGCGGAAAGTTTGCCGACCCGTCGCGCGTGCGCGGGCAACTGGATCTTTCAAAAGCCCCGCTCGTTCTGCCGCGCAACGGACTGTCGCGCACACGGCTCGACAAATGGCTCAAGAACAAAGCGATTCTTCCGGACATTCGCTCGGAGGTTTCAGGAAATGAAGCACTGATCGCTATGGTGCGGCTCGGTTGCGGCATCGGCATCGCCCCGCAGTTGGTGCTTGAACGAAGCCCCTTCCGCGATGAAGTGCAGGTTCTTAAAAACGCCCCGCAGCTCGATCCCTACTCCGTGGGCCTCTGCGCCGCTAAACGCTCCCTCACCCGCCCCGCCGTCCGAGCGTTTTGGGACCTCGCTGAACAGGCCCAATAAAATAGATCGCGCCCAAAAATTACACATAAACTCACGATCGTGAGTTTATGTGTGACTATTCTGTCCATAAATCAATAAAAACGGGCCCTCCGAGGAGAGCCCGATTTCTGTAGCCGTGATCCTTGATCGCGGAGGCGGGGTCACGGACCCCGCCCTACAACTTTCTTCGCGCCATTCGCGTAGCAAGTCCGAGCAGGTGCAAGAGCCGGAAGGTGAAGCCGTGGTGACCCACCGCTAACCTTCCGACCCGACGCAGATGCGTCGAAATTCCCGCACCGAATGTTAGTTTTCGCCACGGCCGCCAACACCTTTGGTGCCTTTGGCGATTTCTTTGGCTTTGCCTTTCGGACGAAGTGAACGGGAAGCCGCACCGGCCTGCCACATTTCAGAGTCGTGGATGGCCTTGAGCTCTTTATCCAAACGCTCTTTATAGTTTTTCGCGCCGCAGACTTTAAGCACGCGTTTGGCTTCGTCTTTGTTTTTGACCGCTTTGTAGAGATCGTTGAAGACGGGTAGCGTGGCTTTCTTGAACTTCGGCGCCCAGTCGAGTGCGCCGCGCTGAGCGGTGGCGGAGCAGTTGGAGAACATCCAGTCCATACCGTTTTCGTCGACGAGACGGATCAGACTCTGGGTGAGCTCTTCAACCGTTTCGTTAAACGCTTCGGAGGGGCTGTGTCCGTTTTTGCGGAGTACGCTGTACTGCGCTTCCATCACGCCGGAGAGCGCCCCCATCAGGATGCCGCGCTCACCGACGAGGTCGGAGGTGACTTCTTTTTCGAAGGTGGTCGGGAAGAGGTAACCGGAACCGATGCCGATGCCGATAGCCATGCAACGCTCTTCGGCATTGCCGGTCGCGTCCTGATGAACAGCAAAGCTGGAATTGATGCCCGCGCCGCTGAGGAAGTTGCGGCGAACGTTGAGGCCGGAGCCTTTCGGGGCAACGAGGATCACATCGACATCTTCCGGCGCGATAATTTTGGTGAGGTCGTTATAAACGACTGAGAAGCCGTGGCTGAAGTAGAGTGCGTCGCCCGCTTTCAGGTTACGCTTGACCTGCGGCCAGCAGATTTTCTGCGCGGCATCCGAGAGCAAGTATTGAATGACGGTTCCCTTTTGAACCGCTTCTTCGATTTCGAAGAGGGTTTCGCCGACCACAAAGCCGTCGCGTTTCGCACGGTTCCAGTCCTTCATGAATTTTTTGGACTGTCCAATGATAACGTTGAAACCATTGTCGCGCAGGTTGAGCGCCTGGGCCGGGCCCTGGACACCGTAGCCGATGATTGCGATGGTTTCGTTTTTGAGAACTTTGCGGGCTTTCGCTAGCGAGAACTCTTTACGGGTAACGACGGTTTCTTTAGTTCCGCCGAAGTCGATGACTGCCATAACTCTCTCCTTCTTTTTGTTTGGACACACGATTTCCAAGCATTGGAAGCAACTGCGTTGCAGCACAGCGCTTCGCGCCGCTCAATCAACGTCTTTTTCCAATGTCTGGAAAAAAATCCAGTTTGGTTTCCAATGTTTGGAAAACTACCCGGCGAGAAATTTCACGCCGTTTTCAAAAAGTTTGAGTCCCAGTCCCTGGGGGGGAAGAGTTCCGTCGAGTTTTTGTTTGTCCCAGTTGGGGTGGTTCTCAGCAAAGAGGTAGGCCTCGGGGTGCGGCATCATACCGAAGATGCGGCCGGTGGGGTCGCACAGTCCGGCAATCGCATTGAGCGAGCCGTTCGGGTTGGCCGGGAACTCCTGCGTCGGAGTGCCCGCGTCATCTGCGTAGCGGACAGCGGCGCAACCGAGTTTTTCAATCTGTTCAATCACCGAGGCGTCGGTAGTGAAAATCTTGCCTTCGCCGTGGCGGATCGGCATCGCAATGGTGTCGAGCCCTTTGGTGAAGATACAGGGCGAGGCAGCTTCGAACTTGAGGTTGACCCAGAAGTTCTGGAAGTGGCCGCAATCGTTCTGCATCAACGAAACCTTGGGGTCAAAGAAGTTGCCGTCAAAGCCGGGAAGCAGTCCGATTTTGGTCATGGTTTGGAAGCCATTGCAGACGCCGATGATTATTTTTTCGTCGTCGATAAACTGCTGGAGCTCTTGGCGCAAGTGATGTTTCACGCGCAGGGCGAAGACGTGCCCGCTGGTCATATGGTCGCCATAGGAAAAGCCACCAATAAACATCATGCCCTGAAAATCGCGCATCTGCTCCGGTTTTTCAATCAGGTCGTTAATGTG
>Ga0307990_1002161_pt1 | contig 15926 bp, 7 predicted proteins | sample EllFjometagen129_FD_203168 | JGI IMG/M metagenome (GOLD analysis project Ga0307990, IMG submission 203168) | Marine microbial communities from Ellis Fjord, Antarctic Ocean - #129 | ecosystem: Environmental > Aquatic > Marine > Unclassified | place: Southern Ocean | collected 2014-10-08
TACTCACATGCGTTCTCGGTGCGTGCATCTTCGTTGACGGTTGCTCGCGGGCAACACCGACCCCGCCCCAGCCAGCCCCGGGCGTTCTGGTCATCGATGCCGCCGACAACCCAACGTCGGGCCAGAAGGCCAGGAGCTACCGCATCGGCAACAGCACAATCCCGGGCGGTGACTTCGAGGCGCTCAAACGGGCAATCATCGCAGCCAGGAAGGGCATGCCCCAGCAGGACCCCAATCAGCCGAGGCTGATAATCAAGGCCGACGCTCGCGTGGCCGCCAAGGCCATCGCGCCGGTCGTCCTGACCGCCATCAGGTGTGGCTTTGAGCCGGTCGACCTAGATGGTAATTTGCCAGCCCTCGTTCCGTGGACGCAAGTAACAGATCAACCCCCACCTGATCCGATTCTGGTGCGTGTTCTCACTTCCTTTGACGGGACAATCAGTTATGAACTGACGGGTGTAGGGCCTGCCATTGTGTCTGAACGCGAACTTCGTGAGCTTCTCAAGGTGAAAAGGGAAAAGAGCACCCCCGACACGCCGATTCTTATCGAGCCGATGGGGCAGACGAAGGACGAATTCACGCTTACCGCATACACCCAAGCAGTCCATGCCGGGTTTGTGAGGTTTATCCCTTGGCCTGGACCCCTCACCAGCCCGTCCAACTGGCACCCCCCGTCCAATCAGCCGGCCAAGATGAAGCTCTTCGATGTCCCGATCGAGGCCCATCACATCGTGTACATCAGCGACTGCTCCGGGTCTATGATAACGTCTTTCCAGAGAGTGCAATTCGAGCTGACTAGATCGATAAGCCGCCTTCGCCCAGACCAAGACTTTACCATCCTGATAATGGCCGAGGACAGGTCGAGAGAGCTTGACCCCAATGGCCTGCGCCGGGCGAAAATGGAAAACAAGCTCAAAGCAGTAAGATTCCTGAAAGTGATAACGCCACTTGGAACGACAAACCTGTTGCCCTCTCTGACACGAGCCTTTGAGGTGCTGGCCTCGGCCGACAAGAGCAAGCCGGGCGAAGTGATCTTCATACTGACCGACGGTGACTTCGCCGGCCTCTCCGGCGGCGGCGTATACACTGCCACGGACGGCCGAAAGCTCTGCGGCAATGACGCCGTCATTCAATATCTTCGCGACCACAATGCCGACAAGGCCGTCCAAGTCAACACCATCCTGCTATACAATAAGGAAGATTACGCCGTAAAGGTCCACAAGCAGATCGCCGCCGAAAACGGCGGGCAGTTCCGTTTCGTTTCAGAAGATGAGTGAGGGCCGCGTCTGCACACGACTCCTGCTCCCTGCAAATTGGGCTGCCCCAACCACTATCGGCTGACGGAGATGTTAAAGACGTTAGCATCGCTTTTATTTCGACGGGTTTTGCTGGTATGATGTGGACTATGAAATCTGTCTCGGCTGGCATTTGGTCTTTCGGCGTTACGCTGGCGTTGGGCGCGGCGGGCGTGGTGTTGTGGCTCAGCAGCTCGATGGGTTACGATCTCAAGCTGCGCCTGCCCGGCTCGGACAGGCCCCCGGGGTTCACCGGCCAGGCGGTCCCGGAAAAGATCGAGGGCAAGCTCACGCTCTTCGATGGCAAGCCCCTACCCGACGCCCGCGGTGAATGGCCCAGCTTCCGCGGCGCCACGCGGGAGGGAATCAGCGACGACTTTGTCTCCCTTGCCGACGCCTGGCCGGAAAGCGGGCCGAAGGTCGCCTGGGCCATGAAGGTCGGCGAGGGCCACGCCGGCACCGTGATCCGCGAAGGAAAAGTCTATCTGCACGACTACGACGCCGAGAAACGCCAGGAAGTCATCCGCTGCATGTCCCTGGCTGATGGACGAGACATCTGGCAGTACGCCTACAAGATGCGGATAAAACGCAACCACGGCATGTCCCGCACAGTCCCCGCCGTAACGGACGAGCACCTGCTGGCGCTGGGTCCCAAATGCCACGTCACCTGCCTGGACTCCAACACCGGCCAGCTTCGCTGGGCAATCGATATGGTGCATGAATACGGCACGAAGGTCCCGCCATGGTACGCCGGGCAGTGCCCGATGATCGACGATGGCATTGCAGTCCTGGCGCCGTGCGGCAACGTGAGCGAGTACATAGACTCCGCCGGCAAGCCAGCCGTGCGCGGCAGGGACGTACTGATGACCGCCATCCGCTGCGAGCCGGATGCAAACGGCGACAGGCAGGTCGTATGGGAGGTCCCCAACACCGATGGCTGGCAGATGACGCACTCATCAGTCGCGGTGCTGGAGTTGGAAGACTTCACGAAAATGTACGTTTACTGCGGCAGCCGCGGTGTCGTCGGGGTCCGGGCCGACGACGGCAAGGTCCTGTGGAAGACACCGGACTGGAAGATCAGCATCGCCAACGTGCCTACGCCGGTGTCGATCCGCCAGGCGGGCAAACTGCTGCTCACCGGCGGATACGGTGCCGGCAGCATGATGCTCCAGATACTTCCCGCGGAACCCAAGGGCAAGGATGGCCTTGATTACACCCCCAAGATCGTCTTCAAGAACCCGCCCGCGGTCTTCGGCTCGCATCAGCAAACGCCGATCTATTACAAAAACCACCTCTTCGGCACGCGGGTGGATGAGCAATTCGTCTGCCTGTCAACGCTGGGTCAGGTCGTCTGGACCAGCGGGTCCGACAACAAATTCGGCAAGGAAGGCGGGGGATACCTCCTCGCCGACGACAAGATATTCGCCCTCAACGACGACGGCGTGCTGACCATGTTCCGGGCCACGCCGCAATCGTACCAGCAATTGGGACGGGCGAAAGTCCTGGCTGGACACCACAGTTGGGGTCCGCTCGCCATAGCGGATGGGTTCCTGATCTGCCGCGACCTGGAAAGCATCGTCTGCCTGGACCTGCGAAAAGAGCCCGAGAAACCATGACCGAACCGCCCACCACAACATCGGCTTCCGACGGCCCTGGCACGGCGAAAGTCGCGATAGCAATCGGCATCGGCACGGCCATCGCAATCGGCATGGGCGCGGGCGCGTACGCGGTATGGCAGGCGAGCAGGCCCAAGCCCGCGAATGTCAGCTACGACCTTGCTCCGCTGCGCCGCACGGATCCCGCACTGATCGTCGGACGCCAGGTGAGCACGTTCAGGCCTGGCTTCGAGCATGCACGCTGCATCGCCGCGGCGCCCGATGGAAATGTATACGTCAGCGGCGACCTCGCGATCCGTCGATTCGACGCCGAGGGCAGGAAGCTCTCGGAGATTTCCACCGACGACGAAGCCCCCGGCGCAATCGCCGTCGGCGCTGATGGAAAAATCTACGCCACCTTCGGCGCGAAGGTGTGCGTCTACGACCCCGCCGGGCGGCGCATCGCGATCTGGCCCGAACGCCAAGGCGCAATGTTAACAAGCATCGCCGCCACCGACGACGATATCTTCGTGGCCAACGCCAGCGGACGAGTGGTGCTTCGATACAGCCGCGACGGAAAATTGAAGAAGGTCATCGGAGAAAAAGACGAGGCCCGCAACTCGCCCGGATTCCTGGTTCCCAGCCCATACTTCGAGGTGGCGATGGCACCGGACGGGCTGCTGCGCGTGACCAATCCAGGCCGACACCAGGTCGAGACGTGCTCGGCGGAAGGAGACCGCGGGACTCCGTGGGGACACTTTTCCATGATCGATCCGGCAGGCTTCGTCGGATGCTGCAACCCGGCAAATCTCGCCGTTTTGACCTCGCCCCAAAGCCCGGGCGGCCTAGCTGGCTTCGTCACGGCTGAGAAGGGCCTGTCCAGGATCAAGGTATTCGATCCGGATGGCAAGTTCGTGGGCTACCTGGCCGGACCCGACACGTTCGCCCGTCACGACGACCTGGTCGGTGCCCGCCCGTCGGGTCAGCCGTTCATGGCCTTGGACATCGCGACCGGGACCAACGGGCAAATCTATGTCCTCGACGGAGCCGTCGGCGAGGTCCAAGTGTTTGAATGGAAGGCGGGCGGTGCGACCGACGACGAGGCGAAAACGAAATGATACGCAGATTCCTGAATAGAAAACTGACGCGAAGCGAGCTTATCCGATCACTGGGCCGATACGCGATCCTGGGCGTGCTGGCACTGCTGGCTGCCTGGATGCTGAGACGTCGCGCCCCGCGAGCCGCCGGCAAAGGCGGCGCGGCATGCGGATACGACCTGCCATGTCGCCAATGCGCCGAGTTGCCCAACTGTCGCCAGGCAAAAGCCTCCGCCGCCCGACGGGCCGTCAGGAAGGACGTATCATGAGCAAGCCCGACAAAAAGCTCACCCGGCGAGACCTTCTTCGCAGCGGCGCGCGAGGAGCTTGCGTCGTCGGCCTCGGTGGTATGATCGGCGTCTTGGCCGACCATAGCGACGGCCAGCAGATGGTCTGGCAGATCGACCCCGCCAAGTGCAACAACTGCGGCAAGTGCGCAACCAACTGCGTACTGGAAATCTCCGCAGTCAAATGCATTCACCAGTACGCGATGTGCGGATACTGCGACCTGTGTACCGGTTACTTCACGGCCCAGCCGAGCGGACTGAACACCGCCGCGGAAAACCTGCTCTGCCCGACCGGTGCCATCAAGCGGACTTTCGTGGAAGACCCATACTACCAGTACACCATCGACGAGGAATTGTGCATCGGGTGCGGCCTGTGCTGCAAGGGCTGCAACGCATTCGGCAACGGATCACTGTTTCTCCAGGTGCGCCACGATCGGTGCCTCAACTGCAACGAGTGCTCGATCGCCGCGGCATGTCCGACGCAAGCTTTCAAACGCGTGCCGGCCAACAAACCATACCTAATGAAACTGGCAGAGGACGCCGAATGAGCAGAAGACTATCCGCCATTAGCGCCCGAACCGCTCTGCCAATCCTGGCAATTCTCCTGACGATGCTTGTCGTCACGGAATCCGCCTGGTCACAGTCGCGATTCCCGCCGCCGGAGTTCGAGAGCGGCTACACCCAGCCGACAACAACCAGGCCTCATGGCCGGGCTGGATGGGCGGACTATACGGACCTCGCCGTGCTGGCCGGGGCGCTGGTGCTGGCGAGCGCGGCGACACTGTGGCTTCGACGGCGATGGGTCATTGTCCTCATCAGCGTCGCGTCGCTGGGCTATTTCGGCTTCTACAAACAAGGGTGCATCTGCCCCATCGGCGCTATACAGAACGTGGCGATGGCGGTCTTCTCCACGGACGGATACGTCATCCCGCTAACCGTCGCGGGCTTCTTCCTCCTGCCGCTGATCGCGGCGCTGTTCTTCGGACGAAGCTTCTGCGCAGCCGTCTGCCCGCTGGGAATAACCCAGGACCTCCTGGCGCTCAAGCCCCTGAGAGTGCCAACGTGGCTGGACCGCGCCCTCAGCCTCCTGCCGTGGGTTTATCTCGGCGCGGCCGTGCTCTTCGCCGTCACCGGCAGCGCGATGATCATCTGCCGTTACGACCCCTTCGTGGCGATATTCCGACTCGTGCCGCTGGGCAAGATCTTCGAGGGATTCGCCCGCAACGACCCGGAACTCAACCCCGCCGCCCTGAGCGGCCGACTGGACTTGCTGATACTGACGGCAAGTTTTCTGCTGGTCGGCGTTTTCATAGCTAGGCCGTACTGCCGGTACTTCTGCCCGTACGGGGCGCTGCTTGGCCTGATGTCGCGATTCGCCCTGAAGCGGGTGAGAATAACCCCGACCGAGTGCATCCAGTGCAAGCTCTGCGAGAACAGTTGCCCCGTCAACGCCATCCGCACTCCGACGCCGCAGGCAGGCCCGAAAGAGCGACTGGCGGGCAAGGGCTCGCTGGCGGTGATGCTGGCGATTCTGCCGGTGCTCATTGTCGGCGGCGGCGTTCTTGGCGGAATGCTCGGTACTACAATGGCACGAATGCACGCCACGGTACAACTGGCCGACCGGGTCCGCCTGGAGAATTCCGGCGCCGTCAAGGGCACAACCGACGCCAGCGAGGCCTTCCGCGCAACCGGCGAGTCGGCAGAGAGCCTTTACGCCCAGGCCGCGCAGATCGAGTCGCGATTCACCAGCCTGACCAAACCGTTTGGCGTTGGCATTGGCGGGGCGCACCTGTTCGGCGCCTTCGTGGGCCTGGTCGTCGGACTCAAGCTCGTGGGCCTGTCCATCAGGCGAAGGCGAAACGACTACGAACCTGACGATGCATCATGCATCTCCTGCGGACGATGCTTCGCCACCTGCCCCATGGAACAGGCCAGGCGAAACGGAACCAAAGTCACCCTCAACCAGAAATCAGAATCTTGCCCGACATGAGCGATCAGCAACAGATCGACAAACCTGACGCCCCCCATGCCACCGACACGTGGCGAGCTATCGGCTTTGCCGTCGCCGCTGCCGCTGCGCTGCTGGCTGTCGTAGCCATAACGGTTCTCGTGCTGGACAGGCCTTCCATCCGAGGAAAAGATTTCCTGGCCACTTCCGAGCTGGCCCAGATGAAGAGCCAGTTCGCTCAGAATCCCAAGAACCAACCCCTGGCAAAACAGATCCGCCAAGTCGACCTGGACCTTAGGCGGCAGTACTTCTCTCACCTGACACTGGCACGATATGGCAACTGGCTGCTGCTGGGGTGTCTCGTGGTTTTCGTGATTTCTGTCAAGGCGGCACTTGCGCTTCGGCCGAAACCCCCGAGGCTGGGCGCAAAGCAGCCGGACTTCCTGGGCGAGTTGCGACGGGCTCATGGGAGGCGATGGGCAGTTACTGCCGTGGCAACTCTGATGATCGCCGGCGCGATTACGCCGACGGCCATCGAGGCATACAGACGCATGACCACCGTCCCGCCGCCGCCACCCCACGTGGCGGATCCGGCGCTCGTGGCGAAATACTGGACGCAGTTCCGCGGCCCCGGCAGTCAGGGACGCGGTGCGTATGACAACGTACCGCTGACCTGGGACGCCCCGGCCGGTCGGAACATACTCTGGCGCTCGCCGGTATCCACACCGGGCAAGAGCTCGCCGGTCATCTGGGGCAAGAAGGTCTTCCTGACAGGCGGGGCAAAGGACAAGCGCGAAGTCCTCTGCTACAACGCCGACACGGGAGGGCTGCTCTGGTCGACTCCGATCAGGGATCTCCCAGACAGCCCCGCAAGCATCAAGGAGCCCTACGAGGAGACCGGCTACGCGGCCTCGACGCCGGTTGCCGACGACCTGCACGTCTTCGCGCTCTTCTCCAACGGCGACCTTGCCTGCCTGGACCACGCGGGCAAGATAATCTGGTCCAAGGCCCTTGGACAACCCAACAACCCGTACAGCCACAGCTCATCACTGGTGATGCACCGCAACCTGCTCATCGTGCTATGGGACCAAGCCTCGCTGGAAGACTACATGTCCAAGATATTCGCCTTCGACGCACAGACAGGGCGGATCGTCTGGCAGCAGCGCCGGGGCGTGTCCGCCTCATGGGCAACGCCGGCCATCGTGCGGATCGGACAGGCCGACCAGCTCATCACAGCCGCCAACCCGTGGCTGATCTCCTACGACCCCTCCAACGGCTCGGAGTTGTGGCGGGCCAAGACACTCGAAGGCGGCGACGTCGCCTCGACGCCCGCTTTCGCCGACGGCGTCGCGTACTCGATCTGTGCCGAAAGCTTTCTCGCCGCCGTCCGGACCGACGGATCCGGCGACGTCACGGACAAGCTGCTCTGGCAGTCCGACGATGGCCTGACAGACCTCACCAGCCCGCTTACCAATGGCAAGTTGCTATGGACGATCGAGACCGGCGGGAAGCTGACTTGCTTCGACGCAAAGACCGGCAAGGTTGCCTATGGGAAGGAACTGGAAAAGGTCTTCAACGCCTCGCCTTCTCTCTGCGCTGGCAAGCTCTGGCTGCTGAGCATGAAGGGGGAAATGTTCGTCTGCCAGACCGGCAGAGAATTCAAAATGCTGCACACCAATCCACTGGGCGAGGGTGCATATGCATCACCGGCATTCCAGGACGGACGGATATACCTGCGAGGCAGCAAGAATCTATTCTGCATAGCAGCCGGCGCCCAGTCGCCCCCCACAAGCCAACCCGCCGGCCAGGACGACGATGGTCACGAGGAATCCGAGTAGTAAAACATGGCTGACATCGACCTTACACATGTTGACAAAATTATAGCCCGCATCGGGCCTCAGCGCAAGGGGCTGATACCCATCCTCCAGGCCGTCCAGGGCCACTACCGCTATCTGCCGCCGGAAGCCCTACAGCGGATCAGCCAGATCAGCGAGATCACCCCTGCCGACATCGCGGGGGTATCGACATTCTACGACCAGTTCCGTCACAAACCCGTTGGCCAGCACATCGTTCACGTCTGCATCGGCACGGCCTGCCACGTCAAGGGCGCCCAACAGGTGCTCGACTCGATTATCCATCAGCTTGAGATACCCGAAGGCGATGACACCGACCCCAGCGGACGCTACACCGTCCAGCGAGTTGCATGCATGGGCTGCTGCACGCTGGCACCCGTGGCGAGAATCGATGATACGACCTACGGCCATCTCACGCCCGATAGTGTTGAACAAATGCTCTCGGACTTCGCCCGACAACGGGCGGCGGGCACCAGGCACCCCAAGCGCGTCGCCCTTGCTTCCGACGGCAAGCCGCTGGGCGAGATTCGCATCGGCCTGGGCTCGTGCTGCCAGGCTGGCGGAAGCGCGCACGTCCAGCAGGCCCTGCAAGACGCACTGGCCAGGAGCGGCTCGCCGGTGAGCGTTAAGCACGTCGGCTGCGTCGGTATGTGCCACCAGACTCCGCTCGTCGAGGTCATCCGTCCCGATGGAAAGTCCACGCTTTACGCCAACGTCCAGGCACCTGACGCCCGGCGGATAGTACGCAGACATTTTCCGCCGAAAGGCCTGCTGCGGCGGATCGGATCGACCGCCTCGCAGTTCGTCGACAACCTGCTGACTGATGAGACATGGCAGCCGGTGACGCAACTCGGCATCGAGGTGCGCGACCCGCCGGTAGCGGCGTTCCTCGATCCGCAGATTCACGTTGCCACCGAACACAGCGGCGTGATGAACCCGACGGACGTCGATGAGTACGCCGCCAGGGGCGGCTTCGAGGCGCTGCGACAATGCATCACAAAGATGTCGCCCGACAAGGTCATCGAACAGGTAACCGCCAGCGGCTGTCGCGGGCGCGGCGGCGCGGGTTTCCCGACCGGGCCGAAGTGGAAAATCGTCCGAAAAGTTCCCGGCGACCTGAAATACGTCGTCTGCAACGGCGACGAGGGCGACCCCGGCGCGTTCATGGACCGCATGCTGCTCGAAAGCTATCCCTACCGCGTGGTCGAAGGCGTCATTATCGGCGCCTATGCCGTCGGCGCCAGCGAGGGCTACTTCTACATCCGCGCCGAGTATCCCCTCGCTGTCAAACGAATACGCGAAGCACTCGATAAGTGCCGCCAGATGGGCCTGCTGGGCAAAAACATACTCGGCACGGACTTCTCGCTGGACCTGAAAATAATGGAAGGCGCCGGCGCCTTCGTCTGCGGCGAGGAGACAGCCCTGCTGGCGAGCATCGAGGGCAACCGGGGCATGCCTCGACTTCGCCCGCCATTCCCAGCCGAGCAGGGGCTGTGGGGCAAACCCACGCTCGTCAACAACACCGAAACGTTCGCGATGATCCCGTGGATTCTGCGCAAAGGCCCGGAAGCATTCGCGGGCATGGGCACGGAGAAATCCAAGGGGACGAAGGTGTTCGCCCTGGCGGGCAAGATCCGCCGAGGCGGACTCATCGAAGTGCCAATGGGAGTAACGCTCCGGCAGATCGTCGAAGATATCGGAGGAGGCATCGCCGGCGGGAAGAAGTTCAAGGCCGTCCAGGTAGGCGGGCCGTCCGGCGGGTGCGTGCCTGAACACCTGGCCGACACACCGGTCGACTACGATGCGCTGAAGGGAGTCGGCGCGATGATGGGTTCCGGAGGGCTCGTCGTGCTCGACGAGGACGACTGCATGGTGGATATCGCCCGCTACTTCCTGTCATTCACGCAGGACCAGTCGTGCGGAAAATGCACCTTCTGCCGAGTCGGCACACACCACATGCTGGATATCCTCACGCGCCTGACCGAAGGCACTGCCGTCGCAGCCGACCTCGACAAACTGGCCGACCTGGCCCGGTCGGTCAAGCAGGGAAGCCTTTGCGGCCTGGGCAAGACCGCGCCGAATCCGGTGCTCTCGACACTGGAATATTTCCGCGACGAATACGAAGCCCACGTGGCTGGCCGATGCCCGGCAAAATCGTGCAAGGCTCTTATCACCTACAGCATCAACGATGACTGCATCGGGTGCACCAAGTGCGCCCAGGCCTGCCCCGCAGACGCGATCACTTTCGCTCCGTACGAAAAACATAAGATCGACCCGGACAAATGCGTGCGATGCGGCGGCTGCAAGAACATCTGCCCCGTGGACGCCGTGGATGTCGAATAATATGCCAACGATATACATAGACAATCAGGCAGTGGAAGTGCCCGACGGGGCGACGATCCTGGATGCCGCACGCAAGCTCGGTATCGACATTCCGGCGCTTTGCTGGCGTGAGGGCTGCGAGGCGAACACTTCCTGCATGGCGTGCATCGTGCGCGTCGACGGGCGGGAGGCGCTGGTTCCGTCGTGCGCCACCCGAGCCGTCGAAGGCATGCGCGTCGAAAGCGAAACTGCGGAAATTCGCCGCGTCAGGCGCACGGCGCTCGAACTGCTTCTCAGCGACCACCTTGGCGACTGCATGGCGCCGTGTCACAGCGCGTGCCCGGCGAAAATGAACATACCGAAGATGATCCGGCAGATCGCTTCGGGACAAATGCGAGACGCCATCGAGACCGTCAAGGCCGACATCCCCCTTCCTGCCGTGCTCGGGCGAATCTGCCCCGCCCCCTGCGAAAAAGGCTGCCGACGAGCCCAGCATGACTCCGCCGTGGCTATATGCCTGCTCAAACGCCATGTTGCCGACGTTGATCTCGGCTCGCCCGAACCCTACATGCCAACCCGCGGCGAGCTATCGGGCAAGAAGGTGGCCATCGTCGGCGCCGGCCCGACCGGCCTGGCGGCTGCGTACTATCTTATCGCCGCCAGCCACGAATGCGTGATCCTGGACGACCGCCCTGGGCCCGGAGGGCAACTTCGATACGGTGTCAGCGAAGATGCCCTGGACCGAACCGTGCTCGATGCGGAGATAGATCTCATCCGCCGCATGGGCGCTGAGCTTCGCCCGAACGTCCGCGTAGGCCGCGACGTGCTGCTGGCGGATCTTCTGCGAGACAACACCGCCGTGTTCGTGGCTACGGGCGCAACCGACGAGACTGCGGCTGCGGAGCTTGGGCTGGAGTGGGATGGCTCGGCCGTGCGGCGAGATAGAAAAACTTACGCGACGCCCCGAGACGGCGTGTTCGCGGCCTGCCCGGCCCGTCAGCAGAAAATGGCCGTCCGCGCCGTTGCCGACGGCAAATCCGCGGCGGCGGCTATCTGCCAGTACCTCACCGGACAGCCCATGACGGGCACGGCAAAGCCGTTCACCGTCCATATCGGCAAGCTCGAATCGGAAGAAATGTCGGCATTCATTGCCTCGGCAAGTTCGGCTGAGCGAATCGCGCCGGATGAGCCGGACGGCGGATTTTCGTCCGCCCAGGCCGTCCAAGAATGCAACCGCTGTCTGCACTGCGACTGCCGCTGCCCTGACGACTGCAAGCTGCGAATCTACAGCGCCGCCTACGGGGCCTCCGCATCGGCATACAAGACGGGTCGGCGAACCTTCGAGCAGCACCTCCACGACCACGGCGTGATATACGAGCCCGGCAAGTGCATCGACTGCGGACTATGCACGCAGATCACGCGCCGCGCGGGCGAAAAGTATGGCTTGGCATTCGTCGGACGCGGATTCAACGTTAGAGTCGTCGTGCCGATGGGCAAAACTCTAAGCGAGGGCTTGGCGAAAGTCGCCGCCGAATGCGTAGCCGCATGCCCCACAGGCGCGCTGACGATGCGGGAAAAGACCTGAGCAGCCACGCCCTGCTATTTACCACCGATCGACGGATACCCGGTGGCAGCCAAGAGCCGGCGGAGGCGGACCTGGATAGTCTCGGCTGGAGCGGTGAACGCCAGTCGAAAGCCCACGTCGGCGTAACCGGCGGATGCTTCAGCGTAGTCTACGACCTGGGGCGTGGTAGCGGATATCGACGGGGCTGACATGGCTGAGCCACCAATCACGCGGATCTCGCCGGACGCTTTTGTCAAAATCCGCTTGAGCTCGTCTGCGTCGCCCTTCCACTTTGCCAACAGGGAGGAGTCTTCAATGGTAAACTCAGCAACGTTACCGATGATGCCTTTGAACGCGCCAGCCTTGCCATCACCAACAGGTGAAAACCACAGCACGCCGTCGTCGCTGGACAGGCTCTTGGCGTCCCTGCCGACGCTCCGCTGAGCGGCGGCCTTGGGCCAGAACGCGCCCGCATCGGGATAGTAATCCTCGGGGGCCGAAAGACGTCCGCCTTCTTCGAGTCTTTGAAGGTGGACCTTCTGCCGCCGCCATGTCTGATCCCGCAAGTTCGCGACAACGGCGGGGGCGGGTTTGAGCGCCGCCGCCACGACCCATTCGTCACTGGACGGCAAACGGCAGCCGAGCATGTGGGCGAAATAGATCGCCCCGACGGGCGACACGTACTGCACCGGCAAGGTGGCTTTGGGTTTGGGGATTTTGGCGCCGACGTAGTAGAAGTCCTCAGCCGAGAAACCCGTCGGCAGCTTCGCCGAGGTCGTCGCCACAACAAGCTCGCCTCCGGGGCCGACATCCCACGTGTGCGGCCCGAGTCGGGTATCAAGGTCGGGCGAGTCGAAAGTCCTCAGCAACGTCTTGAAACTGGACCACTGCTTTTGTTGGGCGACAACCTTTATCAGCAGTCCCACCGGCGTTTCGGTTGTACACAAATAGCTGGCGGGCTTGCCGACCGGTTCGACCCGGAGAAACTCCAGGCTGTAACGGTTTTCGCTGTCTCCGGGCCAATCGAACCTGACGGATGATCCGTCTCGCGAAGCGCGCGGCGTCCACCCAGCCAGGGCAGGTCCGGCCTTGGTAAGGTCCGCCCCTTCGTCGCGCGCCACCTCCAGTTTGGAAAGCTCTGCCAGCAGGACGGCAACCGGCTTGGCATCCGCGATACCCGGCAGCTTCCGCACGGCCGACACGAAGTCGCGAATCCGTTTTCGCACGGCTTGGTCTTCCATAGCTGGGCGCGGGTCGAGCAATTCGTGCCGTAAATCGTGAAGGGCCAAGCGAAAACCGGTCGCTGGAGATAACGCCGCAGCCTGGTTGGCATCCAGGAAGAAATGGGGCATCCTGGCAATGGCGACGTCGATCTGTGCCGCGTCGCTCAGCGCCAGAAAGAACGTCTGCCATCTCAGCCGAGCCTGGCCGACAAGCTCCTCGGCCAGTTGCTTGCCGCGAGCCGGGTGCTTCTCCTGAATCCGCTCATAGACAGTGATCAAATGGCGGTGCAGGTTTCGTTCCTGATTGAACTGCTCCCAACTGGCAGGCCAGCCGGGCAACCGTCCCAAGCGCTTCCATGAAGCACGAGCGGCCTCGAAACGGTCTGTCGCTATCGCATCCGCGCAAGCCAGGAGCTTGTCTGGGACGCGGAACTTTTCGATCTGCTCCAGCAGTGCGATTCGCTCTGTAACAGGGCGAAGTGCCTCGACAACCGTGGAGGCCGCCCATATCGGCCTGGCCTGCCAAGCCGCCCAGATCTGCGCAATGGTCTTGTCCAGACCCGCAGACTTCTCATCGAGACCGGCCCCGAGAATCATCGCATCTTCAACCGCGTTGAAAGAGTCCAAGACCTCAGCGATCTGCTGCCGCCAGATTTCGAAATCGCCGCGGCACACCTTGAGCGTGGACTCGAAAGCCGCGTTGCGGACGATCTGATCGTCCTTCCATTCCAGCGCCGCCAGGGCTTTCTTGAGGAGCACTTCGCGCTGGCCGATAGTCACCGAACCCGCGAGCAGCCGATTCCAGTCTTTGTCCTGTGCAACCGCGCGGAGCTTTGACGGCAACTGGTCGTCCAACTCAACCAAGTCCTCCTCAAGCTTCTCAACCTTGGTCGTCAGCCGGGCCGTGTCCTCGATCTTGACGAGCTCCGCGATGCGCCCGCTCCAGTAGGAGTTGATCGCCGCAGACAGGCTGGAAATCTTTGGGGGTATGTTCGCTACGTAAGCCTCACGTCCGCCCGCGGCCCGCGCAAGAGCCTGCCCGCACTGCCTGGCAAGCCGGGCCACCTTGGCGGGAAATTCGGCGGCCTCCCGGGTTATCCGAGTCTTCTGCTCCCGGTCCCACCGCAAAGCCAGCAGGTTTTTCTGCTCGTCCTCCAGAACGACAAGTTGCTTCTGCAAACCCGCCGCCTCCGGCGAGGAATACTTCTTACGCAAATCGCCGATCTTGCCCGTGATGGCGGTCAGCTCCTGCTTGCGGCTGGCCGCCCAGTTGTGCTTCACTCGCGGGTCAGCTGCGGGGTCGAGTGTGGCGAACTGTTCGCTACGGATCGACGCCAGCCAGCGCGGGAATATCTCGCCACTGGCCAGGTCCTCAGCCGAGACCGGACCGCTCAACAGCGGGTCCTTGTCGACTACGGCCATATCCACCTTTTCACGCCAGTTGCCCTGGACATAGGCAACGATCGGCCCGCCGAGCGAGCGAGCGTCTTTGAGCCTGCCACTCATCCTGGCGAGATCCCGCAAGGTGCCCGTCCCTGCCGATGATCGAGCCGACATTTTGACATAGTCGCCAAACATCCCCACCACCGCATTGCCGGAATCCCGCAGCACCTTTGCCTGCTGCTGGACCTGGTTCCAGACGTCCTCCAGTTCGGCGGCCTTGTCAAAAGCGTCGAGGACCTCGGTTATCCGCCCTGGAAGGTCCGGCACCTGGTCGCTCGGCTCGGGTGAGGTAATATGCTCCGCCCGCGAAGCCACCGCGCCGAGATAGTCCGCCTGGAGCAACCAGTCGCGCTTCCTGTAAGTCCGGGTGAGTTCCTTGAGCCTGGCCAGCGCGGGCCAAGCCTCGGCTGCGAGGCTTTGGCGAATCTCACGAAGGGCCTCGACGGCCTTGGCGGTCTTGGCGATTGCCTCAGGCGTGCGTGCGCTGGCGGGAGGCTCCTCGGCGAGGTTCTTGAGGTGCCGGCCTGTGACGGAAGCTATCCTCTTGGGGTCCAGTTCCAACTCGTGGGCTAAGACCTTCCTGAACACCGGCACGATCGTCCTGGCCAGGTGAGGATCGTTCCGCCACCGTGCCACGCGCGGCTCGTTAGCGTCGGCGAGGAACGGCGCGAACCAAGCGTAGGACTCCATGCAAAGCTCTCGCCATGCCTTGGCGTCGGCAGGGGCCATCGTCGAGCCGGTCACGCCCTTGCCGCCTGGCGACGAGGCATTCTGCGGCGCCGATGGTGGCCAGTATTTCACCACCGCGACCAGCAGCCCCGCCAGCAAGACCAGAACAGCGATGACGATCAGGGCCATGCGAAAACCTTTGCTTCGCCCCATGGACGCGATGGCATCGGAGACCTCGCCGGCGTCCTTGCGAAGGCGCCTTGGCGTAGCGCTGGCGGGACTGAGAACCATCTGCTCCATCTTCCCGCCGCGAGCGTCGTCGATGAACTGATTGGCGCGGGCACGGAAGTCGTCGTCGAGCGTGTAGGGGATCTCGCTGGCCAGCGGCAGGGCCTCCCGCGAAGCCTGGAAGCAGAAGAATTGATTGGGCGCCGGATCGCCTATGACTATGTCCAGCCACGGATGCCCCAGGCGATAGATGGCCCACACCTCCGCTGCCGGATCCAGGCGTGTGAAAAGAAACTCCATCCAACGCGGAATGACATCGTCCAGGCTATCGCCACAAGCTGGAACCCGCATCTGAACGGGCCTCAACGAGCCGTCACGGGCCGCGGCGGCAAAGTTGCCGCG
>Ga0307990_1002162_pt1 | contig 15925 bp, 14 predicted proteins | sample EllFjometagen129_FD_203168 | JGI IMG/M metagenome (GOLD analysis project Ga0307990, IMG submission 203168) | Marine microbial communities from Ellis Fjord, Antarctic Ocean - #129 | ecosystem: Environmental > Aquatic > Marine > Unclassified | place: Southern Ocean | collected 2014-10-08
AATATAATATTAAAACCAGAATTTTAAATATTCATACCGTAAAACCGATCGATAGGAAAGCCATTGCCAAAGCAGCTGAGGAAACGAATATTATCCTAACAGTAGAAGAACACCAGGTAGGCGGATTCGGAAATATCGTAGCTGGAGTAATCAACCAGAATAAAAAATATTCTACCCCACTACTTATGGATATGATCGGTGTAGAAGACCGTTTCGGAGAATCGGGTGCTCCCTGGGAATTAACTAAAATATTTGGTCTTGCAGCAGAAAATATCGCTAAGAGGGCTAAAGAATTGTGTGATAAAAAGTAGATGAACAAAATTTATTATACTGACAAAAATGTCTTAAAATACTTTACATTAAATTAATTTGTTAAAGTTACGTTAATAAATTTAAAAAGTAGTTTAAAGGTGTTTGCCAATGTTTAAAAATATTATTATTTCATTAGGATATATTTTTTTTGGGCTATTTACAGGCTATATTATTCAACAATTAGAAAAAAGAAAAATTATCCATTTACCTATTAGTCTGGATGAACTTCGCAAACTTCTCCAGAAGATTGGGCTTTTGTTTTTCGTTCCCATTTCTTTTATTGGAGCTTTATGGATTATTAAAATAGATAATCTTAAAATCATAGCTCTTCCGTTTCTAGGAATTTTTGCACTTTTGGTGGGAGGAATATTGGGTTTTGCTTCAGCAAGATTATTCAAATTAAACCGGAAAGATACAGGTTCTATGTTTATTTGTGGGTCGTTCACAAATATTGGTTCTATCGGAGGATTAATATGTTACCTTTTTTTAGGAGAAAAAGGATTTGCTTTTTTCCCTATTTATAAATTATTTGAACAGGTCATTTATTATGCTGTAGGATTTCCTATTGCAAAATCGTTCAGCGATAGTGTCATAAAAAGGGAAAAAATTACATCGCAATTGAAGAAAGTTTTTACAGATATTTTTGTTGTTGTCGCTTTGGCAAGTATTGCAATAGGGGCATTTTTTAATTTATCAGGCATTGAAAGACCGGAATTTTATAAAACCATTAATGCTATTTTTATTCCCGGAGGAACTGTAATTCTTTTAATTTCTATTGGATTAGCTGTGAAATTTAGAAAAGTAAAAAAATATATAAAAGAATGCGTTGTAATTTCTATTATAAAATTTATATTAATGCCTTTAATTATATCAACTATCGCTATTTTTTTAGGCTATGGCGTAATTGAGGAAGGTTTACCTTTAAAAGTTGTCATCATTTTATCTTCAATGCCGGTTGCTTTCACTGCACTGGTCCCTGTCTCAATATATGATTTAAATTTAGATTTAGCTAATTCTTGTTGGCTGGTCACTACGTTGGGATTATTCATTATCTTGCCTTTGCTATTTTATATTATTAGGGCGATTTGAGTCTGGAAATTTTAAATATAATATATGAATGAAAATGAACTTTATCATTAAATAAAAGCGAGTATGTGTGGAATGAATATGGATAAATATTATTAGAATGTTATTATATTGTATATAATATTTCTCTTGAATATTATGCTTATTGATTATATTATAAATAAAACGAAGAAGGAAAATATGTATAAAGTAAAACACTTAGATTTATCTGAAAAAGTATATCATACTTTAAAAAATATGATTCTGAATGATGAGCTAAAATCCGGGGAAAAGCTTAATCAGCAAAAACTAGCTCAAGAACTTGGCGTTTCTAGAACTCCAATTTTATCAGCATTTTCAAAACTTGAAAAAGAAGTATTAGTAGAAATAATTCCCAGGAAAGGTACATTTGTTAAAAAATTAAATTATAAGGAATTTCTTGATCTATATGATATTAGAGCAAGACTTGAACCTTTGGGTGCCTACGAAGCTGCTAAACATTCTACTGAACACGAACTGAATCAATTAAATAAAATAATTGGTGATTTTAAAAAAAATATATCTCGATATTCTTCAAAACGGTTGAGCAAAATTGATTACGCCTTTCATATGACCATAATGAAAATGAGCAAAAATGAATTGTTGATTAAACTGATTTCTTCTTTCAATATGATTGTTTTAAGTAATTTAGAAGGTTTGCTAAAAAATCCTTCTCAAAGCTTAGAAGAACATATTGAGATTTATAATGCAATTAAGGAGGGTAATGCAAATCTTGCAGAAAAAATAATGCATCATCATATTATTGATTCCAGAAGCAAGATAAAAAGAAAAATTTCGGATAACAAAAAAATTTAAAAGGGATATTTAAATACATGGTTAAAATTAAAAACGATCGTTTGATAGATAAGGTATATGAAAAGCTTAAACAAATGATACTTAACGGAGATCTCATTCCGGGGCAAAAAATCAACAAGGTCGAGCTAGCTACTATGTTAGGTGTAAGCATTACCCCAGTCAATGAAGTGGTAAGCCGGCTTGTTGGAGAGAATCTTATTGATAAAATAAACAGAAAAGGATACTTTGTAAAAAAATTAACTTTTGACGATTTAAAAGAATTTTTTGCTGTGAGGGCTGGACTGGAAGGAATAGCCATAAGATTGTGTATCGCTACACTTTCTGCCAAAGAATTAGATAAATTTAATAATATATTTGATAAATTTGTTCTACCATTTGACCAGGTAGAGTATATAAATTATATAAAGGCAGACCAGGAATTTCATGAAAAAATCATTGAGCTTTGCGGAAACTCTATTATTATAAATTTTGATAGAAATTTTAATTTTGTTATGAAGAGTTATCAAAAAGGATTAATAAGACCTCCGGAAGAAACCCTTTCAGAACACCTTGAAATCGTGAATGCAATAAAGGAACGTAATAGCCAAAAAGCCCAAGCATTAATCACTTCACATCACTTGAAATCAAGAGATGTTTTAAAGTCCAAACATTTAAAATATGAATAGATACCTAATATATATTTTATTAATATTTTAAAAACAACTATAAATTTTTATTTTTTGTTATTTATTATATAAATAAAAGGTGAAATATTACATGATTAAAAAAAAGTAAGTGGAAAAAATCACATAATTGGGCATGGAATTTTATAAAAAAAACTGGTTCCCTGTCAAAGATGAAGAAATTAATTCTATTGAAATTGCTGATCTTGGCTTGAATGAATTTGATACCACCGGCCTCCATGCTCTTTCCTTGTTTAGTACGGAATGGGTGGGGGCAAAATTACTTGTTTTGAAACCAAATCAATTTTTCCCTGAACATAAACACCCGCCCTTTAAAAAAGAAAATTATCCGGGGAAAACTGAAGTTATTAGAGGTCAATGGGGAGAATTTTATTTAGTAATTCCTGGAAATATTACTAGCAATCCAAAAGAAAATCCTCCTTTTCATAGAAAAAAATATATAGATGTCTGGCATGAAATCGTTATAAAACCTGGTGATTAATATATTATTCAACCAGATACCTGGCACTGGTTTCAAGCCGGTTCGGAAGGGGCAATTGTTTGGAGTATTTCTTCAAAATTAACAGATGCCGAAGATAAATTTAAAGACCCTCAAGTAATACGTAAAACAATTATTGTGGATGATTACTCAGATTAAATAAGAGGATTACATAGATTTTACATGAATAAAATGTGGGAATGTATTCATGCGTTTGGTGTAATCTAATATAATATGAGTAATCATTTATTTATAAAAGAATCAATAATAATTTGATTCCTTTTTGTTTTTAATTATAAAATAGGATTAAAAAAAATGAATGAAAAATCTTTAAACTGGAATGATTTTATTAAAAAACTTCCTTCACCTATTTCAAAAAATAAAATAAATAAAGAATGGTTAGATGCAGTAGAAAGAATAAAGGAAAAAATTATTGTTTTAGATGATGACCCTACTGGTATACAAACAGTTCACTCAGTCCCGATTTATACTTCCTGGAATTTATCTGTTTTGAAAGAAATAGTTAAAGATAAACATAAAGTAATATATATTCTTACAAATTCACGAGCTCTAACCCCTATTAAAACCCAAAGTCTCCATAAGCGATTGGTCAAGGATTTGAGACAGGTAGCTGCGGAAGAGGGAATAAAGTTTTTGCTTATTTCACGAAGCGATTCTACACTTAGAGGGCATTATCCATTAGAAACCAGCGTAATTTATAATGAATTAAAAAAAGAAGGAGAAATAGATGGAGAAATAATAATTCCTTTTTTTTTGGAAGGTGGAAGATTTACTTTTAGTGATATTCATTATATAAAAGAAAGAGATATACTGGTGCCGGTAGGTCAGACTGAATTTGCCCGGGATGCGGTTTTTGGATATAAGGCTTCCAATCTAAAAGAATGGATAGAAGAGAAAACGGAAGGGCAATTTTCTGTAAATCAAGTTACAAGTATTCCATTAAAAATGTTAAGACAACAAGATATAAAAGGAATATTAGACATATTATTAGAAATAAAAAATTTTAATAAAATAATTATAAATGCAGTAGATTATACAGATTTAAAAATATTTTTAGTGGCTTTATCCAAAAGTATCAATAGAGGAAAAAAATTTCTTTTTCGTACCGCAGCTTCCTTTGTACAAGTAATTGGTGGAATTAATCCAAAACCTCTATTAAGGAAGAAAACTTTATATCCAAAAGGGAAACCTTCTACACCAGGATTGATTTTTATTGGTTCTTATGTACAAAAAACAACGCAACAAATGAAAAAATTAGCAGAACTCTCTAATTTGAAATGGGTGGAATGGGATGTTGGTCAGGTAAGAACTCAAAAGACTTTAAGTGCAGAAATCGATAGAGTTAAATTTGAAATTTCAAAAGGTTTTAATTTAGGGAAAGATGTTTGTGTCTATACTTCAAGAGAATATTATAAAAAAGATTTTCAAAATAAGAACAGTGACAAATATTTATTTTTTTCTTCACGCATTTCAGAAGGGTTGACTAAAGTAATTAAGGACCTTACAATAAAGCCAAGCTTTCTGGTAGCAAAAGGAGGTATTACCTCAAGTGATATTGGAGTAAAAGGTCTGAACGTAAAGAGAGCCATGGCTATGGGGCAAATTCAACCAGGAATTCCTGTTTGGAAGTTAGGTTCTGAAAGTCGTTTTCCCGGTTTGCCTTACATTATTTTTCCTGGAAATGTTGGTAAGGATGACACCTTAAAAAGAGTTATAGAAATATTAAGAGAATAAAAAGAATACATGGAAAGAAGAGCTTAAAATATGAAAAAATATACTTTAGGAAAAACTGGAATTAAAGTAAGCGAACTATGTTTTGGCGCGTTGACCTTAGGGCCGATACAGGCAGATATTTCTGTAGAAAAGGGAGCAAAGGTTATTCGCGCGGCTTTGGAAAAGGGAATCATTCGGGCAATCGGGATTTCTACCCATGTGGTAGGGATTGTCGAGAAGGTAGCAGAAATCGAAGAGATCGATATTATATTTCCTATAATTAATAAAATAGGGTTGGGAATTATTGGCGGTAGTACTTCTGATATGATTAAGGCTATCTCTAAAGCTGGTAAAGCAGGAAAAGGCCTGTATGCCATGAAAGCGTTAGGTGGAGGAAGATTGATTGGTGAGTTGGAATCGTCGATTAATTTTGTTAGAAATATTGCAGACATTAATTCAATTGCCGTTGGAATGATTAGCGAGAATGAATTGGAATTGAATATAAAAATATTCAATAATGAGGAAATTTCCCAAGAGATAATTAATAAAAGAATTAAACCTAACAAAAAATTGTTTATTTCTCGTTTTTGCATTGGCTGTGGGACTTGTGTAAAAACTTGTCCCAATAAAGCATTATCCTTAATCGATGGAAAAGCTGTGGTCAATCATGACCTTTGTATTTTATGCGGATACTGTAACCCGGTCTGTCCTGTTTTTGCAATTAGATTGATTTAATAAGTGTTCCCAATTTACCCTACCAATATTTAATTTTTTTTGGGAACATATTACTATATACCCCATATGAAAAATAAAAACTTCCTATGTCATTCTTTTATTCCTCTTTATTATTCTCACTTTTCATTTGAATCGTAAAAGCAGGACAGGCTACTTATTTATCTTTATTTATTTTTAGTGTTGTATAAAGAAAATAGCCCGTCCTTTTTTCTTTTTTAAATAAAATATTTAATTTTTTAAAAACATTGTTTAAGAAATAAAAAAGTATTTTTTTCTTGACGTAAATCACTTTGAATTATATAATAATTTCAATACATGCAAAATATTCCAAATAAAGGGAGAAATATCATAAATTGAAAAGAAATACTTCTTTAGTTGCTGAGATATGCAGGATGCATTATCTGGGTAATTTAAGTCAAAATGAAATTTCATCTAATTTAAGAATATCTAAGTCAGCTGTATCCCGCTTACTAAAAGAAGGAAGGGATAAGGGGATAATTACTTTTCATATTAAAGATTATGAAGACCGCTTGAGTTCTTTAGAAGATAAACTTGAACAATATTTTAAATTAAAAGAGGCAGTTGTAGTTTCTGATGAAGGAATAATATCTGGAGAATCCATTAAAAAAAAGGTGGCGAAAGCAGCAGCCGTACTTTTACAAAGAAGAATTCGAGAAAACGATACCATTGCAGTTTCATGGGGTACTACCTTGTCTGAAGTAGTGAAAGCATTAAAACCTTCATCTTCTTTAAATATAGGGATTGTTCCTCTTCTGGGAGGGATCGATATTACCGGCAGAGATATTCATTCCAACGAGATAGCAAGGCAAGCAAGTGAGGCTTTTAAAGGAAAATATTATGTATTAAATGCCCCCGTCTTAGTCAGTAATCTTCAGATAAAAGAAATATTTGAAAAAGAAAAAAGCATTAAAACAGTTATTGATAAAGCTAAATCAGCTAATATAGCATTGGTAGGTATAGGCAGTCCCAAACAAAGCTCTACCATGATAAAACGAGGATATTTTTCTGTTAAAGAATTTGCTAAACTGAACGATAAGGCAGTAGTTGGAGATATCTGTACTAACTTCTATGATATTCGGGGGAATACTATTAAACTTTCCTTACATAGTAAAATGATAGGTTTAGGATTAAAAGAATTGAAACATATACCCATTGTGATAGGTGTGGCATGTGGTGAAGATAAAAAGGAAGCTATTTTGGGTGCACTTCGTGGGGAACATATAAATATAATTGTTACCAATAAAAAGGTAGCAGAGTATCTAATAGAAAATATAAAACAAGATGTATCTTAACATATATTCGAAGAAAAAAAATTAAATAAATTTAATAAGGAATTATATGTCTAATATAAATAATTTACCAAAAAAAGCAATATTACTAGAAAAGGTTTATCAATTAGCTTTTGATTTTGAGAAAGAAAAACATTGCTGTTCACAGTGCACCGTAGCTGCTCTTCAAGAAGTTTTTCAAATAAAAAGTGAAGAACTTTTTTTAACTTCATTTGCTCTTGGAGGAGGATTAGCTGATACTTGTAAGGGGACATGTGGAGCCCTTGCCGGAGGAGCAATGATAATAAGTTATTTTTATGGACGCCGACGTGTAGAATTTTTTAAAAATATTCCGAATAAAAAAGCTAATTATTTAACTAAAAAACTTTACGATAGATTTGTTCAAGAATACGGAAGCTGTCTATGTAAAGATGTGCAAAAGAAAATTTTTGGACGTTCTTTTAATTTATGGGATGAAAAAGAGAAAAAAATATTCGAAAAATCTGGCGGACATATAGATAAATGTCCTACTGTGGTGGCTAAAGCTGCTAAATGGACTTATAGAATCATTGAAGAGGAAATTAATAAAAGCAAGGAGAAGAGGCAGGAATATGAAGGTAAATAGAGAGCAGAAAATTAACATGTATAGAAGCATGATTAGAATTCGTAAATTCGAAGATAAGCTTGAACAAATATATCGGGATGGAAAATTAAATGGACACTCACATACCTGTCATGGAGGAGAGGCTGTAGCAGTTGGTGCCATAGAGGCTCTTTCCGAAAAAGATTTTATCTTTTCGAATCATCGAGGGCACGGTCATTTTTTAGCTCGGGGAACTTCTCCTAAAAATATTATGGCTGAATGTTATGGTAAAGTTACCGGGACAAATCAAGGGAGAAGTGGAAGCATGTATCTGGTTGATACAAAAAGAGGAATGCCAGTAGCAAGTGGAATTGTAGGAGGTAATATTTGCGTAGCTGTTGGCTCGGCGTTAGCAAGTAAAATAAAAAAAGATAATGTTGTTACTCTAAGTTTTTTTGGGGATGGAGCAACTAATATAGGCTTTTTTCATGAGGCACTAAACATGGCTTCTGTGTGGAACCTACCCATTATTTTTCTTTGCGAAAACAATCAATATGCTGAAGCTACTAAAAGAGAACAACACCAAAAGGTAAAAAAAATATCTGACCGGGCAATTAGTTACGCAATGCCGGGAATAACCATTGATGGAACGGATGTAATTAAAGTATACGAAACAGTTAAAGAAGCAGTAGAAAAAATTAATCAAGGAGAAGGCCCTATTTTAATAGAATGTTTGGCTTATCGACTATTAGGACATTCAGCGGGGGATTTAGGTATTTACAGGCCAAGAGGAGAAAAGAAAGAATGGGGAAAGATTCACGATCCTATTAAAAAATATAAAAAACAACTTCTTAAAGAAGGAATATTGAATCTTCAGGAAATAGAAAAGATAGAAGAAGAAATTCAAGAAGAGATAAAAGAAGCAGTAAGATTTGCTATCGAAAGTGAAGAACCGCTTGCAAAAACGGTTGGTAAATTTGTGTATCAGGAGGAAGTTAATGGCTAAGATCATGTATATAGAAGCCCTAAAATCTGCTTTAAGAGAAGAAATGCGTAAAGATAAAAATGTTTTTATTATGGGAGAAGATGTAACCAGATATGGATTTGGTATAAATAGAGGATTAGTAGAAGAATTTAGTCCAAGCAGAGTAAGAAATACTCCTATTTCAGAGGCTGCAATTATCGGTTCAGCAGTAGGAGCAGCCTTGCGAGGGATGAGACCGGTAGCAGAGATAATGTTTGCGGACTTTATTATGATAGGAATGGATCAAATTGTAAATCAAGCCGCTAAAATGAGTTATCTATCTAACGGTAAATTATCTGTTCCTATGGTTATTCGAACACCTGAAGGAACAGAATGGTGTGGTGGAGGGGCTCAACACTCTCAAACTCTTCATTCTATATTTATGAATATCCCTGGATTAAAGCTGGTTATTCCTTCTAATCCTTATGATGCTAAGGGACTCCTTAAAAGTTCAATTCGTGACAATAATCCGGTGATTTTTTTTGAACATAAGCAACTTTATACCCAAAAAGGAGAAATTCCGGAAGAGGAATATACCATTCCTCTTGGCAAAGCTGCAATTAAGAAGGAGGGGGAAGACCTTACTTTAGTTGCTACTTCCTGGATGGTTAAACATAGTTTGGAAATTGCCGAAGATTTAAAAAATAAAATAAGTATAGAAGTAATTGATCCACGTACTTTAGTTCCTTTAGATAAAGATACTATTATTAATTCCGTCAAAAAAACCGGGAGATTATTAGTTGTCGATGAATCGCCTGTAAGTGGTGGGGTGCAGGGTGAAATAATTACAGTTGCTATGCAGGAAGCTTTTTGGAATATGGAATTCCCTCCCAGGAGGATAGGTTCCTTAAATACCCCAATTCCTTTTAGTAGTGCCCTGGAAGAAAAAGTTATTCCCACAAAAGAGAAGATCAAAAAAGAAATTTTAAGCATGTTTTCCGATTAAAAGAAAGGAAAAAGGAAAAAATATGTGGAAAATCCAGATTCCTAAAACAGAATCAAAAGTAGAAGAGGCTACTCTTTTTAAGTGGTATAAAAATGAGGGAGATAAGGTTGTTAAAGGAGAACTTGTTGCTGAGATAGAAACATTTAAGGCGGCAGTAGAAATAGAGTCTCCTGGGACTGGCATTATTTATAAAATATTTGTCAAAGAAGGAGAAACAGTCCCGGTAAATACAGTGATAGCTATAATAGCTGAAGAAGGTGAGAAAATTTCTCCTGAAAGCATAAAACCCTTTTTGCAAAACCAAGAACAAGAAAAAGAAAGTAATTCTTTAGAAGAAGGAAAGAAAGGGGTTTTAGAAGAAAAAAACTTGAAAGATTCTTCTATGGAAGGTAAAAGGGTGAAAATTAAAGCAACTCCTGTGTCTCGTAAATTGGCTTTAGAAAAAGGAGTAGATTTATCCTTGATTAATGGTTCTGGCCATGGAGGAGCAATTACTAAAGAAGATATAGAGAAGTATCTTTCTGATACGAATAAAAAAGAAAGCTTTACTGTCAAAGAAGTTTACCAATTAACCGGAGTAAAAAAAATAAGTGCCGAAAGACTTACTTATAGCTATAAAAATATTCCTCAATTTACTCTTTGCAGAAAAGTAGATGTATCATCAATTTTAGTTTTAAGGAAGAGTTTAAATACTCAACCAGATCAACATCTTTCTTTAATTGATTTTATCATTAAATCCTTAGTCCGTACCTTTGAAAAATTTCCTGGATTTAATGCGATATTCGAGGAAGAAAATTACAAGTTTATAAAAGAGATAAATATTAATTTAGCAGTAGCTACAGATAGAGGATTGATGGTTCCGGTACTTAAAGACTTAGAAGGTAAAGATATTTTTGAAATAGCCCAATTAAGAAAAGAGATTACCGATAAAGCCTTAAAAGGGAAATTGCAGCCTGAAGATTTCGAGAAAGGGACATTCACTATCACTAATTTAGGCTTACAAGGCATAGAATATTTTACTCCCATAATTAATCCTCCTCAGGTTGCTATTCTTGGAATAGGTAAATTAGAAAAAATGTCTCTTCCGCTAAGCCTTACTGTAGACCATCGAATAATAGACGGAGCTAAAGGAGCCGATTTTTTACAACTTCTATCCAAAAAATTAGCTTCGTACCAAAATGGAGGTGATTAAGCGGTAAGAAAAAGATTTACTCAAAACGGACTTAAGATATCTTAATACATTTTAAAGAAGTATTAAGGATAGCTAAGAATAGATTAGTTAAAGATTAAATTTAGAAGGAGAAAAAAATGAGAGAGGTAACATTAAAGATTTAGGAGGTGATAGCCTTAAGTTATTTTTTGTTTAAAGAAAGATAGAATATTTTTAGAATAAATTTAAAAAATAAAATAATAAAAGGAGAGAACAATGTTTAAAAAAAATTTAGGTATTTACTCTTTGGTCTTTGTTTTTGCTTTATCTTTATTTTTCTTATTAGGTCAAAATATAATGGTGCAAGCAAAGTCTGATGGAGAATTTATAATTTATGGTAGTGGAGAAGAAGAGTACGTTTCTGTGGCAGTAGAAGAATTCACTAAAGCTACAGGTATTGAGGCAAGATATTTAAGACTCTCTACAGGAGAATGTTTTAACCGTCTTAGAGCAGAAAAAAATAATCCTAACGCCAGTATTTGGTTTATGGGCCCTGGTGATGTATATAGAGTTGCTGCAAAAGAGGGATTATTATATCCTTATATCTCTCCTTCTGCAAAAAATATTGATCCTTCTCTAAAGGATCCCAAAGGCTATTGGACTACTTTTGTGCGTGTTCCTTTTGGGTTTGTTAGTAATAAAGAGATTCTTGACAAAGCAGGACTTCCCATTCCAACTTCCTGGGATGATCTTTTAGATCCAAAATATAAGGGTCAAGTAGTTATGTCTGATCCTTTTACTTCTGGAACAGCATATACTATTTTGAGCTCATTAGTTGCTTTAATGGGTGAAGAAAAAGCTTTTGAGTATTTAACAAAAATAAATGAAAATATTTTGCAATATACTAAATCAGGTTCTGCTCCAGGCCGTATGGTAGGAAATGGAGAGGCAATGACAGGACTTATCTTCATTTCTAATGCAGTGCAACAACAAAAACAGGGCTATCCTTTAACGATTAGTGTTCCTATAGAGGGTGTAGGCTATTCTCAGGAACTTACTGCAGTAATTGCTGGTGCACCTGCTCTTGATGATGCAAAAGCTTTTATTGACTGGATTTTAAGTACAGATGGACAAAAAATAATGCAAACACATTTTAAAACTTTCATTTATTCTAATCCGGATGTTCCTATAGCTAAAGAAGCAGCAGAGACATTTGAAAATTTAAAACTAATTGATCGTGATATGGTATGGGCAGCTGATCAAAGTGAACGTTTAAAAGAAAAATTCCATGAAGAAATCTTTATGAATAGATAGATTAGTTTATTCTGAAAATTAATCTAATACAAGTTTTACTTAGAGGTATTAATATCTCTAAGTAAAACTTGTTAGGAAAGGAAAATAAATGAAAAACGTGAATGAGATAAATACATCAAAATTTAAAAGAGTACAAAATGGCATAGAATCTCTTTTTATCCCTGTAGGGATTTCCTTAATGTTAATCTGGATTGCAATTTTTATAATTTATCCTTTTATTAATATGTTTTCTTCTTCTATATTTGTTGATGGAGAATATAGTTTAAAATATTTTAGTTATCAAAGATCAGCATATTATTTTAAAATATTTAAAAATACCCTAATGTTAGGACTCTCAACTGCTTCCTTAAGCACAATTCTTGCTTTTTTATTAGCCTTTGGAATAACTCAGGTAAAGATAAAAGGTAAGAGATTTTTTCATTTTATCTATCTTTTACCTACCATCACTCCACCTTTCCTCTTTAGTTTGTCTGTAATTATATTATTTGGTAGAAGAGGGATTATAACCTATCATCTTTTGCGTTTATCAACTAATATTTATGGCTATCCGGGACTGGTATTAGCTCAGGTTATGACCTTTTTCCCTTTTGCTTATTTGCTGTTAAGAAGTTTGTTAGTAAATTTAAATCCTTCATTAGATGAAGCAGCTTTTGTGCTCGGTGCAAACCAAATTAAGAAATTTAAAACCATTACATTGCCATTAATGACCCATGGTATAGTCGGTGCTTTTGTATTAATTTTTATGTTTTCTATTGCAGATATAGGTAATCCCATAATACTTGGTGGTGATTATTCAGTATGGGCATCTGAAATATATGCATCCGTTGTTGGCCAATATAATCTTTCTTTAGGAGCTGCTATGGCTCTAACTTTAATTATCCCTGTTACAGCTTTATTCTTTTTCCAAAAATATTTAGAGAATAAAAATAATTTTGCTATGATTACTGGGAAGCCTTCCCAAAGTAAGCTTATAATTGAAATTCCTAAAGTTTCCAAATTTTTTTCAATATTCTTTATTTTGTTCTCAATATTTATTGTTCTTCTTTATCTTATGATATTAAGTGGTTCAATAACAAAATTAATAGGTATTAACTATGGGTTAACTTTAAAACATTTTAAAACAATATTTAGTGGTGATAGCCGAGGAATAAAAACCATAATGGATACCTTGATATTGGGGGGAGCAGCTACTATTTTAGGGACATTATTTTCAATAATATTAGGATATATATTAGTCAGAAAGGAAAATTTACCAGGAAGAAATATTTTGGATTTTTTTCTAACTATGCCTTTAGCTTTACCTGGAGTAGCCATAGGTATTGCTTATGTCATAGGATTTAATAAAGAACCATTTGCTTGGGCGGGATCGGCACTTATTATTATTGCTATTTTAACAATTAGGCTCATCCCCTATGATCTTAGGGTAATTGTAAAAGGCATTAAACAAATAGATGTTTCGATATTAGATGCATCTTATATCTTAGGAGGTAATGATTATAAAACTTTTACTAAAATAGTAGCCCCATTGATTAGAGAGAGTATTATTGCTTCTATAATATATAATTTCACCAGAGCTATTACTACCATAAGTGCAGTTATCTTTGTAGTTTCTGTAAATTGGGATTTGGTTAGTGCGGCTATATTAAATAAAGTTGAAGAGGGGAAAGTGGGGCAGGCATCAGCCTATGGAGTAGTAATAACCCTTGTTGCTATAGTGCTCAATTTAGCTTTAATAAATTATGGACGGAAAAAAGAGATTGAAGCTTAAAGGAGAGAAAAATGAATACAGATAAACAAAAAATATTAAACTCAAAAATAAATATTGAATCTAAAAGTGTAGAAATTCGCAATCTTAGTAAAACATATATGAAGCTAGGAAAGAAAAAGACTCTTAATTATGCGGTAAAGAATTTTAATCTTTATATAGAGCCAGGTGAGTTAGTTACTTTTTTAGGTCCTTCTGGATGTGGAAAAACTACAGTTCTAAGATGTATTGCTGGTTTAGAAACAACAACTGAAGGGGAGATATATATAGATGGTAAAAAAATTAACGGTCTTCCTCCTTATAAACGTAATTTAGGTTTAGTTTTTCAGGGCTATGCACTCTTTCCACATCTCACTATCTTTAATAATTTAGCTTACTCCCTTAAAATAAGAGGAGTTCCTAAGGAAGAAATAAAGCGAGAAGTACAGATAATTATACAAATGCTAAATTTGGGAGGTTATGAAAATCGATTCCCTCGACAATTAAGTGGAGGAGAACAACAAAGAGTAGCTTTAGGTAGAACTCTTATATCTAAACCCCAAATATTGCTTTTGGATGAACCTTTGTCTAATTTAGATGCAAAATTTAGAGAAGAACTAAAAGGAGAGCTAAGAAAAATAATAAAAAGGCTAGGAATTACTACTATCCATGTCACACATGATCAGGCAGAAGCTATGAGTATTGCCGATAAAATTGTAGTAATTAGAAAAGGAGTTATAGAACAAATAGATGAGCCATTGAATATATACAAATATCCTGCATCCGAATTTGTTGCTAATTTTGTGGGGAAAGCCAATTTATTCCCTGCTGAAATAATTAACATAGGAGATGGTTCCATTTTGATTAATTTATTTGGAAAGAAAATAAAATCAAAACTAAGTAAGGCTCAAAAAAAATTTTCCACTGGCGATAAAGTATATATAGCAGTTAGACCAGAAAATTTAAATATAACCGATAAAGATGATGAATATTCTTTAATAGGTGGGAGGGTTGATTTTATTGATTTTCAAGGAGAAATGATTAAATATAAAATAAAGACAGATAGAGGAACAACCTTATTTGCTTCCATTCAAAATAAAGTGGATAGTACATTAATTGATGAAAATAAAGAAGTAGGAATAAAGTTTGATTTGAATTCCCTATATCTTATTCCCTCTTCTTAAAGTAGGGGATGAAAGATTATTTCATTAATTTAATTATTTTGTGAAGTCATAATTGTAGAAGTTCTGCGTGATATGTGTAGTGTGCAGCTTATTCTTTTTTCTGTTCTTAACAAATTTTCTTTGATTTATCTACTTTACCTAATTCTGTAATAATATTCTTTTTTATCGATTTTGTAGTAATATACAAGGGACACATTTTATTTTCTTCTAAATGTGATAGGGAACAGAGTTGTAATAGCTAAATAATTTGGTGATTTTTTCTAACTTCTAAAAAAGAGTTGGAAATTGTAAATTAAAATGTACCTTTGGACGCGATGCATCGTTTCCCTGTAACTATACATTGCCATTTCCAATTCTCTAAAAAACGAAAATCGAGTTTCCTCCACTCAAGATTATGCGGGTCGAATTAATTTAATTTCTACATTACTCAAGAAGACATATGATTAATATACCTTTATACTATAAATCATATGTTAGTACACTCCTATATTATTTAAAAAAAACATATAATAATTCCTTTTTCTTAAAACAAAAAATAAAATTATTATGAAAAAGAAGGATTTTTAATAATTTTATCGAACAGTCTAATAAGCTGTAATTTAAAAGGAGATTATTTAAAATTCTAGACAAAATATCTTAAAGGTAAGGAGCAGGATAGATGAAGAATAAGGAAAGTTCGATAGTTTTTAAGGATGCCATAATAGATGTGCCGGGGATAAAGGTAGGGCATAGTCAGGATTTAAAGGCCGGGACCGGGTGTACTGTAGTTATTTGTGAAAAAGGTGCAGTAGCAGGGGTAGATGTGCGAGGTGGTGCTCCGGGTACCAGG
>Ga0307990_1002164_pt1 | contig 15919 bp, 16 predicted proteins | sample EllFjometagen129_FD_203168 | JGI IMG/M metagenome (GOLD analysis project Ga0307990, IMG submission 203168) | Marine microbial communities from Ellis Fjord, Antarctic Ocean - #129 | ecosystem: Environmental > Aquatic > Marine > Unclassified | place: Southern Ocean | collected 2014-10-08
GTGGATTTGGTTTTCGGACTTGTTAACGGGCGATAGCCAATACCCCCAGACTACATCGTTCGCCAGGTGCGTTTGTCCTGCTCCATGAGGTCGTCGGCCTCTTTGAAGCGCTGGCTTCCGATGTCATATTGGGGGAGAGGCGAGGGGTCCTGTTGCCAGACTCTTTGTACAGGCTCGAGATATTTCCACGTGGTTTCGAGTGTGTCGAATCGCATGAACAGGGTCTGGTCGCCGAGCATACAGTCAAGCAGAAGACGCTGATACGATTCCGGCATTTTGATGCCAAAGACGTCTTCGTAGCTGAAGTCCATGTTCAAGGTGCCCATGCAGAGTTTGGATCCCGGGCGTTTGGCCTGAAAGCTGAGTGACATGCCTTCTTCTGGCTGAATCTTCATGACCAGGACATTGGGGGGGATGTCATCCAGACCCGCCGACGAAAACAGGGAGTGGGGGACTTGCCTGAAGGTGACTGCAATTTCCGTGGTTTTGGCGGGCAGTCGTTTGCCGGTTCGCAGGTAAAAGTGAACGTCTCTCCATCGCCAGTTGTCGATATGAAGCTTGGCCCCCACATAGGTTTCAGTCCTTGAATGCAGATCCACGCCTGGCTCTTTGGTGTAGCCGGCATATTGGCCATGCACAAAGTACGGGTTGACCGCATCCTCGGTTAAGGGTCGCAAGGATCGCAGAAGCTTGAGCTTTTCATCACGTACAGAATCCGCTTCAAAGGTGATAGGGGGCTCCATGGCAATCATGGCAAGCATCTGCAGCATGTGGTTTTGGAACATATCACGCAGAGCGCCTGAGTGATCGTAGTAAGCCCCACGATGTTCCACACCGAGGGTTTCTGCGATTGTGATCTGAATATGATCTATATAGTTTCGATTCCATACCGGTTCAAAGATCGTATTGGCAAAGCGGAACATAAGAATGTTTTGTACGGTTTCCTTGCCCAGGTAGTGGTCAATTCTATAGGTTTGATGTTCTTTGAAGCACTTGCCAATGATGGTATTGAGTTCGTGGGCTGAAGCCAGGTCCTTTCCAAAGGGCTTTTCAATGATCAGGCTGGCATCAATGGTGTGCTCGCAGCAATCGGAACAGGCCAGTCCTGCCTGACACAGATGATTGGAGATCGTACCATAGAGAAGTGGGGGAACGGAGAGATAAAACAGAGTTTTCGTACCATAATTGTATTGGGTTTTGAGTTGACTGAGTTTACTCTTGATGCCTTGGTAAAGAGCTTCTGAATCGTAGCTGCCGCTGACAAAATGCAGCCGCTTGATGAAATCTTCCTTGTCTTCCTGTGTGGCATCTTCATTGACCACGGCCTGTACAGCCATGTCTCTAAAAGCCTGATCGCTGAATTCGGTTCTGCCGCAGCCTATGAGGCAAAACCGATCACTCAGGAGATTCTTGTGATACAATGCCAAAAGGCTTGGGATGAGTTTGCGCTGCACCAAATCTCCTGATGCGCCAAATATGACCAAGACGCAAGGGGGGGCTGCAATTTCCGCGCACGCAATTTCATTTGACAAGACTTTCGGGTGAATGTTTTTCATAGGGTCTCTCCCTTTTGGCAGTGCCTATTTATACAAGAGTCCGTCTAAGGCCTATGCTTCGATTCTTAGTCGTCTGTTGCTTCAAATTCGTCTGTGCCCACGCCGCAATCGGGACAGATCCAGTCTTCGGGCAGGTCTTCGAATGCAGTTCCGGGTTCCACGCCGTTGTCTGGATCACCTAGGGCTGGGTCATAGACATAGTCGCAAATGAGGCAAGCGTACTTCTTCATGTGTCACTCCTAGAGATTCAAATTTGTCATGTTTTTAGCAGGGCCGTTAACTTTGTTTGCAGTACTGCAATGTGACCCATTTCTTCTTTGATAATTTTACTCACCTGCTCTTGTCCTGTCTCTGAAGGCACCAAATTCTTGAGGCCAATGTAAAAGCAGACGGAGTTCTTTTCTGCGTTCAGGGCGATCTGGATGATTTCTTCCAGGGTTTCTTTGCCGGTCAACGGTTGCTCTACCGTGATTCTGCCTTCTGTGCCGTGGGCTGTGGCCATGGCCTGAAGATATTGAGCGGCTTGATCGTCGGGGTCATAGGTGACCATTTCGCTGGCATCCTTGACGAGCTCAGCTCGCATGGCCGAAAAGATGGCCAGATGTATGTCTTCCATTTCGCCGAGAGATTCGAGAAATCCCTTATTTTTGGCGTCTGCGATCTGGGCGGCTGCGTCTCGGTAAAATCGAGCGCCATTGCGTTCAATTTGTTCTGCCATCTCGAAGATTTCGTCCGCATTGAATGTGATAGCCACTAGGCACCCCCTTCAGCTGTTGGCGGTGTAAAGGTTCTTGTGCCCATTTGCTTGTCGAGCATAAACAAGGCGCCTTTGGAGTCCTTGGCCAGCTTGAGCTGTTGGAGGACCTCGTCCACATTGGCTTCTTCTTCCACCTGCTCTGTGACAAACCATTGCAGGAACATATTGGTGGCGTGATCCTTCTGCTCAATGGCTGTGTCCATGAGCCGGTTGATGAGTGATGTGACATGTTGCTCATGCTTGAGGATTTCTTCAAACACAGTGTACACATCTTTCCACTCTGTGGGGGGCGATTCGATGGCTGCAAGTTTGACTCTGCCGCCACGTTCGATGATGAAGTCATAGAATTTCATGCCATGGAAGGTTTCTTCCTGATTTTGTGTCCGTGTCCAGCTTGCAAAACCAGGCAGTCCCATGTCTTCCAGGGCCGCTGCCATTGAGAGGTACAGATAAGCAGAGTAGAGCTCCGCATTGATCTGTTCATTCAAGGCCTTTCCCATAATCGGGCTAATCATGATTATTGTCCTTTCCAAAAGCCATGCTTATTGCAGTATTCTCTGGCCGTGACAGATGAGGCAGAAGTGCAGAATTCAGCGACTGGTGCGTTACCTGGGTTGAGGTACTGAATGCAGGATTTGCCATCAGCAATAAGTTCGATCCATTCAATATAGTGATCTGCATCCATGGGGTGCAATGTGCTGCCGACAGAGACTTTGTAACCTGTGTCCGTTTTTTCAATGACAGGCACGTGTTTTTCCTGAGCTGCATCGGTGCTGTTTTCCTGAAGCAGGCCCATGGGTTCGCCGCAACAGACCAGTTGACCGGCCGAAGCATGTACGACCTCCACGATGTTGCCGCACAATGAACATTTGTAAACTTCCAGTTGTTTTGTCATTGTCTTTCCTTTCCATTCCGTTTTTCTATTTGATTATTTTGTTTGGTAGAATTATTCAGCGATGCCAAGGGCTTTGTGTTTGGCCAGGATGGTGTCAGCCAAATTGTCCAAAGCGGCAAAACCGTTTTCTTTGGGGTGTCCTTTAACCAGCACGGGTTCCAGAATTTCCGCTTTGAGATTGGTCAACAGGCCAGTGAGTTGCTTGGGCATCTTACCAGCCCAACTGTAGGATCCCACAATCGAGACGTACTTGGTCTTGGGGCGAAGGGCATTGGTCAGGATCGTGGCGTAGGCGGCCAGAGGATGCGCTTCTGTGAGCACTGTCGGTGACCCAATGATAACAGTCGCGGCATCGACCAATGAGATGGCCATCTTGCCAATATCTGCATGGGTCAGGTCAAAGCGTTTGACTGTAATACCACGGTCGATTAATGCCTGAACCAGGTGGTTGACCAGTGTGCGTGTGCTGTTGTGCATGGACACAAATGGAATCACCACTTCGTTCTTGACCGTGTCACTGACCCAGTCAGCATAGGCATCCAGAATGAGCTTAGGCTTGTCATATATTGGGCCGTGACTGGGTGCGATCATCTCAATGTCCAGTGTGGCAAGTTTGTCAAGATGCTTGCGAATGGGGCCTCTAAACGGCATCATGATTTCTGCGTAGTAGCGTTTGGCTGCTTCGTAGACCAGGGCTTCATCATGCACATACAGATGGCTGCCTGCCAGATGAGAGCCAAAGAAGTCACAAGGAAACAGGATCTTGTCTTCTTGCAAGTAGGTGCCGAATGTTTCTGGCCAATGCACCCAGGGCAGATCAAAGAACTGCAGGGTTTTGTCGCCCAAAGACAGGGTCTCTCCGTCCTTGATCACGAGGAAGTGTTCTTCCTCAATATGGAGCAGGTCCATGAGTGTTTTTTTACATTTCTCATTGACTACGACCTTGGCGTTGGGGTACAGGGTCAGGATGTCTGGGATTGAGCCTGAGTGGTCCTGTTCCGCATGATGTGCGACAATATAATCAATGGTGTCGATATCTGCGTTAATCACGTTTTCTATCAGACCGTCTTTGAGTTCCGGTTCGACCGTGTCCAGCAGGGCTGTTTTTTGACTGCCCTTGATCAAATAGGCGTTGTAGGTTGTGCCATCTGGCAGGGGAATCAGTTCGTCAAAGAGTGTTCTGTCCCAGTCAATTACACCAACGGCAAACACGTTCGGTTTAATCATTCTCATGTTTTCTTAGTTCCTTGTTGATCAAGTCGTCATTATAAGAAGAGTCAGATTTTGGACTAGCCAGTAACCAGAGTACTAACCTTGTCCAGGGCCGCTTGATAATCTGGTTCCTGGGTCACTTCGTTAACGATCTGTATATACTGGACTGTGCCTGTTTTGTCTACCACCAATACGGCTCTTGTGAGCAAACGCAGCTCTTTAATGACCAGGCCGTAAGCTGAGCCAAATGCCAGGTCTTTATAGTCTGACAGAGTGACCACGCGATCCACGCCAGCAGCACCACACCAGCGGCCCTGGGCAAAGGGAAGATCCACACTCAGTGTCAATACAACGACATCGTCGGCGAGGTCTGTGGCTTTTTCATTAAACGTTCGAGTTTGGGTGTCACAGACTGGCGTATCCAGAGAGGGCACAACAGAAATGATCAGAGTTTTCCCTGCATAGTCAGCGAGTTTGATGGGTGTCAGGTCGTTGGCCACCACTTCAAATTCGGGCGCCTTTTGGCCCACTTCAATGGCATCACCCAATAGAGTCAGCGGGTTGCCCTGGAAAGTTACTTCGTTAGCACGTTCTTTCATTTTTTCTCCTTTGGAGAGTGTAAAGTTAAGACAGTGTTAGGTGTTAGGTGTTATAGTTTTAAGTTTTAGGTAGTTGAATGGGCTTTGCCCATGCTGTCTTATGGGCTATTAGTAGTTCAGTGCGTCCAATTCGAAGTAGGCTTGGGGGTGACCGCAGGCTGCGCACACCTTGGGGGCGACTTCAGCTTCGTGTACATATCCACATTTGCGGCAGATCCAGCGAACCTTGTTGCCACTCTTGAATACCACGCCATCTTCTATGTTTTTGGCAAGTTTGAGGAAGCGCTCTTCATGGCGTTTTTCAGCCACTGCAATGGCTCTAAACTGGGCTGCGACTTTTTTGAAGCCTTCTTCTTCTGCAATCTGGGCAAATTCAGGATACATGGTGGTGGTTTCATGGTGTTCGCCTGCTGCGGCATCCTTCAGGTTTTCCAGGGTGGTGCCTACAACACCGGCAGGGAAAGCAGCCTGGACTTCAACCTCGCCGCCTTCGAGGAGCTGGAATAATCGTTTGGCATGTTGTTGTTCCTGGGAAGCCGTTTCTGTGAATAAGGCACTGATTTGTTCCAGGCCTTCCTTTTTTGCTTTTTTGGCAGCCATGTCATAGCGGTTACGTGCTTGTGATTCGCCTGCAAATGCCGTCAAAATGTTCTTTTCCGTTTTTGTGCCTTTTAAACTCATGTGACTCGTCTCCTTAATAATGACAAAATAATTATACTGGCATTGGCTGGCAATCGTGACACAGCCCTTCAAAGTACACTGTTTTTCTGAGAATGGTGAATTGATCCCTGATGCACGTCGGTATCTCGACATTGTCAAAAGGTGCGTGGTGAAAGTCAATGATACGTTTGCAATTTATGCACTTAAAATGCTGGTGGTCCTCAAGATTGGCATCAAAACGTTTTGCATCGCCTGTGCCCTCGACTACAAAGGCGACACCAATGCGGTTCAGTGTCAATAAGGTTCTATTGACGGTATCCAGGGAGATATTGGGAAAGGACTGTCTGACATGACGAAACACCATGTCTGCTGAAGGGTGTTCCACCGTTTCCAGGAGGAATTTGTAAATGCCCAGACGCTGGGGCGTCATTTTGAGGCCCGCCTTTTTGCATTGAGTGCCAAAAGCCAGGAGCTTCTCTTCAATGTGGGTGTTTTGTATTTCAGCCATAAATCACCTCATTTAAGTGTTGTTATAAAGAAGTAGTAGCACTTATATAGTAGTAACTCCTATTTGTCAACTGCGAAACTGAGCAGAAAATGCAGATTCTTTTAGAAATTTGGGATTATGCTCAATTGGAAGGCTAGTTTAGGCAGCACCTTTGCCACTGAACCGCTGATCCTGAGTGAGGACTCAGGACCTAGAACCTAGAAATAGCATGGGCAAAGCCCATTCAACTACCTAACACCAAACACCAAACACTTAAAACTGCCCTTCTATCTGTGTCGATTCCACGCCAAAGCAAGTGGTGCTGTGGCAAAGGGTGCCAGGGGCAGGGTGACGACGGCCAACAATGCAAGACTTTCCAGGATGTCTTTGGGATTTCGCCAGATGACCTGTGCATAGAAGAGATTCAAGGCGATATACAGGAGCAGGGCACTGATGGTCAGATAGGGGTGGACACGCTTTTTCAGGGTGCCGTATACATAGGCGGCAATTGTTCCCCCGATGATGCTCACGATGAACAGGATAGCCTCTAGCGTATAGAGTGCAGCAAATACAGGTTCAGGGGCACCTAGCGTTTCCGCGAGGGCGGGGATTGTCGGCCACGTAAAAATGATGATCATCGTGATGATACCTACGCTTCGTCTACCTGAGAGGAGCATGGTGCCAATCAAGCCCAGTGCGGCCCAGGGTATCAGAAAGAATGCTATCTGTATTTGAAACAGGTATTGTACTGGTAGGATATCCTTCCCTGTTAACGGTTTATAAAACTGAGTCATATTTATTAGATTGGAGAAGAATGCTTCAGTATGGTGAGCCTTGCCCGCTGCCGTCAGCAATAATTGAAGCAGGCAGAGTCCTGTGACGAAAACTACCCAGGACATGAAGAGGCTTGCCAGGCAGGCTTTAAAATACGCCAGCAGTAGTTCACGGTTGGTGACAGGGAGGCTGCTTGTGTAGGCGGGCAACCCTTGGTTTTGTGTTTCCTGTTGGCATATGACGAAGGCCACGAGTAGGGGGAAACCGACAAAATTCAACAGAAAGGCGAGTGTGAAGTAGACCATGATGAAATCTGAGGGGTTTTTCCAGGGCACTGCCCAGCTCAGGATGCACCCCAGGATGATCAGGGTTACGCTGATAGCAGGCATGATCCAGCCTTTCTTTATCCAGTGGAACCAGAACAGGGCCCTTTGTGGCGATACATTGGTGCAGCTCTTCCAGGGCAGACATGCTGTGAAGGCCCAAACGATTCGGCTCCACAGGGTTGTGAGCTTGATACGTTGTGATCTGCGGTCCAGGGCTGCGCCTACCAAGGCCAGGCTGATGCATGTGACCCAAAAGACCAGGAGCCCCGGTGTGCTGGATACCTCTTGATGATAAAAATAAAGCAGGCACAGGATATAGAGCCCTATGGTGGAAAACACGATTTGTAAGGCCGGGACTGCTGGCAGGCTCCAGGCTATGGCGTGGAGAAGGACTATGGAGGCCGTCATATATAGACAGGGTAAGAGCATTGGCCAAGACGTATGTGTGGCCAAGTTGAAGATCTCTGCGGTCAAGAGATACAGAAATACTCCGGTGATAACAGCCAGCCCCAGTCGGATTAGAGCCACGGATCGCATGCGCACGGGTTTGATAAAAAGGTGCTCAGGGAATCCTAATCTGCCTTTCTTTTTGTTGATTTGGGTAAGGCACAGGAATATGCCAAAGGCCAACATTTCCATAAAAAATGCCGTGAGATGTGTAATTGGATCGTTTGAGTTAAATAGAGTTAGAGGATCGTCTACAGTTAGAGGGTTGTTGTACACAAGACTCCCCAGTCCAAGGATCACACTGACTGACACAATAATCCACCAGCGGTTTTCTCGCCAGAATTCCCAGGTGATGGCACGTAGTATTGAAGTCATTTTTTTCTCCTTTGGAGAAAACAGTTTTGAGTTTTGAGTTTTGAGTTTTGAGTTTTGAGTTTTGAGTTTTAGGTTTTAGGTTGAAAAAAGTGTTAAGTTTTAAGTAGTTGAATGGGCTTTACCCATACTGTCCTATGTTCTAGGTTCTGTGTTCTCACCTTGTCCCTTGACCTGTGCCACAAAGATGTCGTCCAAAGTCGGACTGGCCAAATCCACGATTTGGGCGTTGAGGCCTTGGGCTGATTGCTTGATACTGCTGATGTCTTGTTTGCATACCATGGACCATTCCATGGGGCCGCCTTCACAAGTGAGCATGCCGGGCAGAGTCGGGCGTGTTTCAGTGGGGGCGTCCAATATAAGAGTGAATTTGTGGAAGCTGGAGCGGATCTGTTCCATTGGATTTCTGAGTATGACACGGCCCTGGTGGATCATGCAAATGGTGTCTGCGACACGCTCCACTTCATCGAGCAGGTGGGACGAGAGCACCACAGTGCGGCCTTCTTCTGCGATGGTCCGTACGATGGCGCCAAGGATGTCACGCCTTACAACGGGATCCAGACCGGATGAAGGTTCGTCAAACAACAGCAGGTCCGGTTTGTAGGCCAGGGCCAAGAGCAGGCCTGTTTTGGCACGCTGGCCCCTTGAAAGGTTCTTTATTTTTTGACTGGTGTCCAGGCTAAATTGAGAGATGAGACTGTTTGCACAGGCTGTGTCCCAGGTGGGGTAAAAGGCCTGGGTGTAGGTCATGTACTGCTTTATGGTCATCCACTCAGGCATGTCGCGGTCTTCAGAGAGGAAGCCGATCCGTGAGAGCACCTCCTTAGGATGCTGAATCGGGTTCATGCCGAATACACGCACAAAGCCGGATTGGGCCTTGAACAGGCCGAGCATGTGTTTGATGAGTGTGGTTTTTCCTGCCCCATTTTCTCCCACGAGTCCCAGGACAGTGCCTTGCTGGATACGCAGGTTAACCTGGTTGAGGGCTGTGTGTTTGCCGAATCGTCTGCATAGATCTGTGATTTCAATGATTGTATTTGACATGGTCCTTTTCCCTCTACGATTGGAGTTGTATGTGCCGCTCGTGCAATAACGCAATGATTTGTTCCAGATCGATGTCCATTTGTTGGGCCTCTGTGAGGAGACTATCCGCCCGTTCAGCCAGTATTTTCATTTTTTGCTCCTGAGCCAGGGGAGATGCTCCCTCGCTAATGCATACACCGGATCCCTGGCGGGTCTGTACAAGGCCCAGTGTTTCAAGATCTCTGTAGGCTCGAGCGACCGTATTTGGGTTGATAAGCAGCATCTCAGCCAATTTGCGTACAGGTGGGAGCTTTTCTCCGGGATTGAGCCGCCTTGACGCGATCATATATTTGATTTGGTTGATGATCTGCTTGTAGATTGGAATGCCATCTTTGGTAGAAATGTGAATCTGCATTGTATTGACCTCATTAAATTGATTCAACATTAATTGTATTAATACAATAATACAATTGTGCGTGCCTTGTCAAGGTCCGAAAACAAAAAATTGTAAAAACAGCTTGGGTTGCCATTGGCTCGGGAGGGGGGAAGTGAATCAAGCAAGGGCTCAGGTATGACGATAGTTCTCAATAATGGCCTGGTTTCAAAATGCGTCGGAATAATCAATGGAATAGGGATACATATGCGGAAATCAAATGGACAACCGGAGTACTATAAATGGCTGGGGATCGCAGGCATGCTGGTCCTGCTTGTGGGGGGATATGTGCATAGGAAGGTGAGTGCGCATATCAACTCAGGCAGCACTCAGTCAAAGGTTTCGTTGAATTTACAGGACTTTCCAAAAAAGATTTATGGTTGGGACGGTAATGATCTCGAGATTCCTGCCACGACAGTCAGTTATATGCGGAAAAACTTTGCAGATGATTATTTCAGCCGCAGATATATCAATAAAGATAAGCATGCCTATGCAGATGTGTATGTGGTGTATTGCACGACCAGACCGGCCAGCATTCTTGGGCACAAGCCTGAAGTGTGTTATGTGAACAGTGGTTGGATACAGGACGCTAAGGCTGAGTTGAAATCATTTACAACCCGTAGTGGCAAAGAGTTACCCTGTTTGATGCACCGATTTCACAGACCAGCAGGCAACTATGCTGAGGTGGTAATTCTCAACTTTTACGTGGTTAACGGAAGTGTGCTCACCGATGAGAGCGAATTCGCCGGACTTATGGGACGTAGGCCGAACATCGGCGGAAAAGAAGCGAAATATGTATCCCAGATACAGATCAGCTCTGTTTACGAGAACAATGTTCTTGCGATAGCTCACGATATGGTAGACACGCTATTCGAGTGGTTCCCAAATGAAAATGGCAAGGTTTTATCCGCTACGCTGCAAAGAAATTCGGGCTAAGACCGAGCTGGCTTCAAGACGACTGGATCTCAGGGCTTATGGGACTTTAGCCCAATATCGGTGAGGAAGAGGTGAGATATTTGACTCACGTTCAAATTCGTTCCATTCATGAGAACAGAGTGTTGGAAACGGCTGAGGGCACATTAGATACTCTTTTCGAGTGGTTGCCGGGTGAAGAAGGGAGGGCTCAGACTACCTTAATTCACTCAAATCCGGACTACCGAAGCAGGTGCTTCAAGACGACAAAAAGATAATACGGACATGTAGGACAAAGAAGTTGTGTCGCTATGGTCGTTTTTTCGGTCGCTTCGAAGGTGCAACCGACGGGGACGGAGTCTAGACAGTCGCAGTATCAGGAGTCTAGACAGTCGCAGTATCAACAGTGCGAAGAGTGAGAATTAGATGTGAAGAAGTCATCGACAATTCCAGCCGTTTGGAGTACGATTTGGGAGAATACCGTAACATTGTGGCGTCAGTCAACATTGTTCAACAGACATCCTTCGTGTTTTACGAAGGTCGTCTGTCACACAACAAAAGTGCTTGACCAAAATTCTGTGGTCTCATGTACCGCAATTATCGAACGTGTCTTAGCGAGAAAAAGAGTATGAAAGAAAAGAGTAGATGCAATATGACAGTCGGCATTGTCGGGCTTGGTTACGTAGGTTTGCCATTGGCCAGGGAGTTTTACAATGGCGGGGCTTCTGTCCTGGGCTTTGATATAAACTCTGCGTCGGTCAAAATGATAAACCAAGGCAAAAGCCCCATTAAGCACATTCAGGGCAAATTAATAGCCAGTATGGCGAAGTCTGACCGGTTTGAGGCCACAGGGGATATGTCTCGCTTGTCAGAGCCAGATGCCATCCTGATTGCAGTACCAACGCCATTGACTGAAAATCGTGAGCCTGACATGACCTATGTCGTGGCTACTTGTGAAGCCATTTCGCAATTTCTGCGCAAAGGTCAGCTTGTGGTGTTGGAGAGCACCACATATCCAGGTACCACTCGGGAGTTAATGCTCCCAATTCTTGAACGCTCTGGTTTAAAAGCAGGCAGAGATTTCTATCTGGCCTATTCTCCTGAGCGAGAAGATCCCGGTAACAAGGACTTTAGCACAGCGACCATTCCCAAGGTTGTAGGGGGCTTTGACAAAGCCAGTCTCAAGAAGGCCATAGAAGTCTATGAGGTTGCAATAGAGACCCTGGTGCCGGTGTCATCTTGCGAAATTGCTGAAGCGGCAAAAATTTTGGAGAACACGTATCGTTGTATCAACATTGCCATGGTCAACGAATTAAAAATGCTCTTTGACCGCATGGATATTGACGTGTGGGAAGTGATCCGGGCTGCCAGTACGAAACCCTTTGGCTACAATGCTTTCTATCCTGGTCCAGGTCTGGGCGGACATTGTATCCCCATTGATCCATTCTATCTGACATGGAAAGCTCGCCAATATGGTCTGGCGACTCGGTTCATTGAATTGGCCGGAGAGATTAATACTGACATGCCGCATTTTGTGGTTGAAAAGGTGATGGACGCATTGAACGACAAGCGAAAGAGCCTTAACGGAGCCAAGATTCTGGTTCTCGGTCTGGCCTATAAACCTGATATAGATGATGTTCGAGAATCTCCGTCACTTGAGCTGATTGAACTGCTTCAAAAAAAGGGCGCGAAGGTGGATTACAATGACCCCTATTTGCCGCAGACCCATAAGCAGCGTGACTATGATCTCAACATGAAGAGCAAGAAACTCACAGAGAAAACGATGCAGAAGTATGACCTGGTTATCATTGCCACGAATCACAGTGACTATGATTATGACTGGATTGTCAAGCATGCCAAGTTGGTTATTGATACACGCAATGCCACATCCAATGTTAAGCAGGGCCGAAGAAAGATTGTAAAGGCCTAGCTGATCCCTCATGACATTGAATGTGTGAGGCATGAAGGTTCAATATTGGTGGGTCATTCTGAAACCGTCTATCAAAAGAGGATAACAATCATGAAAGTATGTGTTGTTGGTGTGGGCTATGTTGGACTCGTAACTGCGGCTTGCCTGGCAGAGGCCGGCAATCACGTGGTTTGTGTGGATACTGATGAACGTAAAGTTAAAGGGCTAAAAAATGGTGTCATTCCTATTTACGAACCAGGATTGACGGAAATTGTCCGGCACAATATCAAACTCAAGCGATTGACTTTTACGACAGATCTTAACAGTGGCGTGGAGCAGGCTCTGATCGTTTTTCTGGCCGTGGGGACTCCCTCTGCACCGGATGGCTCTGCGGATATTTCTGCTGTCAAGAGTGTCGTTGCCGATGTGGCCGATTGTATGAGTGACTACCGAATCATTGTCACCAAGAGTACGGTTCCAATTGGCACCTGTCAGGTGGTGAGTGACATTATAACGTCCCGTACAGAAATCCCATTTGATTATGTTAGCAATCCGGAATTTCTCAAGGAAGGTGCGGCCGTCGAAGACTTCACGAGTCCGGACCGCATTATCATTGGCACGAACAATCCTGCGGTGCGAGAAATTATGAAGCAGTTGTACGGTCCCTTTATGCGTCGCAACAATCGTATTCTTTTTATGGATCCGATCTCAGCCGAGATGAGCAAGTACGCAGCCAATACGATGCTGGCGACTCGTATCTCGTTTATGAATGAAATTGGGGCACTTTGTGATGCCGTTGGTGCAGATGTCGAAATGGTGCGACGGGGTTTGGGCAGTGATTCACGTATCGGGGGATCCTTTTTATTCCCAGGCGTCGGCTATGGCGGGAGTTGTTTTCCCAAGGATGTCCGTGCGATTATTCACACGGGTCAGGAAAACGGTATTGACATGAACATTGCCAAGGCGGTTACCTCTGCCAATCAAACTCAGCATGATCGTTTTTCGCAGCGTATACTGAATCAGTTTTCAGGTCAAGAACAGGACATCGTGTTGGCTGTATGGGGATTGGCTTTTAAAGCCAAGACGGACGACATTAGAGAAGCCCCGGCCATTTATTGCATCGAGAAGTTTTTGTCAGCCGGTATGCGTATACGGGCCTATGACCCGGAGGCTGGAGCGATCACTCAGCAGCAGTTTGGAGATCGAATCGAAATCGTAGAAAACGGATATGACGCGTTGGACGCCGCAGATGCTCTGGTCATTTTCACCGATTGGCAGGAATTCAGAAACCCAGATCTGGAGATCATTTCAGAGAAGCTCAAGAAACCATTGATTTTTGACGGACGTAATCTCTACGATCTGACCATGATGCGAAAGGCCGGCTTTGAATATCATAGCATAGGACGTCCGTGTGTGATGCCTGCTGGAGTGGTGGTGTAGGCGTCCCGTACGCCCCGAAGTCTCTTTGGCTATGAGTACGATCAAAGATCATGGTGGAATATCTCGTTATTTCTCCTGCTTCTTAGCCTGTGGTTTACTTCTGCGGCGGAGGCCACGGCCTTCTATCTAAATCCACAAACAGGGTCGAACGTCAACACCGGTATCTCTGAAGACACTCCATGGCGTGACATGGAACCCACCTGGGACCGTACGGAGCTTGGAGACAGACTTTATATCCGTAACATGGCCATATCGACACGAAATCAACAAGAAAATCGTCATATTTTAGCCAAGTGAACCACTTTTGAAAAGTGCTTCACTTGGCCAATAGTGTTTCAGAGAATTTGAGTCAAGATGAACCCGTCAACAAACACAACAGCGCAAGCAGATCCACCGGAAACGACAGCGACAAAGGCGAATGACGAAGAAAATCCCTTTTGTACCCGTTATTTGGTTTCGGATTTAAAAGTTCGTTCTGTAAGAGGCGGGGCCGTGACATCTTTGTCTTATGCCTGTCGCTTTGTCATACGTATGGGCGTGACCGCTGTGTTGGCCCGATTACTTTTGCCCGGCGATTATGGTCTTATTGCGATGGTTACATCCATCACTAATCTTGCACTTATGTTTCATGACCTTGGATTGTCTACGGCAACTGTCCAAAAGCCTGATATCACTCACGAGCAGGTCAGCACTCTTTTCTGGATCAATGTGGCACTGGGCATTGTGATTGCTATTATTGTGTCGATTTCCGCCCCTGCTGTGGCATGGTTTTATAATGAGCCGCGTCTCAAGTTAATCACGGTGGCTTTGGCCGTTCCCTTTGTTTTTGGCGGTTTGGCGGTGCAGCATCAAGCGTTGTTGAGACGTCATATGAAGTTTGTACCTGCTGGACTGGTCATCATTGCAGCCAGTGCACTGGGTGGTTTGGCGGCAATTATTTCATGGGCACTTGGTGCCGGATATTGGGCGCTGGTGATCATGAATATTGTGGTATCAGCGTCTACAGCCGTTGGTATGTGGATCGCATTTCCTTGGTGCCCGGGATTCCCAAAGAAACATATTGAGATCGGCGGTATGCTGAAGTTCGGTGGTAATGTCACCGGTTTTTCAATCGCAAGCTATTTTTCTCGTAATATTGACAAGGTCTTGATCGGTCGTTTTGTGGGTTCTTTCACGCTCGGTCTATACAGCCGAGCCTATCAGATCTTGATGATGCCAATCAATCAGATTAGAACCCCCCTTAATAGTGTGGCACTACCCGCGTTGAGTGCTTTGCAGAATGACCCAGAGAGGTTCAGGCGTTATCATGCGAAATTGGCTTCTTTTGTGGCAGTGACGAGTATGCCACTTATGGTGTTAATGGCGATTTGTTCGAATAATGTTGTGGCTTTGTTGTTGGGTGGAGGATGGTCGGGGGCCAACCGTATTTTTCTTGCCATGGCCATTGCGGGTATCATTCAGCCTGTGTCGGGCACGAGAGGTGTCGTCATGTTGGCGTCAGGTCAGTCGGGACGGTACCTTAGATGGGGACTGTTTCAAAGCGTGACCACCGTTGTCTCATTTGTGATAGGATTAAATTGGGGTGCATTGGGAGTGGCGATAGCGTATGCCTGTTATAATTATCTCATTTTTTTTCCGGCGGCATGGTATTGTTTTCGACAGTCGCCGGTGTCGATGAAGAGTTTTGCCCAGAGCCTATGGCGTCCCTTGACTGCCAGTCTTTGCATGGGCGGCGTCGTGTTTTACATCCACATGCTGCTACGCCACCAGATGGATGTGGTACAGCTTGGTCTTTGTGGCGTTGCAGGCGTCTGCATCTTTTTAGTGTTTTGCCGTCTGCTGCCGGGAGGCAAGGCATGGTTTGTTGAGATGCGTGGCTATCTGGCACTCATTGTCAAGCGGTAAGGCCGATCGGTTTTGAGATATTACTCGTTTTAACTCGAGGCATTATGAAGCAAATTGTGACGAAAATAAGTAGGGTGTCCTCTGGTATATACCTGCAAGCCAAGCAAGGCTTGCGATCTGCAGCCAAAGGCATGGCACGAATACTCTTTGCCGTGATGAAAAGGGTGGGTTACACACCCGCATGGCTCATCAATATGTTGCCGCGTCCCAAG
>Ga0307990_1002165_pt1 | contig 15918 bp, 10 predicted proteins | sample EllFjometagen129_FD_203168 | JGI IMG/M metagenome (GOLD analysis project Ga0307990, IMG submission 203168) | Marine microbial communities from Ellis Fjord, Antarctic Ocean - #129 | ecosystem: Environmental > Aquatic > Marine > Unclassified | place: Southern Ocean | collected 2014-10-08
CATCATAAACCGCTATAACACCAAATTCCAAGCTATCTATACCATTTTTATCAAAGTAGACAACATCTTGATCTTTCTCAGTTCTACTTTTCCCTTGTGATAGTTGATCATGAAGATAAACTATATATCCTTTTAAGTTTAAATACTCAGCAAAAGAGCAATATCTTAATCCATGTTCGTTAATTCCATGGACAATTTGAATAACTCCTTTTGGATTTTCAACATTATCCCATATATAAAGGTGTAGTTCATTTCTAAATACATCTTTAATCTTTTTCTGTATCATATTTATTCTCCTTAAGAAGCTAAATTATTGATTCTTTTAATACAACACTAATTATACAATATGATTATACCAAGAAAAAAGAAGAAAAGAAAAACAAACTATGTTTTTATGAAATTCATAAAAAAAGACACTATCTAAAGCGTCTTTAAATATGTATTTTGTAGTTCTGGGCAAAATTAGTCCGTTAACACATACATTTTCAATATAAAACATATCAAAAAAAGTTGAAATGCTATTCTTCTAATAAAGATAATATCTCTTCTTTTAATTTTATAAATTTTTCTTCATCAGTAACATGTTCTTTAGGATTAATTAGTAATCTATTTGTATAGTCTACATCATAATTAGTAACAATACTCTTTTCTCCTCTTCTCATAACGTATATTTTAGTTCCTAGTAATAACGCTTCATCAATATCATGTGTAACAAAGAAAATCGTTGAATTATTCTTTTTCCATAGCACTCTTATCATCATTTGCATTTTTTTTCTTGTAAAGCTATCTAGAGCGCCAAAAGGCTCGTCCATTAATATTACTTGAGGATTATTAGCGAGTGTTCTAGCAATAGCTACTCTTTGTCTTTGACCACCTGAAAGTTCAAAAACTCTAGAATCTTTATATTCTTCAAGTTCTACTTGTTCTAAATATTTATCACAAATAGAATTTATTTCTTCTGTCGACTTTTTAGCTAATTTAGGTCCTATAGAAACATTTCTTTTGACATTGTACCACGGAAATAGATTTGTTTCTTGAAAAACCACACCACGTGATTTATCTGGACCTGTAATCTTCATGTCATTCATTAAGATTTCACCTTCATTAGGAATAACAAATCCAGCAATCGTTTTTAATAGCGTAGATTTACCACAGCCTGAAGGCCCTAAAATACATACAAATTCATTTTCATGGATTTCTAATGAAACATTATTAATTGCGCCTATAGTTTCTTCATCTAAATCATAATCAACACTAATATCTTTAATCTTTATTAGTGTCTTCATCATTTACTCCTAGTGCATATGAATTATTAATAAATAGCGCTACTTCATCTCTTGTAATTACTCTGTCTATAAAATCTTGATGTAATAAGAAATCTGATTGTGAAAACATAGTATCGACATATCCTGAAATGAAACTACTGCTTTGCATTTCTTCAATACTAGTCCAAATTGACCCACTTACTTGCACATCAATCTCTTCTTCTGATAACTCTAATTCATCTGCTAGTTTACTTATAGCGTCAATCCTATTCACTGTAAAATATTCATGTGCTTCAACCATACATTCTATATAGGCTTCTATTAATTCAGGATTAGCTTCAGCAAATGATTTTCTAGCTAATTCTACATTAGCTGTCATATAACCTTTTTCAATCATATCCTTTGATGAAACAAGCACAGATCCACCATTATCTAATAAAATTCCCAGTGATGGTTGCCAAGTATAAGCAGCATCAACATCTCCACGTAACCACGCAGCTGTTAATTCACTAGTTTTCATATTTAGTAGTTCTACTTCATCTTCTATATTCGCTTCCTTTAATACATTGAGTAACACATAATGAGCCGTAGAAACAAATGTGGTAGCTACTCTTTTACCTGCTAAATCTTCAACAGTATTAATTCCAGCACTATTTCTAATAACCAAAGCTTCAACTTCACCTAATGTTTCATGAATCCAAATTAATTCTGCATCCAAATTACTACCTAAAGCAACTAATGAATTAATATTTCCCATAGTGGCAAAATCAATATCTCCTGATACTATTGCTTTATTAGCATCTACACCTGAATCAAAAGTATAATAATTAACATCATATCCAAGTTCAGAAAACTTTTCATCAAATAATCCCATTTGTTTAGCTAATATAGCGTCATTAGGCACTTTTAATAATCCAATATTTACTTCGTTTTCATTTCCTTTACAGCCAGTTAATAATACTAGTACTGCTAGTAAACATATAATATATAATTTTTTCATTAACTTTCACCTTTCCAAAATACCACTTTATCTTCAAGATACTTTAAGAATCTATCGATAAGAATCGCCGCAATACCAATAATTATAATTCCAACGAATACTATTTCTGAATTTAACTTATTTGAGGCATCTAATATAACCCATCCTACTCCAGAAATTGCCGCAACCATTTCTGCACTTACAAGAGTTGTGAATGCGACTCCTGTCGCAGTTCTTATCCCTGTAAAAATATTAGGTAAGGCTCCTGGGAAAACAACATTTGTAAATAATTGAGTTTTATTAGCACCCAGTGTCTTTGCTGATAAGATATAGTCTTTTTTGACAAGTTTAACTGCTTGTACACAGGCAATGTATACAGGTGCAAACGCAGCTATAAAAAGTAAAACTATTTTAGATGTATTACCAATACCTAACCACAATATTAGAACCATATAATACGCTAATGGTGGTAATGGTCTTACAAAATCAACTATTGTAGATACAACAATCTCTATTTTTTTAATATACCCACAAATCAGCCCCAAAGGAACTGCGACTATTATTGCAAATATAACTGCTATAAACAGTCTTCCAAAACTAGCCACAATATGACTCCAAAATGATTTGCTTCCATATCCATGTATTACAAAATCAATAAAAGCTAAAAACACTTTGTGTGGTGGAGGTACCACTACTTCGCTCACTAAGCCAAGCTGTGGTATTGTAATAATAAACCAGATTAAAATTATCGACAACCAGACAATCAGCTTTTTAAGTTTCATATAGTCACCTTCTTTACTCTTGAAACACTCTTAAATATTATATATCACTCACTAAAAAAATGCCATCTATTTTGCCATATAAAATTAGATAATTAAACAAGAAGATTGATATTTTTTTGATTTTCTTGAGTTACCCTCAATATAAAAAAAACTGCACTCTTTCTTAATCATAGTTTCCTATGTCTAAGTTTTAGAATGCAGTTTAAAATTAATAATTATCTTTTAAATATATTTCCAATAAAGTGAATTATCCTAATTTCTTGTAGAATGCTTTTCTAATCATATTTCCTAAGTATCCGCCACCGAATAAGAAGAAGAAATAGAACCAACCAGCTAACGAGAAGTTAGCGATAGGAGTGTATAAAGCACCAACATTACAACCAAGTGATAATCTAGTACCAAATCCTAATAATAAACCACCCATTGCAAATAATACGATTTCTAAAGGTTTAATTTTTAATCCTGATTTGAAAATTTCAACAAATCTACCAGATAACAATAAACCAACGAAAGCACCAACAATGATACCAATGTTTTGCATATATCCAGCTGAATCAACTAAAGCAGTTGTAAATGATCCTGCAGGTCTTCCTGTGAATGAAACTAATGAATCAACACTAACACCAAGTTTAGCTAAGATTGTTCCAAACCAGTTTCCGTAAACAGTTGAAGCTCCCCAACCTGTATTTGTAACTGCATATAGCATACCAAATAATAATGAAATAATTATAGCTGTTTGAACTAATGACCATTTTTTTACAAAGAATCTGTCCCATACTGATACTTCTTCTTTTTCTGGAACGATTTCAATTGTAGGTATATCAAAGTTTTTAGCGACTTTCTTTTCATACCATTTAGCTAAGAAACCAACTAAAACAGCAAATAAGATAGTAACTAATAATGCTCCAACAACACCTGTTGCCATGTTAGCTCCACCATTACTGAACCAGTCAACCATCCATACACCATTATAACTATCAGTTGTAAATAATGAATTTCTTACAAAACCTGAAGACATTAATGGGAACCCTAAAAATACACCAATTCCAAAGAATACTAATGTAATTAATGCTCTAGGTAACCCAAGAGGCATATCTTGTAAAACTCCTGTTGCACAACAACTTGAGAATGCCATACCAATACCGAATAAGACACCACCAAATAATAATCCCCAAGAAATTGGGTTAACCCATAAACTTGGATTGCTTCCACCAACGATAAATGCTCCAACGATCATAGCAGAAACTACAAACATTATTAATAAAGCTCTTAATAATTTTGTAGAACCAGTTCTGCATGCTCTATTTGATAACCCTGCGAAACCGAAGTCTCCTCTAGTTAAAGCATAACCAAACCCAAGACCAATTAAACACTTAATAAATACAGTTCCTGAAGCAAATACTCCAGCAAAACCTAATACTAACACTAATAAAATTAGTGCAAATCCAACACTTGCTTCAATCATTTGATTCTTAGTTAAAATTTTCATGTTTCCTCCTAGAATTTTTTTTTATTTAATTAAAATTATATTCTGTAAAAATTTTGTCTCTTTTTAAAGTTACATCTTCAAAATATTGGTTGTAACAAACTCCCATAAATGAACCTGAAATATTAATGATATTATGAAATCCTAATTGTCCTAATGCTCTAGCAACGTTATAAGATCTTTGAGCACTTCTACAATGAACATATACTGGTTTATCAGTAGGGATTTCTTCTAATCTTTGTCTAAATTCACTCATTGGAATATTAATTGAAGTTTTGAAATGACCTTGTGCAAACTCATCAGGTTCTCTTACATCAATTATAAATCCTCCATTTTCAACAACATTTCTCATTTCTGATACTTTAACTTGTTTAAATTCTCCATTCAGGATATTTAAAGCAACTAAAGCAGCATGATTTAGAGGATCTTTTGCAGTTGAGAATACTGGTGAATAACATAACTCTAATTCTTTTAAGTCTTCAAGAGTTCCACCTAAAGTAATCATAGTTGCAATAACATCAACACGTTTATCAACATTACCTTTACCAATTGCTTGGCATCCGATAATTTTTCCAGTTGGAACTTCAAATAGTAATTTTAAATGCATTGGATTTGATGTTGGTAACATTCCAACACTGTCTCCTGGGATGATATATACATAATCATATTGAATTCCAGCTGCTTGTAATTGTTTTTCATTTAAACCTGTATTAGCAGCATTTAAATTAAATATTTTTACACAACTTGAACCAATAATACCTTTGTTTTGAACTGTTCTACCATATGCATTGTCTGCTGCACCTCTTGCTTGTCTTTGAGCAGGCCCAGCCAAGGTAAGTTTAGTAGGTTTGCGAGTTATTGCACAATATGTTTCAATAACATCACCAACTGCATAAACGTCTTGAAGATTTGTATGATATTGATGGTCTACTTTAATACTACCAGTAACACCTAATTCAATACCTATTTTTTTTGCCAAACCAATTTCTGGTAAAACTCCAATTGCCATAATTACCATTTGAGCTTTTACAGTTTTACCGCTTGCAGTTATAACACTGTTATCAGTAATTTCTTTTAAAGCATCATTAACAATTAAGTTTACATTATTATCAATAATTTCTTTTTGAAGGATTTGTGCCATATCTTTATCATAAGGAATCATAACTTGATCAGCAGCTTCGATTAATGTAACATTTAATCCTGCCATCTCTAAATTCTCCATTACTTCGATTCCGATAAATCCACCACCAACAACAGTAATATCTTTAATATTGTTTTCTTTTATATAATTATCAATTTTTACGATGTCTGGAACATTTCTTACAGAAAATACATGTTTTGAATTAATTCCTTTAATCGAACGAGGCATAATTGGAATAGCCCCTGGAGATAAGAATAATTTATCATATTCTTGTTCATAAACTTCTCCTGTTAACACATTTTTAACAACTACTTTGTGTTCATCAGGTTTTACATCAATAACTTCATTATTAACTTTTGCGTTAATATTGTATTGCTTTGCAAATTGTGCAGGATCCATTAAAATCAAGTTATTACTTTCCTTAACTGTTCTACTTAAGAAGAAAGGTAACGCACAATTTGAAAAAGATACATGAGGACCTCTTTCAAACATTGTAACTTCTGCTTGTTCATCAAGTCTTCTGATTCTTGCGGCAACGGATGCTCCGCCACACACTCCACCAATTATTAATATTTTCTTAGCCATATGACACTCCTTTGTGATACGTTTTATCACACTTTTATTTTTGTATTTCCCTTATCAATTAATTATTATAACACTTCATGTATGTTTTGCAAGCAATTCTATAATAAAAAAACTGGACCATTTATTTCTGATAGTCAGTTTGCTTTATTTGTATGAAATTAACTACCAATAGTTGCAAACGCTTACGCTATAATTCGTTATTGTAAAATTGAAATTAAATACAAAATTATTTTAAATATACATTTGATTATATGTATATAGAAGTACGAACAACTCAATAAAATTCAGTAAATTAAACCATCTTTAAAAGGCTTGTATAAGCTATATATTATGGTATCACATAGATACAATGAACCTTCAGTAGATCAACTTCTAATTTAAAATAGGAAATAATACAAGATTATTAACCTCCTTTTTGCTATTTTAAATAGTTCGTAAACGAACTTACTTAATTATATTAACAATTTTTAAAACATAAAATTTACATTTAATAGTTTACTTAAGAAATCCATCCATTATAACAAAGGAGTCAACTGGAATAAACACTAAAATTCCTATTGCCAATTCACAATGTTATTAAAGGCTTGCTATAAATCTTTTTCCTATACTATATCAAAAGACATACTAGATTTTGTATATCTAATATGTCTTTTTTTTATTCTTATTTGTAGGTAAAACTTTCATTTAAACATTTTAATTTTCTCTTTAAAACTGGTTATAAGAACCTACATTATTTTATTCAATAATATTTACATATCTTGTTTTGACTTGAATATTTCCTGATGAATCTCCAACACTGTATGTGATTTGATATTCTCCTAAAATACTAATATTAACAGTACCTCCTACAGTAATTGTTAAAGTTTCTCCTGAATTATCTGATGCTATCGCTCCTGCATCAGTCCAAGATTCACCAAGTTTTATTGTATCTAACCCTAAATTAAGTGTGATTACTGGTGGAGTTTGATCAACTACAATAACATATCTAACTTCACTGTACGAAATATCTTCATGAGTTAATGTATATTCTATTTCATATAAACCTAATACACTAGTATCCACAGTCCCATTTTTTTCTGTATCTACTACCATGTTTCCGTATTCCAACCAAGCACCGGCATCTTCCCATGCAGTATTAATCTCAACAGTATCTTGTCCTTCACCAACCATAAAGATTCTTTCTTTATTTTTTGTAGGATCACAAGCTGATAATGTTGTAAGTAAAATTAGTAATGTTATTATTATAAATTTTCTCATAGGTTAACACCTTCTTCCTCTTTACGGTAGTACAGTGTTAATTCAGCATCGACATCATACACGAATACATAACGTTTATGTGTATATTCGGCCTCTCCTATAGTGTAGGAATAAGTTATCGTATATATCCCAGCAACTGATGTATTAACATTATTTTCTTTTTCTGTACAATCAAATTCTTCTACCCCTACTAATACTTGACAAGTTCCATCGGTATACGTTTCTCCTACTTTAATTGAAGTCATTGCGTCTCCTAGAACAAAGACAGGTTCACTGTTCACTACATTAACGATTCTCGTAAGTACTGTTTCATTTAATCCTTCATCAGTAATTGTATATGTAATAACATATCTACCAACTAAAGAAGTATTCACTTCTCCACTAATAACTTGTTGATATTCTGTTTGTTCAAGAACAGTAACTCCTTGTTCGGTATAAACATCTCCAACTTCAATTGTATCAAGAGAGATATCCAAGGTCACATTAAGTGCTATATTTAAATTGAAATTATTTGTGATTTCAACTGGTAACCATCTATCTGTTGTTGTCCCATCTCCAAGTTGGCCAGCCGAATTCCATCCCCATGTAAAGATTCTTCCTTCATTTGTTATTACTAAGGAATGGTAAAATCCTAAATCTACTCCAGTTACTGTTTCGCCTGTATTTAAACTTAAATTATCTGTAATTTCTGTTGGTATAATTATATTCCCCAAGTACACTTCTGGCATTCCATTTCCAAGTACGCCATTATTATTTGATCCCCATGTAAATACTCTTCCTTCAAATGTGATTGCTGAGGAACAAAAACCTCCTAAACTTACTTCAGATATTGTTTCGCCTGTATTTAAATCAAAATTACTTGTGATTTCCGTTGGAAGATTTCTATTTGTTGTTGTTCCATCTCCTAGTTGCCCGTTAGCATTATATCCCCAGGTAAAAACTCTTCCTTCTGAGGTTATTACTATGGAATGATATCCTCCTAAACTTACTTCAGTTATTGTTTCGCTTGCATTTAAACTGAAATTGCTTGTGATTTCTATTGGTAAATTTCTATCTATTGTTGTTCCGTCTCCAATTCCTGCATATATATTAGATCCCCATGTGAATATTCTTCCTTCACTTGTGATTGCTAAAGAATGGTAATACCCTATAATAACTTCACTTATTATTTCTCCTGTATTTAAACTAAAATTAGTTGTTACATCTATCGGACTTAATTCATTCTCAAAAGTTCCGTTACCTAGTTGTCCAGAACTATTATCTCCCCAAGTAAAAACTCTACCTTCACTTGTTATTGCTGTAGAATAAAGCCATCCTAAACTAACTTTAGTTATTGTTTCTCCTGCATTTAAGTCAAAATTACTTGAGATTTCTTTTGGGGTATATCTAGATGTTGTTGTTCCATCTCCTAGTTGTCCATAACTATTTAATCCCCAGGTAAAGATTCTTCCTTCACTTGTTAATGCTGAAGAATGATTCCCTCCTAAACTAATTTCAGTTATTTTTTCTCCCGGATTCAAACTGAAATTATTAGTGATTTCTGTTGGTATTGGATTTTGATTAAGTCCAGCAGTACTTCCAAATCCAAGTTGCCAATAATCATCATCTCCCCAGGCAAAAACTCTATTTTCACTTGTTAATGCTAAAGAATGAGACTCTCCTAAACTTACTTTAATTATTGTTTCTCCAATATTTAAAATTATGTTACTTGTGTCTCTTACTATTACTGTCCTTGTTACTTCGTTTGCTATATTCCCTTCACTATCTGTTGCGTTATATGTAATTGTATACGATCCTAATACTGAAGTATCTACCCTGTCTCCTGCTACTATTGCATCTCCTGCTACATTATAACTATCAGTAAATGTTGCTCCTCTTTCTATATAAGTATCGTTGTATTCTACATATACTGTTGAAGCACCAGTTAAACTTATAACTGGTAATGGTGCTCCAATGTCTATACTTATTATTTCTGTAGGTATAGGGTTAGGTTCCTCTCCGCTAGTTGTTCCGTTTCCAAGTTGTCCTTCATAATTTCTTCCAAAAGTAAAAATTCTTCCTTCACTTGTTAATGCTGCGGAATGATAACGTCCTAAGGAAATGCCTGTTATTATTTCTTCGGTATTTAAACTGAAATTATTTGTAATTTCTGTTGGTGTATATCTTTTAGTTATCGTTCCGTCTCCAAGCATTCCATAAGCATTAATTCCCCAAGTAAATACTCTTCCTTCACTTGTGATTGCTGCGGAATGACCATAGCCCAAACTTACATCAGTTATTGTTTCTCCATCATTTAAAATAAAATTCCCTGTGATTTCTGTTGGTGTATATCTATTTGTTGTTGTTCCATCTCCAAGTCGGCCCAAATCATTCCATCCCCAAGTGAAAATTCTTCCTTCACTTGTTATTGCTGCGGAATGACTTTCTCCTAAATTAAATTCAGTTATTGTTTCTTCAGTATTTAAACTAAAATTATCTGTTATTTCTGTTGGTGTATATCTATCTGTTGTTGTTCCATCCCCTAGTTGTCCAACACCATTAGATCCCCAGGTAAAAATTCTTCCTTCACTTGTGATTGCTAAAGAATAATTATTCCCTAAATCCACTTCAGTTATTGTTTCTCCTGTATTTAAACTGAAATTGCTTGTGATTTCTATTGGGTATAATTCATCCACAACAGTTCCGTTACCTAATTGTCCATTACTATTAGTTCCCCAAGTAAATACTCTTCCCTCGCTTGTTATTGCTGAAGAATGAACATTTCCCAAAGCTACTTCAGTTATTGTTTCGCCTTCTAACAAATCACTAAAGTTAATCTGTGTTGGTGTATTTCTATCCATTACTGTTCCATCACCTAATTGTCCTTCATAATTTCTTCCCCAAGTAAATACTCTTCCCTCGCTTGTTATTGCTGAAGAATGTGACAATCCTAAACTTACTTTCGTTATTATTTCTCCAGTATTTAAACTGAAATTGCTTGTTACATTTGTTGGACTCAATTCATCCACAAAAGTTCCGTTACCTAGTTGTCCAAAGAAGTTAGCTCCCCATGTAAAAATTCTTCCTTCACTTGTTATTGCTGAAGAATGAACACTTCCCAAATCTACTTCAGTTATTGTTTCTCCTGTATATAAATTAAAATTACTTGTATCTTCGAAGTCGGCAAAAACAAAATTAATATTCTTAAACGAAAATATCAACAAAAAAATTAATACTGTCCCCATTAATAATCTAACAATTTTTTTCATAAAAAACCCTCCCTAAAATGCTTATAGGAAGGTGATACTGCTAAAAGAATAATATATTATTTCTTTAAATAAACTTATCACACTCAACCTTCCATAGTTATATTTATTATACTATATAATATAGAAGAATAATATAAAATTCTATAATCAAATATTCAAGAAGTAAGATTGATGTGAAACACAGACAAAATACAAAAAAAGAGGCATTTATGATTGGAAAATTTAGTGATAATTTAATACAAACGTTTAACCAAGACTATGAAAATTCATTAAAATTTCATAGTTTTGTTCTTAATAATTTGTAATTCACTATTTTAAAGTCCGATTATACTAAGAAATCGAAGAAGACTTTTACAATAAATAAACAACTATAAATATCATGAGACTAGTCTCTTTAACACAACAATCTCTTACAATTTCAACTCTTTCGATTCTTTGCCAATATTCAAAATAAACTGACAATACCTTGAAACCCTACCGTTTTTTCAGTATAATTAAGTAAATAAATCTCAAGGAGGAAGTCATGAAAAATTTTTATAGTGTTTTAGGTTCTATTTTAGGTTTTTTAATCATTTTGTTATACGCATTCAAGAATATGCAAGCTTTGGTTGGTTTTTCATTCGAAGGAATGGATGACTTATTTGGTTACTTCGATCTCGTTCAACAATATCTAATCTACGGTTTAGCAGGGCTTGCGGGTCTTGAACTTGTTGCAGGTAAAAAACTGATTGCCATTCTCTTTTTCGTAATTTTGGCATTCGTTGTCGTATCGACATTTTTCCCTGATGTAATCAACAACATCTTATAATATAAGAAAACAAAATCCATTTAAATAAAAAAACGCAAATATTGCGTTTTTTTTATTTAAAATTGAAACTATCTATCAGCTTTATCCATTCTTTTTTGAACCTAAAAATAATCGTTTTTTAATTCTCAGGTATTAGAGGTTCTAGCATTTGATATTCAGGAAAATCAATTTCAGTTACATTATACCCAGAAAATGTGAAAGTCAAATTCATTATATTTTCTTCCATATTCACAACTGCGATTAATTCACTAATATAATCATTCTCAATCTTCACTCTAACATTAGTCATTTCGTAATAATCGATGTTAGAAGAATAATATCCATCTTCATCTTTTGTAAAGTTTTCACTATTAAAATCTTCATATATATTCGCTCCAAAAACTTCATCTCCTGGTTCTAAATATAAATTTGAAGCATAGTACTCTCCATCAACCATTTCCAAGTAATATCTTTGCCCTTCAAGAGTAAAACTATATTCCTCATAAATACCAAATAAGGTGAATGTATTGTTCCCTTCCACTAGAGTGTATCCAATAACTGTGCCGAATAATGGCATATTTTCCATAATTGTATCTATTCTATAACTCTCAACACTCTCCATATTTGTTAATGTAATTTCAAATTCAGTTTGGAGTACTTCTCCATCTTCGTCATCAACAGTTTTTTCTGACAATACAGGATCAGTGCCTTTATCATCAGGATCTGCTTCTGTTGTTGACGAACATCCAGACAACATACCAATTAATAAGACTAAGCATAAAACTAAATATCCCTTTGTCTTCATAGATATCATCTCCCCATTCATTATTTTACCACAAAAAATTAAATAAGGAAAATCAATGGATTAAACAAAATAATTGAATGCTTCATTATATATTTTATTGTTGATTCAAAAATTGCATCATTAGTTTCTTCGATAATCCTAGTATATATCAAATTGAATTTATTATTTTGTTGACTATCGTATTTATCAAGATATTTGTATCATAATTGAAAAAGACAATCGATATATTCGATTGTCTTTCAAAAATTATTCTATATATTTATATATAAAAGCTTTTCCTTGATTACTATTATAACCAGGTGCTCCAATAATAATATAGTCTCCTTCAACAGATATGTCATAACCAAATAAATCGTTATCTACTGTTCCTAAACCAATTATTATTCTTTCATATGTTGAATCACTTAATTTATATACATAAACTCCTTGATATTCTTTATAGTCATTTGATCCAACAATGATGTAGTCTCCTTCAATATGGACGTTACTAGACGCAAAATAATCGTTGGATACAGTTCCTGTTCCTGTTATCACTTGTTCGTATGTTGTATCACTTAATTTATATACAAATAATGCACCCTGATTATTATTATAACCCTCAGCTCCAACAATTACATAGTCTCCTTCAACAAATATTTGTAATCCAAACAAATCATCTAAATCAGTTCCTGTACCTGTTATCATTCTCTCATAAGTTGGACTCTCAGTGTCTTTATACTCATATATATAAACTGCACCTTGTTGATTATTATACCCATTTGCACTAACAATGAGGTAATCTCCTTCAACAATCATATTAAGGCTAAAATTATCATTGTAGTAGTTTTCTTCTTCACCTCTTATTATATGCATTAGTGACATATCACTTAAATTATATACATGTACTCTACCTCGGAAATTCCAATAACCATGTTGTGAAATGAAAAGGTAATCCCCTTCGATAAGTATATTTGCTCCCCAGTATTCACCTATTCCATTACCTAAATCTATTATTGGGTATTCGTATTCTGAATCACTAAATTTATATACAGTTATTGCTCCTCTATTCTCAACATAACCAATTGATCCTATGAAAATATAATCTCCTTCAATAAGTATCTCTGAACCAAAATAATCATTAGATGATTCACCTTCTAATTTTCTTACATATTCTTCGTCACTAAATTTAAATAAGTATACTGCACCACTATAATTATTATATCCCTCAGATCCAATTATAAGATAGTCTCCATCAAATAGTATTGTTGCACCAAATTCATTATCATTAAGGGAAGTATTTATCTTTCTTTCATATGCTGGATTACTAAACTTATATACATAAACTGCAGTATTATTATAACCCGGTGCTCTAACTACAATATAATCCCCATAAATATGCACTTCTCCACCAACTAAGTGGCCTGCAACTGAGCCAGTTGCTAATATCATTCTTTCATACATAGGTTCACTGAATTTATATACATATACAGCGCCTTGATTACTATTATACCCCGGTGCTCCAATAACAATATTGTCTCCATCAACAGCAGTTACATAGCCATAATAATCATCAGAATCAATTCCAGTTCCTGTTAACATTTGACCTTCTAAATAGGTTGCTATAATAGAGACATCATTTGCTGGCATGGTTACTGGCACAGATTTGTCCCATACATTAAATGTGAATCCTATGTTTGTTGGATCATTTGGCGCTTTTACGCCTAATAAGTTTGCATTATAATCAAATTCTTCTGTTTGTAATACGGTTCCATCGTGATCTACATATTTAATTACATATTGATTAATTGTATATGTAGCTGTAATAATTAAATCATTTGCTGGCATAATTTCTGGTGCAGTTATGTCCCATCCACTAAATGTATAACCAACTCTTGTTGGATATATTGGTACTGGTTCATCACTTAAATCTGCATCATAATCGTAGTTATATGTTAGTATTGCAGTTCCATCATAATCAAAGTAATCAATATTATATTGATTAACATTATAAGTTGCGGTTATTATCACATCATTTAACGGCATATTTGATGGTACTAATGTGTCCCATGTACTAAATGTGTATCCTATTCTTGTAGGATTAATTGGTGCCACTACACTTGAAAGGCTAGAATTATAATCAAAGACTCCTGTTGTTAATAAAGTCCCATCATAATCTACAAATTCAAGAGTAAATTGGTCATATGTATATGTAGCAGTGATAATTACATCATTTAGCGGCATTGTTGCTGGTACAATTGTATCCCATGTGTTAAATATATATCCTATCCTCGTTGGATTTGTTGGTGCACTAACACCATTTAAGACTGCATTATAATCCAAACTTTCTGTTTGTAAAACAGTTCCATCAAAATCCACAAATTCAATGTTATATTGATTAATTGTATATGTAGCTGTAATTGTTATACCATCTATTGGCATTGTTGTGGGTATTACTTTGTCCCAAGCACTAAATGTATACCCAGTTCTTACTGGATTTATTGGTATTGTTATACTACTTAAATCTGCATTATAATCAAAATCTCTTTTTTGTAATACAGTTCCATCAAGATCCACAAATTCAATGGTATATTGATTAATCCCCCATTTAGCATGTAATTTAATGTCACCAACAATAGGTTTTGTAAAATCAAAAGAATCATTAAATGTCGAATTGGTATACCAACCTAAAAAAGTGTTTCCCTCTTTCAGAGGATTTGTAGGTTCTAAAATGGATTTACCATCTTCAACATCAAGTGAATCAATAGTGTTACCACCATTAGTTTCAAACATAACTTCATAAGTTCCAGTAGTAGCTGGAGTAGTCCCTGGGGTAGTCCCTGGAGTAACCTTTGGACTACAACTACTTAATAACAATATAAACATAAACATTACTAATACTTTTTTCATAAATACCCTCCTAAATTATTAAAATAAACAGAACAATTTTATTTGTATCTGTTTATTTGTTTATTATCCCTTTGTTCTCATAATAATTATATATTACATATCAAAACTATTCAATAAACAATTTTTAGTTATTTCAATTTTCAATACTTATATAATAATAAAAAGGGATCAAAATCCCTTTTTACAATTTAAGTATTAATATTAGAAAAAATTTGTGATACTGTTTGTTAATATCACTTCTAAAAAAACACATATATAGTTATAGATTGTTTCCCACTATTTACTTATGATTTATGATTAGTGATTTATAAAAATTAATCGCCTCAACAATGCTTGTCTTTTTAATAGATTCATTCATACCATGGATCTTTTTAATTTCCACACTGCTCATCCTAATTGGACTAAAACGGAATGCGGATTCGGTCATTTCTGAAAAGAATCTACAATCTGTTCCACCTAACATAACATAGGGACTTACTAATACATCTGGATAATTATCAATAATTGTTTTAAGTAAATACTTATAAGCATCATTGCTAGTGCTTGATATAGGAGAAGATTCTCTACCTCCGAGTAGTTTAGCTTCAATATCATATTTTAAAGCTATTTTTTCTAGGACTTCAAAAGATGATTTGATATCCTGAATAGGATGTGTTCTTAGATTAGCCAAAATATAAGCTTCTGATGGTATAACATT
>Ga0307990_1002166_pt1 | contig 15915 bp, 14 predicted proteins | sample EllFjometagen129_FD_203168 | JGI IMG/M metagenome (GOLD analysis project Ga0307990, IMG submission 203168) | Marine microbial communities from Ellis Fjord, Antarctic Ocean - #129 | ecosystem: Environmental > Aquatic > Marine > Unclassified | place: Southern Ocean | collected 2014-10-08
TTAGATGCCCAACCATCCTAGTTAAAGAAACTCCTATACTGCTAGCAAGAGCACTTACACTTCCTCCTCCAGGAGCTGGAGATGATGAGTCTATTTCATTATTAAACTCATTTAGATTCATTTCTACTAATTTCATAATATTCCTCCCTAAACAAGAACTTTGTCTCTAACGACAATCTGTCCTTTTTTGAACACATCTAATGTGTGATTAATTCCAAAGTGATACAGTAGGTAATCTAGATTTTTACAATCCATTATTACAATATCAGCATCTTTTCCTTTTTCAATAGTACCAACTTTATCACTAATTCTTAGATTATATGCAGCATTTATTGTTGAAGCATTAAGTATCTCATTTGATGTCATTTTTAATTTCTTTGCAGCTAGTTGCATTGTGAATTGGAAATTCTCACTTGGACTGCTTCCAGGATTATAGTCACTTGAAATAGAAACACTACATCCACTTTCAATCAATTTCTTAGCTGGAGCATAATCTTTATTTAAATAGAAAGAAGTACTAGGAAGAAGATTAGCAATTACATTTGTATTTGCTAATATTTTTATATCTTCATTACTTATCGCCATTAGATGATCAGCACTGCTTGCGTTAATTTCAGCAGCAAGACTCGCTCCTCCAATTGACACTATTTCATCAGCGTGAATTTTTGGAATTAACCCCACGCTTATTCCATGTTTTAAAATATATTTTGATTCTTCTTTTGTAAATACACTGTCCTCACAAAAGACATCAATAAACGTTGCTAATCCTTTGTCTTTAATTATTTTCATATCCCTAATTAAAGATTCTATATAAGCAGGTTTATCATTCTTAAATTCTTTTGGGACTGTATGAGCTCCCATGTATGTATTATAGATATCTATTGGATGAAATTTATCTAACTCTTTTGCGACTTCTAATTGTTTTACTTCAGTTTCTAAATTTAATCCATACCCGCTTTTAGCTTCAATACTTGTCACTCCAAAAAGCAACATCTTATCAAGAGATTTCAATGCTTTATTATACAACTCTTTAAAAGAAGATTCTCTAGTTGCTTTTACAGTGCTTAAAATTCCACCCCCAGCTTTCAGGATATCTAAATACGAACTTCCTTCAAGCAACATCTTGGATTCATTCTCGCGAGATCCTCCGTGTATAAGATGAGTGTGTGAATCTATTAAACCTGGAATTACTAAGTTTCCATGAGCGTTATGTAGGAAAGTTCCATCACCAGCAAACTCATCATAGTCACCTTCTTTAACCCCGATAATTATTCCATCTTTTATGGCAATGAATGCATCTTCAAAAGAAGACACTTTGCTCATATCATTTCCTTTAACATTATCTTTCCCTATTGGGGTAAGTAATGAGCCGATATTATATATAATTAAATCTGCTTGCATAATAACACCCCTTATAATATGTTAGCCTCTATAATCTTAAATTTATCAAAATCTCTAAATTTTAAATATTTAATTGCATTAATAGTTAAGTCTTCAACTGACATCTCTTTATCGAAATCTAAACCATTTACTTTGAAGTAATATCTAATAGATCTTACTAAAGAATCTTTTGGTAATAGCCCTACTAATTCTGAAGCAGTTACCTCTACATGATATCTCAAAGCTTCCATTTTTACAGTTTCGAAAATACGATAAATTGGATTCTTTTTATAATTTAGGATATTCATTGTTACTTGAACATGTCCTCTATTATCAAGGTATACTGGACCTGCTTGAATGTGTTTAAATCCACCACTAGATCCTCTTATTGCCTTGGCAATATTAGATGCTACTTTACTGTCCTTAGTATCTAAATCAATATTGTATGCAATCAAAGGAATTCTTGCACCTACTCCAACAACTCCAAAGGTTGGATGAATTGCTGATTTTCCAAAATCAGGAATCCAGTTTTCTAATTTTATTTTCTCTTTCATTCCCTCAAATTCACCTTTACGAATATTAGGTAATCTGATTCTATCTTTCTTTTTTGCAGCTTCTGCATATAAGAAGACCGGGATATCATATTTGTCATTTATTTTCTTTCCTATTATGTTTGCATATTCAATACATTCTTCCATAGTTACTTCCTGAATAGGGATAAATGGAATAACATCAACAGCACCCATTCTTGGATGTTCTCCTGATTGAAAATTCATGTCGACATGCTCTAACACTTTTCCGGTGAATTCGACAACAGCCTCAATTATTTTTATTGGATCTCCAAGCAGAGTCACTACTGTTCTGTTATAGTCTCCATCAGGTTCATAACTTACTAGATTAAATCCATCTTTGTTTTTTAGAACACTAACGATTTTTTCAATTTTGTCTAAGTCTTTTCCTTCACTAAAATTAGGAACACATTGTACTATTTTTGCCATTTCTAATTTCCGCCTTTTTTATATTTAGAGTTTACTAAATTCTTTATATACAATTCATCTGTTAAATATGGAATTGTTATATGAGAATTATTGTCTAACTCATTATACTGTTTACTTGTTTCTAATGCATTCTCGTTTCTTGCCCAAGCTCTTCTAGACACTCCGCCCATAACATCAAAAAGCATAGCGGTTTTTAGGATTTCGTCTCTTAAAGGTGAACCATCAAGTACCATACCATATCCACCATTTATTGCTTTTCCGATTCCTACTCCCCCACCATTATGAAGTGATACTAAACTCATTCCTCGTGAGGCATTTCCAAAGGCTATATGAGTTGCCATATCAGCCATGATATTTGAACCATCTTTAATGTTTGCAGTTTCTCTAAATGGAGAATCAGTTCCACCAGCATCATGATGATCTCTTCCAAGCATTATAGGACCAACTTCTTTGTTTCTTACCATCTCGTTGAACTTGAGTGCAATCTTTAATCTTCCATATGCATCTTGATATAAAATACGTGCTTTTGTTCCAACAACTAGTTTATTTTTTTTAGCATCTCTAATCCAATTATAATTATCAAGATCTTGGAATCTTCGATCTTTATCAATTGATTCCATAGCAGCTAAATCTGTCTTATCTAAGTCTTCATCTTTTCCACTTAAGCAAACCCATCTGAATGGTCCATATCCAAAATCAAAAAGTAATGGTCCCATGATATCTTCAACATAACTTGGCCAGATGAATCCATCTAAATCATTCTTTTTATTTTTACATATTTCAACTACACCAGCATCAAAGATTGCTTTCATAAAACTATTACCATAATCAAAAAAGTAAGTACCTTTTTTGGTTATTTTCTTTATAGCTTCATAGTGTCTAGTTAATCCAATATCAACTAATTTCTTAAACTCTTCTTTATTTGTTTTTAAGAGATTTGTTCTATCTTCAAAAGATAAACCTACTGGACAATACCCACCATCATATGCTGCATGACAACTTGTTTGATCACTAAGTAAATCAATATATATTTGATGATCAATTGAGTATTCTAATATGTCAACAATGTTTCCATTATATGCTATTGCGATTGGTTCTTTTTTAATTAAATATTCACTTGCTTTGTCAAATGCTTCTTTAGGTGAGTTTGCAATAAAGCTAACCCATCCTTGGTTATATCTTGATTGAATTCTTGATTCATCAACCTCAGCAATTATTCCAACTCCACCACTAATTTCAACTGCTTTTCCTTGTGCACCACTCATACCACCAAGTCCAGAAGTCACAAATAATTTCCCAGCTAAATCCTCGTTATCAGGAATATTCAACTTACTTCTACCAGCATTTAATAATGTCGAATATGTACCATGAACAATTCCTTGTGGACCAATATACATCCATCCGCCTGCTGTCATTTGTCCATAATTCGCGACACCAAGTTGAGCTGCTCTACTCCAGTTATCTATATCATCAAAGAGTCCAATCATAAGTCCATTTGTAATTACAACTCTTGGAGCATTTTTAGGTGCAGAAAACAAACCCATTGGATGACCTGACATCATCACTAATGTTTGTGTATCATTCATTTCTTCTAAGTATTTTTTAACTAGATGATACTGCATCCAGTTTTGCATTACTCTTCCTGTTTCACCATATGTAACTAATTCATATGGATATAAAGCTATGTCTAAATCCAAGTTATTATCTATCATAACTTGGAATGCTTTTCCTTCTATAATATTTCCTTTGTATTGATCAATAGGTAATCCTTTGATTTTATAAGTAGGTCTAAATCGATATCCATAGATTCGACCTTTCGATAATAATTCATCTAAGAATTCTGGAGCCAATACTTCATGCCAATCCTTAGGTACATATCTAAGTGCATTCTTTAATGCAAGAGATGTTTCTTCAAGAGACAAATTAAATTCTCTCTTAGGAGCTCTTCTTATTCCCTTTCTAAATTTCGGATAAGCTGGAAGCTCTTTAAAAATATCTTTTAATGTGAAATTAACTTCAGGATTCATTATTTTTCCCCCTCAAAGACACAATCAAATAATTCTCCACTTTCAAGTAAATGATTCACTAAATGAATGTGGTGATACATGATTTCATCTTTCTCAATATATGGAACATATTCTCTTACTTTATTATATGCTTTTTTTGTCATTTTACCAAGTCCCGCATTACCTCTTAAATCAATAGCTTGACAAGCAGTTAAGATTTCCATTGCAACTACTTGGCGTGTATTCTTTAAAATGTCTAAAGCTTTTCTTGCAGCTATAGTTCCCATCGAAACATGATCTTCTTGGTTAGCTGATGACGGAATACTGTCAACACTTGCTGGATGTGATAAAACTTTATTCTCACTTACTAATGAAGCAGCACTATATTGAACAATCATAAACCCTGAATTTATTCCACTACTTTTTATCAAGAATGCAGGTAGCCCATTTGAAAGAGCCGGGTTCACCATTCTTTCTAATCTTCTCTCAGAAATATTTGCCATCTCACTTATTGCGATACCTAAATAATCAAAAGGCATGGCAAGTGGTTCACCATGAAAATTACCAGCACTAATTGCAATTCCTTCGTCTGTAAAAACGATAGGGTTATCAGTTACTGCATTCATTTCAATTTCAACTTTCTCTTTAACAAAATTAAGAGCATCTAAAATTGCCCCGTGAACTTGAGGAGCACATCTAATTGAATATGCATCTTGTGTTCTAAGTTCTCCTTGAACAGTTATATTTTTACTTCCTTCTAAATACTCTCTAACGTTTTTCGCAACTTCTATTTGTCCAAATTGTCCTCTAATAATATGGACCCTTTCATCAAATGCATCTATGATTCCATTAAGAGATTCCATTGTTAATGATAAAGCTATGTTAGATAATTTAGATACCCTTAAGGCATCATACAATGCAACTGCTCCAACACTTGTCATGGCTTGTGTACCGTTAATTAAACTAAGCCCTTCTTTAGCTTTTAATCTTTCAAGTGGTAAAATATCTGCTTTCTTAAAAGCATCCATTGTGTTCATTCTTTTATCCTGGTAATATACTTCACCAAGTCCAATAATTGGCAAACTCATATGGGCAAGTGGAGCTAAATCTCCGCTTGCTCCTAAAGATCCTTTTTCAAACACAACAGGACAAACATCTTTATTCAGCATCTCAACTAACTTCTCTAAAGTTTCTAATGTTATTCCACTATATCCCTTTATCAATGCATTGACTCTAAGGAACATCATTCCCCTAACTATTTCATTAGAAAAAGGAGATCCAACTCCACAAGCATGACTCATTAAGAGATTCTTTTGTAGTTCCTCTACATTTTCTTTTTGGATAGGAACATCTGATAACTTTCCAAATCCAGTATTAATTCCATATATAATTCTTTCACTTTCTACAACTTCATCTACGAAGCCTCTAGCTTTTAAAACCAAGACTTTACTTTCCTCACTCATAGCTACCTTTTCCTTGAATCTAGCTACCTTAATAAAATTTTTTAAATTGACATTACTTCCATTAATTATAATCATATTAACATCTCCAAACTTTTAGTTAATTTATTATACTTTGTTTTTAGAGAAAAAGAAAGGGTTTTCAGATATTTGACGGCTTAGTTTAGCGCTTTATATCACTACAGCGCTAAAGTGTTTTTTATAAAAAAAAGACTCATTAATTGAGTCTATTTCAATACTTCTAGATATTTTGTATAAATAGGTTCTAATAGTTCATCCATCTTGATGATATTAAATGTTTCTTTATCAACACTAATAACCGTTGTATAACCTGAAGCTTTTAGTTCTTCTTTATCATTATATATTTCATGATAATAAGTAATCTTAACTTTTGAGAGTTTATGAAGTTTCGTTGAAACAGTAATATTCTCTCCAAATCTAATTGCTTTTAAATATGTACAACTTACATCTCTTACAGGAAAGATTATTCCTTTTTCTTCAACTTTGTAATAATCAAATCCAAGATCCTTTAGAAATGCTGTACGCCCTTGCTCAAAGAAAGAAAAATAATTGGCATGATAAATAACACCCATCTGATCTGAATCTGAATAGCGCAACTGAATATTTAATTTATGTACATTGTTTTCATATACCATAATGTATCTGCTCCTTTATTATATGTGATCATATTTACAATTTGTTTTCTTTTTTCATCATTAAATTCTAAAGCTAAAAATTCTCTCTCCAATGATTTTCTCACAAGATACAGAATAATTAGCGAGAACAATATCAAAGAAGCTTACTGCCTTCTTTATTGCCTTTGTAGTAAGTCTTGCTTCTTTATTAAAACAAATATCTTAACATACAGTCTTTTTGTATCTTTCAAACTGCTTAGTATTTTTTTAATATCTAATAACTCTTTTCTATTTAATAAAATAAGGGCCAAAAGTAGCCCTTATGTTTTACTTGTAATAAAAGTCCCCAATATAAACTTTCTCTGGTCTATCCATGTCTACCAATAAGTTAACTTCTTTCATTTTTCTTAATTTAGCTCTCATTGACGGTCCTGCAAAAACAGGGAATCTCTTTCCTAAACTTCTTGTTTTAGCCTCATAGTTAACAACAATATAAAACATTCCACTACCATGATCAAAACGATGAATATCTCCCTTAACTTTTGAGTCTTTAAGTCTGAAAATATCATTTCTTATGTAATAGACTCTGAGTATTAGTAAACTACAGCTTACAGCCTCAACTGGAATTACTATAGAAAGCACTGATGGATCAACCATTATTATAAGAATTAAAAGGGTTGTAGTAATCACTGAAATAATAGTTAAAAATGATGAAATATAATCAAACCTTATAATTTTTATTATTTTTGGTTTCATAACACTCTCTCCTTAAATTATAGCTTGAGATATGTATCTTGATATTTCTTTAATATCGCTTCTACCTCTAAATTCAAAGGTTAACATTCCCATACCACTAACATATATGTCTAACTCAGCATCCATATCAAATACTCCTGAAGATTCAACTGAATATGCATTAAACTTAGCATAAGGAATACTTGTAAAATCAGTTTTCTTTCCTGTAAGTCCTTGAACGTTTATAATGATAATTCTCTTAGTTGTAAAAACAACACCATCTCTTACAGCTTTATATGATCCAAGCACTTCTTCACCAGGGACAATTAAGTCTACTGCTTTTTTCTTATACTTTTCATCCTCTTTCATTTTGATATACTTCATATTCGTGAAATCAATCATATATATTCCCCCTTTATTTTATCTTTAAAATATTATACTTTCTATCATCTAATGCCCAATAATCAAATGCATAGATCATATCAGAAAACTTCTCATAACCGTAATTCAAAGTATCGAAATCTGGTAAAATACTTACTACTCTTTTTTTAACTTCACCAAGATTAATCTTCATATCTCCATCATTAGCCAATTCTTCAATAGTATTTCTTAAGATTCTCAAAAGTTTTGTTTCTTTTCTCAGTTTAGATTTTGTATATTTCTTAGTAATTTGAGTTTCATCAACATCTTTATATTTAATTGATAAAGTATCATAATAAATGTATTCATCACATGAATTAACAAATGCTTTATTAGATTTATTTTTATCGCCAAATCCAATAACCATTTTATTTGATTCCTTAAGTCTTAATGCTAACTTAGTGTAATCACTATCACTTGAAATAATACAATAAGTATCAACATTTCTTTCTGTTAAAATATCCATGGCATCAATTACTAAAGAAATATCAGTAGCGTTTTTATACTTAGAATTTGGAGATACTTGGACTTCAACAAAGGCTAGTTCTTTCATTATTTCTCTCCAGTTTTTAAGTAACGGACTTCCCCAGTCTCCGTATATTCTTCTAATAACAGGATTACCATAACTAGTTACCTTTGTCATGATATTTTCAATATGTCTATGTTCTACATTATCAGCATCAATCAAGATCGCTATTTTTCTACTTTCATCGCTCATTTATATTCTCCTCGTATAATAAGTGTATAAGATCTTGATGATTTTATACATCTTTTATTATCTTTCTATTTTGCTTTATATTTATAAAGAAGTCCTAGTGCTATAATTAAGTTAGATATAGCTGAAGGAAAGTACTTATTCTCCTTGCGGTCATACCGCTTTTGAAGCTTGTAAACCTGCTTATCATATGTAATTCTTTACCCGGTTGTTGTTTGAATGTCCACTACTCTATAAATCCACGTGGCCAGGAAATTCTAATGTGCGAGGCTGGAACTGTATGATAAGGCTAGGACTTCTTTTATATCTAGATCTATTTTAATGGTGGTGATATTTTTGTCTAATCAACTTAATTCTGTTTATGTTGGTATTGATGTTTCTAAACAATCAAACCAAGTCTTTATTACTGACTTTAATCAGTCTCTATCGAAATCATTCAGTGCTCCTAATAATAATCATGGTGCCGAATTAATTGAGACTAACTTGCTTAGTTTTCTTCACAATACTAATTTTACTCATGTAGTTATTGTATTAGAATCTACTGGAATTTACTCTGCTCATATAGCGACTTATTTATCTGCTTCAAAAAAGTTATTTCCTTTTCACATTGAAGTCTACTGTATTAATCCTAAGATTTCTAAGAACTATCGTGCTAGTTTTGCTGATATGGATAAAACTGATCCAAAAGATGCATTTATACTAGCCGACCTTGGTAGAATTGGTAGAACTACCTCTATGACTCCTTTTAAGGGATCTCAAAAACTTGCTCTTCAGCGTTTAACTCGTCACAGAGTTCACCTTGTTGAATTGATTACTAAGGAGAAGAACTATGTACTAACGAATATCTTCTTGAAATTCTCCGAGTTCGGGAATAAAGATTCTAAGTTTACTTCTGATATATGGAGTAAAACTGCGCTTGCTATTCTCGAAGAGTATTCTTCTCCTGAAGATATTATTAATACTCCTCTTGAGGATTTAGTTGTTTTTATTATGAAAACTTCTAAAAATAGATTTGATAATGTAAATGACGTTGCTGAACTAATCAAGAAAGCCGCTCGTGCTTCTTATCGTCTTGATAAAGCTGCTTATGAACCTATTAATCAAGCTATTTCTTCTAGTTTAGTTCTTGTTCGTTGCTTTGAAGATGAAATTAAGAAAGTTAATTGTTCTATTGAATTACTCGTGAAAGGTTTTTCTCATCACGAATATCTCTCGCTTCGTTCAATCCCGGGAATAGGCCCCGTCTTCGCTGCTGGTATTATTTCTGAAATAGGTTCTATTCACCAGTTTGATTCTGAAGAGTCTTTAGCTAAGTACGCCGGTATTACCTGGCGTAAAAATCAATCAGGTAAATTTGAAGCTGATGATACTAAAATGACTAAAACTGGTAATCATTATCTTCGTTATTACCTTATTCAAGCTGGTAACTCTGTTAAAAACTATATTCCACTTTATAATGACTATTATCATAAAAAGTTTAATGAAGTTACTACTCATCAACACAAACGTGCACTCGCACTAACTTCTCGTAAACTTATTAGATTGATCTATGGATTAATGAGTAAGGGTCAACTTTATAATAAGAATTACTAACTGTTGCCTATAATTAATAATCCACCTAACTGAGTTAGGTTTCTTATTTATGTCTAGTCTACTAAAAACTAGTCTTTTTTATTGTTTTTATCTCTTGACATCATTACCGGTTGCTTTATATTTTAATTTCTCAAATTTATTATAACAAAAAAATAAGCCATATTATAGGCTTATTTTATAAATATATTTAATCTTTCAATAACAATATCTTTTCCCAAAATTGCTAGAACCTGAGGAAGGTCAGGACCATGCATTGAAGCAGTCGTTGCTATTCTAAGAGGCATGTATAACATCATCCCTTTTGAATCACTAATTTTACCCGCTTCTTTGATTAAAGGTTTTATGTTTGATGCGTCAAAATCATTCAAACTAATCAATAAATCTCTAAAGGCTATAAGTGTTTCAGTTACTCCTTCTTGATTTAAAAATTCTGATGCTTCTGCATCAAGGACAAATTCTTGATCAAAAAACTCATCAAATAGTTCTATAATTTCTGCGCCATAACTAATTCTATCTTTAAAAACAGATACAAGTGAGTATATCCATTCTTCAGATTTGCCATCTGCGATTCCTTCCTCAATTAAATGAGGCATACATAATTCGATAGTATCTTCAACTGATAAATCCTTTATGTATCTATTATTAATATATGCTAATTTTTCTTTATCAAATTTGGCTGGAGATTTTGATAATCTTGTTTCATCAAACATCTCAATAAAATCATCATGAGATAAAATTTCTTCTTCACCTTTAGGACTCCATCCTAGTAATGATATAAAATTGAACAATGCATCAGGAAGATATCCTAATAACTGATATTGTTCAATATATTGAATAATAGAATGATCTCTTTTTGATAATTTCTTATTATTTTCATTAACGATTAATGTCATGTGTCCAAAAACAGGGGGTTCCCATTTAAGTGCTTTATATACCATCATTTGTTTTGGTGTATTAGTGATATGGTCTTCACCTCGTAGTACATGAGATATTTCCATTAAATGATCATCAATAGCACAAGCAAAATTATATGTTGGAATTCCATTATTCTTCACCATAACCCAGTCGCCAATGTCTTCACTTCTAAAAGTAACTTCACCTTTAACCAAGTCATTAAAAGTATACTCTGTATTACTTGGAACTTTGAATCTTAGGACAAATGGTTTATCTTGATCTGGAAGACCTAAACATTTCTGTGAGTAATGTAATTTGTCATTTCCATCCGCGATAAGTTGTTCTCTTTCAGCTTCTAATTCTTCTGGAGTACAATAGCATTTATAAGCTAATCCCTTTGTCAAAAGTTGATCGGCATATTTTTGATAAATATCTAATCTTTCTAATTGACGATATGGACCAAATCCTTTATCATTATCCACTGATTCGTCCCAATCAATTCCTAACCATTGAAGGTATTTTAGCTGTGATTCAACTCCACCTTCAACATTTCTTTCTATGTCTGTATCTTCTATTCTAACCACAAAAGATCCGCCATGTTTCTTAGCAAATAAATAATTAAATAATGCAGTTCTTGCGTTTCCTATATGTAGATGCCCTGTAGGGCTTGGTGCGTATCTAACTCGTACACTCATATTATCACTCCTTGACCTATCATATTATAGTATAAGTATGTTCAAAATACAATCAAATAAATAACTGTAATAAAAAAACACAACGTGGGATGTTGTGTTTTTATTACAATCTTAACGTTTACTGAATTGTGGTGCACGACGAGCTTTTCTAAGTCCTGGTTTTTTACGTTCCTTAACTCTTGAGTCTCTAGTAATAAGTCCTGCTTCTTTAAGTACTTTTCTGTAATCAGTGTTAACTACTAGTAAAGCACGAGTTATTCCGTGACGGATTGCTCCTGCTTGTCCTGTAATACCTCCACCATATACATTAACCATAATATCAAATGTTTTCATATTATCAGTTTTTTCTAGTGGTTGTTCTACATCTAGTCTTGTCGCAGCTGACGGAATATAATCATCAAATTTTCTGCCGTTAATAATGAATTTACCTGTTCCAGGTGTTAACATAACACGAGCAACCGAGCTTTTTCTACGTCCTGTACCTCTGTACATTACTTTCTTAGCCATATAATTTCACCTAACCTTTCAGTTCAAAAACTTGAGGTTTTTGAGCCGTATGTGGGTGTTCGTTCCCAACATACACGAATAATTTCTTATACATTTGACGACCTAATTTTCCTTTAGGAAGCATTCCTTTTACAGCGAATTCAATTAATCTCTCAGGGTGTTTGTTGTTCATTTCTTTTGCTGTAGTAGTGCTAAGTCCACCTGGATATTGTGAATGTCTGTAGTATTTCTTTTGATCCCATTTCTTACCAGTAAGCTCTATGTCTTTTGCATTGATTACTACCATGTAATCACCACAGTCAACATGCGGTGTGAATGTTGGTTTATGTTTACCTCTTAAAATTGTTGCAACTTCAGTAGATAAACGGCCAAGTCTTTGACCTTTTGCGTCAACAACAAACCACTTGCGTTCGATGTTTTGATTGTTTGCCATGAATGTTTTCATTTTCATTCCTCCAATTATATTATTATAATATCGGGCGTGGGATAAATCTTTGTGTAAATGTACCGAAATATATAATATAGTATTTGTCTATCTTTGTCAATAAAATTAACTAGTTTTTTATTAATCTATAAATATCTTTGTGAAGTTTCCCACAACCTTCTTAACTAAGGTAACTGAGATAAATGCTTCATTATCTATCTCTCTAATTAGTAATCGAATTTTGTTTAATTCATATGATGAAATTATTGTATTTAATATATCTTTGCTTTTTCCTGAATAAGCACCTTTTCCTGATGAAACAGTTACTCCATGATTTGTTTTTGAAACTAATAAGTTTGCTATTTCATCTCCGTGTTCAGTAATAACTTCTAACTTAATATAGTTATATGATGTATGTACTTTATCAATAACTAAACTAGTTATAATTACTCTAATAATAGTATAAATCGCGATAGGCCATCCAAATAGAATACCTGCAATTGAAATAATAAAACCATTCAATATTAATCCAAGAGATCCCATCGTAATATTTTTCTTAAATGCTAAATACTGAAATATAATATCTACTCCACCAGCAGATCCTCCAACTCTCAGGTTGAGACCGGCACCAATTCCTATTAATATTCCTCCAACAAGAGCATTTGATAACATGTCGTTTTCAAGGAAGACATGAACAGGAAATAATCCAAGGAATAGTGATGATAATATAATTGAATAGATACTGTAATAAATAAACTTTTTCGTCATTTTTATATATCCAAAAATGATAACTGGAATATTTAAGATGAATAGTAACAAACCTAAATTTATTGATAAATCAAAATACTTTAAAGATATATTCACTATTAATTGTGATAACCCTGCAATTCCTCCTGAATATAATTCTAAAGGGTCTAAAAACCACAATACACCAATAGAGTATATTAAACTTCCAATTGCGATAATAATTATTTTTTTATATTCTTTTTTTAAAAAGTTCATTATGATATTTTATCTCCTGGCAATAGACTTGTAGTTTCGAGTATTTCTAATGTTTTTTTATTTTTACCTGCGAGAACCATTCCTTCGCTTAGAACTCCACGAAGCTCCACAGGTTTTAGATTTCTTACTACAATTACCTTTTTACCGATTAACTCTTCAGGCTTGTAATATTTAGAAACCCCTGAAACTATTTGTCTAACTCTATCTTTTGTATTTATTTTTGATACTAATAATTTATCAGCATTAGGATGTACAGAACACTCAAGTATTTCACCAACAACTAAATCTATTTTAGTAAAATCTTCAATGTTAATAAAATCTTCTTCTACAACTTCCTCAATTGATTCATTGTTTAAAAGATTAGTTATATATTCTTCTTCGATTTTTTTATCGAGTCTTGGAAACAACGGAATAGGTTTATCAGTAACTAGCACCTTATCTAATTTCCCAAATCCAATACTTCCCCATGTTTGGAGGTTCTTTGGAATGTTTAATTGTTTAAACAGCTCTTTGCTAGCTTCAATAAGTATTGGAGTTAACATGATTCCGATATGTCTTAATGACTCTACAAGATTATATAAAACACCTTCAAGTTCTTTTTTCTTATCTTCATCTCTAGCAAGTACCCAAGGACAAGTTTCATCAATGTACTTGTTAGTTCTTGAGATTAGAGACCAGATATTTTGAATAGCTGAAGATACTTTTAATTTATCCATATCGTTTGTATATACATCTACTGTATCTAGTACTTTTTGTTTTAAAATTTTGTCAAATTCAAAATATTCTTTTTCTGGTTTAGATAACTTCGAATCAAAATATTTGTTAATCATATTAATTGTTCTATTTAGTAAATTACCAAAATCATTTGCTAAATCATAGTTTATTCTAGCAATGAAATCTTCTGGAGTAAATACTCCATCTCCTGAATATGGTAATTCTTTCAGTAAGTAATATCTTAATGGATCAAGTCCATATTTTTCTACTAAACTATCAGGATATACTACTTTTCCTTTTGATTTACTCATCTTGCCATCTTTCATTAAGTACCAACCATGAGCGTATAATTTGAAATTAAGTGGTACATCAAGTGCCATTAACATGATTGGCCAGTAAATAGCATGAAAGCGTAAAATATCTTTACCAACAACATGTACTACCTCATCACCATTCCAGTATTTTTGATATAGTGAATCATCATCTGTATTATATCCAAGTGCACTTATATAGTTTGATAGTGCATCAATCCATACATAAACAACATGAGCAGGGTTTGATACAACTTTAACACCCCAATCAAAACTAGTTCTTGAAACAGATAAATCGTGTAGTCCTTGATTTATAAATGCGATCACTTCATTTTTTCTAGATTCTGGAGTTATAAAATCTGGATTATCTTCAATAAACTTTAAAAGTCTATCTTCATATTTAGAAAGTTTTAAGAAATATGATTCTTCTTTAACAAGCTCTGTAGGTCTACCACAATCAGGACAAGTATGATTTTCACCAAGCTGAGTTTCTGTGAAAAACGCTTCATCAGACATGCAATAATATCCTTCATATTCTCCTAGGTAAATATCTCCTTGTTCAAGTAGTTGTTCAAAAATCTTTTTAACAACTTTCTTATGTCTTTTATCCGTAGTACGGATAAAATCATCATATTCAATATCTAATAGTTTCCAAAGTTCTTTTGTATTCCCTGCTAAAGTATCCACAAGGTCTTGAGGAGTTATATTTTGCTCTTTGGCAACTGTTTCAACTTTTTGTCCATGTTCATCCATCCCAGTTAAATATCTAGTATCATACCCTCTTAGGGTCTTATAACGATTAACAGTATCGCAAAGTACTGTTGTATAAGAATTACCTATATGAAGTTTCCCACTAGAATAATAAATAGGTGTTGTAATGTAGAATGTTTTACTCATTTTATCACTCCTTAAATAACAATAATATTATATCCTATACAATATTTAAACAAAAGTTATTTCTATATTTAATGGAACTAATCAGTGTGATATTCCATGTAAACTTCATTTTTTGGAATATTACGGTTTTTAGCTACTTGTTTAATAGCATCTTTTGAAGATAATCCTGATTCTATTAGTTCGTTAACTTCTTCTAATATCGATAAATCACTAAGGATTACTCCTTTTCTTTTTCCTTCTAAAATAATAACAATTTCACCTTTTAACTCAGCTAATTCAAGTAAAGAAGAAGTTGTTCCTCTGATAATTTCTTCATATCTTTTTGTAAGTTCTCTAGCGACTACTAAATCTCTTTCACCGAGTACTTCAAATAAGTTTTTAATAGTTTTATTGATTCTATGCGGTGATTCATAAAAGATTATTGTTTCTTCAATATTGGATAGTTTCTCTAATTCCTTTTTCCTTTTTCCTTCTTTGCTATCTAGAAAGCCATAGAAATGAAAAGGTATTGGAGGAATCCCCGATACTA
>Ga0307990_1002167_pt1 | contig 15914 bp, 16 predicted proteins | sample EllFjometagen129_FD_203168 | JGI IMG/M metagenome (GOLD analysis project Ga0307990, IMG submission 203168) | Marine microbial communities from Ellis Fjord, Antarctic Ocean - #129 | ecosystem: Environmental > Aquatic > Marine > Unclassified | place: Southern Ocean | collected 2014-10-08
TCAGCGAAAAGCTTTCCAATTCCGGGCACCTCTCGTAAATGGGTTGCTTTAACAGTAAACACTTTTTCAGCTGACCCAAAATATGCAAGTAAATTTCTTGCTGCAACGGGACCAATCCGTGGCAACAAACTAAATGCAATTTGATAATTTAATGCAATTTCCATGGTTAAAATACATAACGAACAGACAAGGCGACACCATACCAGTAACCCTGATGACCAATAAGGTTATATGCCGGTCTAAAATCAAGGCTCAAATTTAATGGAAATTCTTCAAAAAAATAATCGATTCCAACTTGTAAATCTATCCCTGATACAAAATGGCGAATTTGTTGCTCATCATTATCAGGAAACCAGTCTGTATTTTTATATCCGGAAACATAAGAGAAATGTGCCCCAGCTCCAAAAAACACTGACATTTTATCGCTACCAAGAAAATTCGACACATGAAATTAAGCAAAACCCAGTATCAATGGTTCATAACGATATAAACACAATAGGCCTTCGACACTGAATTGCGAAACCGGTCGGTATTGGTAAGAAACGCCTTGCAAAATACCAAGCCTGATACCAACAGCATGTTGCCTGACCTGTGCTTCCAAACAGATGGAGGAAATTAAACACAGAATCAGGATTATTTTTTTCATAGAAAACTTTATAAGCTACCGAGCAAGACGGTCAAGAACTTCCAACATATCTCTTCGTTCAGACTGTTTGAGTGATGCCAAACTAATTGGTCTGTACTTTGACAATCCGCGCTCAGTTTTTTGATACAAAATAATAGATGTCCTTAATCCGAAATTGGTTGTTTTAATTTCATATTTAACAAATTCCTGTTTAGGAATCTCTATGGAATAAGTTCCATAAAGAAAGGGCTGCAGGGGCATGTAACGTAAAATAATTTTTGATCCATCCGGGTTGAAAAATATATAATTGTATCCTTTCATGAAAAAGAATACCATACTAAGAAAAAACAGGACACTCCATATTAATTGCAATCGGTGTGTCTCATCCCAATTAAACACAAAAGACAAAACTATCAGTGCCAGATAAACCAGCACCCCAATCATGAACCCAAAGCGTATTTGTGTTGCAAGTTCTTTGTTATTTATTACCATATATTTTTTAATTTACGACGTTTCAATTCTTCATTTAAGATATCTAACTCTCTTGTTGCCTGTTCTGAAACAGACGAATTCTCCTCTGCCCTACGCATTAAATACGGCATCACATGTTTTACTGGGCCATAAGGTACATATTTTGCAACACGATAACCCATTTTCGCCAACCCAAAACTCAAATCATCACTCATTCCGTACAACTGAACAAAATAAATGTTTTTATTCCGGTTATCCAATTGTTTTTTTTTCATTAATTCAGCGAGAAAATGACATGACTCCGGATTATGTGTTCCATTAAAAACAGAAACGATATCAATATTTTCAACGCAAATCTCCAAGGCTTTATTATAAGCTTTATCGGTATCATCCTTAGTAGGATAAATTGGAGATTTCTGGTTCATCTTTTTTGCAAGTGCCCTTTCTTTTTCCATGTATGCTCCGCGAACAAGCTTGATTCCGAGAAAACACTCAGCTTTCCGAGCCTCTTTAAGTAAGCGCTGCAGATATGCAAGTCGATCTACACGATACATTTGCAGCGTTTGAAAAACAATGGACTTTTCTTTATTAAACCGTTGCATCCCTTCTTCCACAACCTGATCAATTAAAGGCTGCCATGCAACCTCCTCAGCATCAACAAGAATTGGAATATCAAAACTCACAGCATATTCAAATAATTTGAATAAACGCTGTCTAAATTTCTCAACTTCTTGTGATAAATCCGCACGATTTTCCTGGCGTAAAACCCACTCGTAAGTCATAGCACTCGGTTTAAACACAGCAAACGGAACATTTTTATTATTACCTGCAAACTCGATTGATTTCATGGTTTCATCAACGGCATTCTGAATCGCTTTATCAGTATCGCCACCTTCAACAGAATAATCCAAAATGCTTTCAACATGATATTTTGCCATACGATGAATTACTTTTTGACAATCTTCCAAGGATTTCCCCCCAACAAAATGTCCATACACATTCGGTTTTACGGCCCAGCCGATTGGCATTTTAAAAAATAGAGCTAATTTTAATACATGCTGTAAAACATATGCCAATTTTTTTAAGCGAAAAATCCGAAAAATAAATATCGCACGCTTTAATTCTGTAAGCGTCTTATACTCAAAAGCATTTTCTGCACTGAAAATTTTTGTCATTCTTATTTTTTTTTACTAATTTGCTCAAAATTAAACAGAAAAATGCTTTTGTTGTTGAAATTTTTTAGTATTTTAGTGCATAATCAAAAAAAAGTGTCAAATATTTTGTGATATTTCCCAAAATAAAGATACTTTTGTGTGATTAGAAACAAACTGTGATTAAACCTGATATCAGATGAACACGAAAAAATCTACCATTCTATTGGTTTTACTAAGCGCGGTAATTTTACCCCTATTCACCGGGTGTTTTGGCGTAGGAGAAGACGATCCATTTATTTCTCTGCGAACACGTAAAGCCAGATTAACAGGCAGCTGGGACGTTAGTACCTATTATAAAAACGTAAAGCAAATTTACGGGCTTGATAATAATACTGTGCTCAGAGTCATTACCGACGTACAGGGAGAAGATTGGCTTGAAACTACCGAAACAATTGGTAGTGGAGAAGACATTGTTGAAGTTGAAGGGCTTGTGCTTCAAAATGAAATGGCATTTGATAAAAATGGATATTTTAATTCAGTCTATGAATACCAAATAGTTGAGGTAGAGGTGGATGATGACACTCAAGAACAAACCACAACCACATTTACCGTAAAAGAAACCATGGATGGTACCTGGAACTTTTTGGGACGTATTGATGATTATTCAAACAAAGAAAGACTTTCTTTAGTTGTGGAGAATTCAAGAATAATTCATACGACAGTAACTGAAATTCAAACAGACGATGACGAAGCCGAACCTGAACAAACTACCGATGTTGAGGCTTGGACATACAGTTATGCCAATGGAGAATTGAGCCAGATTTGGGAACTTGATATGTTAAAAAACTCAGAAGTACATTTGTATCAAGATTTGAATAATTTTTACCAATCAAATGCTGACGCTGCCGGAATCTCATTTACAGAGGTTGGATATCAGGAAAAAACGTTGGTTGCTAAAGAAGAAGAAACAACTACACCATAAAATAATAAAATATATAAGGAAAAGGCTGAGTAAATTCAGCCTTTTTTTATTTGCAATAAATCGTAAATCAGAGTCTTTAATTTTTCAGAATGCTTCGAATATCCAGGATGATCCCAGTGAGTGCAATATTCTGGTTGAAATTGCCCGGTTGTAAAAATTTCATTTTGCTTTATGTGTTTAAACCCAAATTTTACAGAAAATACGTTTGCAAGATATACCTGTTCAGTTTGTCCGGGTGTAGGAATAATGACAGCTTTGCGTCCGATTTCAAATAAATCCATCAGTGTTGAATAACCAGAGCGGCAAATCAATACAGGAACCTTTTTCATCAATGCGTACAAAGTTTCAGTAGGCAGATGGTTGAATATTTTAACTGAACCATATTGAGTTTGCTCGATTGTTCCCGGTTTTCCGGACACAACCCAAACCGATTTTTCTTCATTTTCATAAAGTTTTATAAGCCTATTCTCAAAAATCGTTCGCTGCGGTTCCGGGCCTGAAATCACGGCAAGAACATCAGGGATTTTTACATGACTCAATTTGTGCGAAATAGGAAATCGACTCAAAACACCAAGATATCGTACCGGAAAATTGAATTGAGTTTTGGAATGTGCAAGGATACCGGTTAATCCATTGATTTCCATATCAGGGATTAAACAAAGGTCGTATTTGTGAATAATTTTTTTGTGAATAAATCGGACAAGTGGCTGCAGAAATTTCAAATATCCAGGCATGATTAGATTGATTTGATGCGTCACGTAAACTGAATATGCAGATTTGTGATGCATCCCAAAGCGATCATCAGAAATAATAATATCCGGAGCGTAATTTTCACAGTACGTATCCAACCATTTATGTTCTTTTCGCATACCCCGAAACATTGCAGGAGCCTGATAAATTAAGCTTAACATAAGCAATTGGTGTTTACTGTAATGGATTCCATATCCGGGAATACGGTGTATATTAAGCGCAGGAAACTCGTGCTGCAATAATTCATATGCTTGTCCGTCGGAAGCAAGTTCCACAATGCATCCCTCCGTCAAAAAAGCCCGGATAAGCGGAATCATGCGCGTTGCATGACCCAAACCCCAATCCAATGGCGCAATTAATACTTTATGTGATTTTGTTTCTGGCATTTTCAAAATCAAATGTCATTATTTCAATTGATTGGTAAGATATTATGAGATTTCAACATGAAATCCTGCTTGTTCCACACGTTTTGCAATCTGCACCAATGTCTCTCTATCGTGTGCTTCAACGCCTTCATCCGGCGTGTCTCGTGCAACAGAATAAATCATCACCAACTCTGGATTAATGCGTTTCAATGCGTTTAACCATGCGTCCAATTCTTGCTCTGTGGTATTATCAATAAACACATCTCCTTTGCGATACTTGAGGAACATGGTTTGAATAATTTTACTTCCCGGGAAGTTTTTGATATGCTCTACATAAGAATCAAAACGGAATCCGGGAGCGGGCTGATTAATTGTCAACACAGTAGATTCAATGGCTGAGTCAAGTTTTAAAATTGCCATTTCTATTTTCTTCAGTGACTCACGAACTACAAGCTTATGCAAATTCCCAGCATTTGTAAGCACAGCAATTTTAGCATTCGGCAAAATGAGATTTCTTAAGCGGATTGTTTCGTCAAGTATTTCACTAAAATCAGGATGCAAAGTTGGCTCCCCATTTCCTGCAAAGGTGATTACGTCGACAAGCATCCCTTGATCAACACAATGCTGAAATCTGGATTTCATTCGTTCAAAGACTGCTTGTTTTGTTGGAAGTTTCCCAGAACTCGCATGGGTCCAACCACATTCACAATACACACAGTCAAAATTACAAACCTTTGCATTCTCCGGCAATAGATTAATGCCTAGCGACTGTCCCAAACGTCTGGATTTTACTGGACCAAACACGATATCATCGAATAAAAATGTTGCCATTTTAAATTAGAACTTTTAGTTGCGCATCAGGATGCAAAACATCCCGCTTTAATTGTTTCATTTCAATTAGATTCAATCCGGGACGTTTCCCAACTGCAATTTCCCCAAAATCCTCGCTCCACCCTAAGGCATTTGCAGCGTTGAGAGTCGCCATTTTTAGGATTTCCCTGAATTTTAATGCAGGGAGTTTTTGTTGCAAAAATTTCATCTCGTCAAAGATAGACAAGTTTGGCGCTGATAACAAAGAATCTGTTCCCAAACAAAGATTAAGCTGATACTTCATCAGTAAATCAACAGGAGGAAGTTTTCCGGTGATGTTTTCATTTGAACGAGGGCAAATCACAAAATTAAGTTTCACTTGTTGCTGCTCAGACCAGATTAATAGATTTTCAATTTCGTTTTCGGTGATATGAATATTGTGTACAAGCAAAAATTGCTTCAAATTTTTTAGTATTTCTCCCTGTTCATTACTAAAACCCGGATTTACAAAAGCAGGGCTAAAATCAGGATTCATATCACGGTAAAACCGGATTAATGGGTTGTTGTCAGATTTCAAACTGGTTTCAAACTCACTTTCTCTGAAGTGCAAACTGCTATATTCAGTCTGCTCAAAGTTTTTACTGATTGTAGAAAGTCCGGATTTAGCAATCGCATAGGGTGAATGAAAAGCCGGATAGATTTCTGCCTGAGGAAATTTGCTTTTGCAAGATGCAAATATTTTTGTTTGATGTATTGCTTGTTCCTGACTAAGGGGGAAAAACTCAAAAAAAGTTTTTGAAACAATTGTATCATCAGCAACTTTTGCAGAAAAGCTCACTGCAGAATTTGCAATATCCGCAAAAGCCTTTATTCCTTGGAATCGCATTTTATGGATTATTCTAGCGATTGATTGTTTGTCAGGCATTGCATCCGTTCGTCGCAGACTGATCACATGTTTGACAAAATCCAAAATTCCTTTTTTTGCTTGATAAGTCTGATTTAGAACAGACAATTCAATGTGCGTATGTGCATTAATCAGACCTGGGATAATCATACCCGAGTGATACTCAAGCCCTGCCGGTTCTTCTGACTCGAGGCTTTGCTCAGTCACAGAAAGAATTTCGCCATCATCAGAGGTGATAATCAGAGGATTGTAGATGTATTTTGTGCCGGTAAAAGCAATATTTGCAGCAAATTTCCTCATGGTTTATCTTCAGAAACATAGGTGTAATTAAGCTGATTGTTCTTATCTGCCGATGTTTTCGACTTACATGAATCGCATATCTGTTGTCCCGGGTTCATGGGTTTTCCGCAATGAATACAAACAGGTTTTTCTATATTTTTTTCAAACTGTTTCATGTCCTCCATAACGAAAGTTTCAAGAATTCGTCGCACCATTCCATTAACAATCAACACGGAAAATCCGTATAGTACAACAAATGCAATGAGACCAATTGCAAGACTAAGCATTATTGACCCTTGCGCCATAAACAAACTGACAAACAATACGAATATAATACTCAATAGAACAGGCATCATATCAATTGAATATTTAACCTGCGAATTTTCATTTTTCAGTGTAATTGGGAAACTCATAAATCCGAATACCCGATTCAAACTAAAACGAATTTCATTTCTATCTGCCTCAGCATCATCAAATTTTCTTTTTACAAAATCCCTCAAACGGAAAAAATCAGTTTGACGAAACCGATAAGCCGGGTGTTCCAATGCAGAAAATTTAGCAGAAAAGTGAAATGGAAAAGCCATTAAATATCCTCCTGGAGTTTCTTTGTCAATTCGCCTTGCTCCTTGTTCATTCTGGCGAGGACCTGATCGTAAACATGATCTAAGATATCAATCTCATTTAAGACATAATAACGGATGCTTGCATTAAAATCATCCTCATTTCGATTATATTTTGAAAACATGGATTGATATAAATTGAACCTTGAATATGCGCCATTGGGATCCACAATATTGGTTGTTAGAGACGCATCAATCATATGGATATCATAAAACATCATCGCCAAGGTGTCCTGAGCAATCAGATTAACTAGCTTAGGTGACTCGTCTGGTTTATTACCACATGCTGCAAGTAGCATAAAGCCAATAAATATGCAAAGTATGAATCGATTTTTCATTGCTTTTGTTTTAATAGTTTCGCCATTTCAGAAGCAAAAACGAAGGAATTAAAAGTTTCGCTATCTGAATCAAACATCACTTTATTCGTTCCCTCCCAGTCTTTAACACCATTGTTGAGAAACAAAATATTTTCACCAATTTGCATAACAGAATTCATATCATGCGTATTAATGATGGTTGTAATATTATAATCTTTGGTAATATTTGAAATTAATTCATCAATTTTAAGGGATGTTTTCGGATCCAAGCCTGAGTTAGGCTCATCACAGAACAAATATTTTGGATTTAGGACAATTGCTCTGGCAATGGCTGCCCTTTTCTGCATTCCTCCAGACAGTTCGCCTGGGAAAAGATGATTTGTCCCGGAGATTCCTACTCGTTCAAGGCATTGGTTAACTCGTAACAACTTTTCCTTTTTGCTTTGATTTCCAAACATCTCCATGGGAAACATGACATTATCCTGAATTGTTTCGGAAGTAAACAATGCACTGCCTTGAAAAATCATTCCTATTTCTTCACGAATTGCTTTTTTTGTTTTAAAATTTGCAAGGCTATAATTTCGATCGTCATAAAAAACAGATCCATTATCCGGTTGATTCAATCCGACAATACATTTTAGCAGAACGGTTTTCCCACTACCGCTTTGCCCAATGATAAGATTTGTTTTTCCCTCATAGAACTCAGCCGAAACTCCGAGTAATACCTTTGCGCCTAAAAAAGACTTTTCTATGTTTTCTATCCTAATCATGTTAACATCAGTTGAGTAATAACCAAATCCATCACCAGAATTGCAATAATACTGTAAACCACAGCTATGGTGCTACTTTTGCCGACTTCAAGCGCTCCTCCATTCGTGTAATAACCATGATATGCTGACACCGTAGTAATAATAAATGCATAGACCAACATTTTAACTATTGTGTAAAGAATATAAAACGGTTGAAAAAACAAACGCAAACCGTCCAGATAATCGTAAAAAGTAACCACATCCGTTAGTAAAGCAACCCCAATCCCTCCGGCAACACCAAGCATAATGGAAATGAGCGTAAGTATTGGGAAAAACATCAATGCCGCAATTACTTTCGGTAGAATTAGATAATTAGCTGAATTTACGCCCATAATTTCAAGGGCATCAATTTGTTCTGTAATTCTCATGGTTCCAATTTCAGATGCGATATTAGAACCAGTCTTTCCAGCCAAAATAAGACAAATAATTGTTGATGCGAATTCTAGAATCATGGTATCCCGGACAGTTAATCCGATCAAATAATTTGGAATCAATGGATGAATAAAGTTAATCCCCACCTGCAATGTTAAAACGGCACCCATAAAAACAGAAACAATCGCAACAATACCAAGGGAATTCATGCCAATAATTTCAATTTCCTTAAAAACCTGTTTAAAAAACATTCGAAATCGATCCGGACGGGAAAAGACTTTTCCCATAAGTAGCATATATTTTCCAATATGTGTAAAAAACTTCATTCCAGGCAGATTACAATTATCAATTAAACAAATTTACTATTCTTATGAATTAAATCTAAAATAAAAGCAAATTATTTTATTCTTCGGCAAATTTTTACTAATTTTCTTTCGAATAGAAAAGTTATAAAACATGAAAAATATAAACTACTGTGTAATCATGGCAGGAGGTATTGGAAGCCGTTTTTGGCCAATCAGCACAACAGAAAAGCCCAAACAATTTCTAGACATTCTCGGCGTGGGCAAATCTTTACTTCAACTCACATTTAATCGATTCAATAATTTATTTCCTGCTGAAAACATTTACGTGGTGACAAGTCAGGATTACCAAGTGCTTGTGGCAGAACAACTACCGGAAATTCCGGAAACAAACATCCTGACAGAACCCATGCGAAGGAATACAGCACCTTGCATAAGTTACGCAACCTGTCGGATAAAGAGCAAAATTCCAATGGCGAATATTGTTGTTACACCTGCTGATCATCTAATCATTGACGAGGAAGCATTTCGGCGAAACATTGAGTCTGGCTTACAATTTGTGCAAAATAATGATGCGCTGTTAACAATTGGTATCAAGCCAAATCGACCTGATACGGGTTATGGGTACATTCAAATTGATGAAGCGAAATCAAAGGACGATACATTTAAGCGTGTCAAAACCTTTACAGAAAAGCCCAACCTTGAGCTAGCTAATTTTTTTCTGGAAAGCGGAGAATTTCATTGGAATGCAGGAATTTTCATGTGGTCATTAAAAAGTATTGATAATGCACTCAGGACATATCTCCCGGAGGTTCACAATTTATTTTTGGAAGGCGAAGCGCTTTTTGGTACGAGCGAAGAGCGACAATTCATTCAAAAAGTATATTCAGAGTGTAAGACAATTTCAATTGATTACGGAGTTATGGAGCGGGCAAAAAATGTGTTTTCGCTTTGTGCCGAATTTGGTTGGTCTGATTTAGGCACTTGGAAAAGTTTATATGAAAACAGCGAGAAAGACGAAGCAAAGAATGTTGTTTTCAATGGGGAGAATCTGATTGTTGAAAATGCATACGATAATATTATTCGTCTGCCGGAAAATAAGCAAGCAATTATAAAAGATTTGGAAGGTTTTATTGTTGTTGACTCTGGGGAAGCGCTTTTAATCTGCAAAACAGAAAATGAACAAGAGCTAAAGGAAAGTTTAAATGAGCTTAAGCGGAAGCTTGATGAGTAAATGATAATATGAAATCATACAAACGAAAGAAGGCTGTCCGCGGACAGCCTTCTTTATATCATTAAAACAAAACATTAATATTCCCAAAGGTCGTGTTCAAAGTTGAAAAGTTCAGCTTCGACTTTTTTACCTTCATGCATTGCATCGATTCCTAACAAATAATCTCTGATAAAGCGATTGTCATACACGTTACTTTCAGAAATGATATAAGATTCAAAGCGACGCTGAGCGAAAAGATCATCAAACGTTCTTCTTTCCGAATCATTTTGCACGTTAAAAACCTCATATTTTGCAAGTAAAGGTCGATACTGAGGGAAAGGTACCCAGAACATACGCTGAGTTTCAAGCTCCTCAATTCCACTTTTCTCAGTAATAAATTTTGCGACCGGTGCAATTGCAATAATTCTAACATCCATAACAGAACGTTGTTTATCAAACACCCACTCTTCCCAGAGCAAGTATGACTTCACATCTCGCAGAGCGATTGCCCTGTCTCGGGTTTCCCATTCACGCATTCCGGTTTGCTCATCGAGAACCTCAATATCCTCCTGATAAGTAAGCACCTGGTTTCTACCTGTTGAGTCTTCCGGTGGGATTGGCGATTTGTACCAATTGTTAAAATCATTCGGGTCAAATTTAAAGACCATTTTCCGTTGTGCTTCCGCCGGATTAAGGATACCGATATGGAACAACAAGTGAATTAAGCTAACACGCGAACGTTCAGGTTGTTGTCCTCCCGGATAATTAATCGGGCGAATAGGGAAATACAGCGGATGATTAATTTTCTCATCCAGATCAATCATTCGTAAAACGCGTTTGGAATACATTGCATCCGCTTCACGAATTCCTTGATAAGGAACCATTTCACGCTTTGGGATATGCTCTCGAGCATACGCCCCATCAATAACACTCTCTTGTGCCTCAAGCTTAAGCCCAAAGCCACTAAGGAGAATCAGGATTGTCAGGATAAAAATGCTTTGTTTTTTCATAACTATCTAAGTTCTAGTGAAACAGGAGCTGTTTGGAATGTCCCTGAAGGTCCTTTAACCTGAACTGACTCGAAACTCACACGAGTTCCACGGCCTAATCCTTGCAAAGCAGTTTGTGCTTCAGCATTCAGTCGATCTCCATAAACAGTAATACTATTTGTTTGACCACGTACTTTATAAGTAAAACGGAAACTAATCACATCAAATTTGACCTGGAACGGGAAAAATTGATCCCCAAGGTCAGCCATCAGTTTTCCGCTCATGACATCATTTTTATGTACACGACCTTCACCTTTTGTACCATTCAGCTTAGCCGGAGGTACAGGAACATTCAATACACGGAATTTTTTACTTCCTAATGCTTTGGTTCCTGCATCGGTTTCAACAGAAACCGAAATCGTAACTTCACGAGCTGAAGGGCTAGTAATACGGGCTACATAGGAACCTCCACGTGGCACAAGCGATCCACCTCCACTCATATAGGCTCTTACTTTTTCTTTCGGGTAACCTGAAACTGAAACTTCAACCGGGTTATCAATACCACGATAGAATACATTTACACCCGTAGGTGAAATTGCAAAACCAGTTTCACCAATCATATATTCATTCATGAATGGTAAGAGTTTTTCTCCCTGTTTTGTTTTCCAGGAAATCAGTCCTCCCCATCGATGAGTTCCGATATTTTGGACGTTCTCAATTGAATAAATTCCTTTACCTTCAATAATTGGCAATGTATCATAATTATCACCCATGTTACCGCGCATTTTGTAGGTAATCTTACCTCCTTCTTTTATTGTATCATAAAATGGGTATTCATTACTGAAATAAACTGTTGGTTTCATGGATGTATCACGCGCACCAATAAATACCTGCGCTTCATACTTACCCCCTTTAACCACATAGCTGGCATTTGAACTTACTAAAGCTTCAACGTTTGTAATGGTAATCAAATCCTCATCCACACCAACAATCATACGATCAACAATATCAGCTTCCGCATTACGGATATCTGTCTGTAATTTTGTCATCATAGCGATTGTTCCGACTAATGGCATATGAACAAACAATTTTTCCTGCCAAGTCTTTTTGTTTTCAGGATCAGAAAAATCATCATCTGTAGATAAACTGTTTGCAATATTTCCGTGAATAGCAAATGATGTATCACGAATATGGCTAAGCATAAATACACGATACTCATCTAACCACATTTCCAGACTATCTCCCTTTAAGGGTCCACCTTCACCAACCATAAGCTCTGGTGCAGCGTTCAAGTTATCTTTCTTTTTAATGTCATGGACTGATTTCGGATTTTTGGGATCAAAGGTATCACCATCCGCTTTTGCGATAATTTCCTGTTTTAATCGTTCAATACGCTTAATAAGGACATTTGTTTTCCCTTTTACAACAAGTGCTTCTTCGAAAATCGGGCCATATTTTTCCTCTTGCTGGGCATTTAAAGCCCCCAGCTTGGCGTATAGTCCCTCGGTCTTGTTGTAAAAACTTTCAGTTGTTACTTCAAGACTGTCATTCACGAGGACAAAGGCATTGATAATCTCTCCTGACACGTTCAACGCAAGTAGCGCTGTGTAAAAGAGGTACATCATACCAATCATCTTCTGACGAGGGGTTTCTGGACAATTCCCTGTTGACATAATTTAAAATTTTACAATATTACCATTCAATGAATTAATCTTGCTTCACATTCATAGCAGACAACATATTACCATATACGGTATTCATTGCAGCTAGATTGTTGCCAAGTTTAGATACTTCTTCGCGGAAACGTTTGGTATCTTCAACCGTATCATGCAAGTCGCTCATAACGTCAGTAAGTCCACCATAGAGATCTTTACTTTTTTCAAGATGCTCGTTAGTTCCTTTCAATTGAAGTTCATAAGCAGCATTGAGTGCTGTTAAATTTTTAGTCATGCCTTCCAATTGTTCACCATAGGTGTCCGTATTTCCAGCAGTTTTTTCAAATTCGTCATTCATTGATTTTGTCAACTTCTGATAAGCCAGAGCCAATTCATTCCCAGACTGACCAACAACATCAGCAGAATTTCCATAAGTATTTGCTAATTTATCAGCAGACTGATTCAGTTTTGAAGCTGAAGTACCATAGGCATCTGCAAATTCATTCACTTTTTCTGAAGCTTTTTCGAAATTCGAAACATAATTATTGGTTGCAACAGTTGCACTTGATACATCAGATAACTTCTCAGCAGTTTGACTCATATTTTGTAAGCCATGTCCTAATTTCTCAAATAATTCAGGAGAGATTTCTGCAGACTCAATCATAGCATCGAAACGCTCTAGAGCAGTTTTTTTAGAAGCAACAGCTGCAGATTTGTCATCTACTTCGATAGACTCATCAATCCCGGCAAGTTCTGGATAAACCAAACTCCAGTCGTACTCTTCGTGTGGCGGTTCAAACGCGGACAGGGCGAAAATGAGTGCTTCCGTCAACAAACCGACCATAAGCATAATACTTGCACCTGGTAAGTGCTCAATTTTGAACAATGCACCAATAAGTACAATAGAAGCACCCCATCCATAGATAAAGCCCATTCCTTTTTGGTACTTTTTACTCCTAACTAATTCTGAAAATTTCATAGTTGCGATGTTTTGTGTTAATCCTTAATAATTAATAAACCTGTGAATATGATACGCCGTCGGCACGATGACGACCTAAATATGTTCTTACATTACGGAAACCAATATACGATTTGGCAGAGTCTTGATATTCATAAGTACGAGTACCATTCTGCATATAGTATGCAACATCTTTCCAGCTACCACCACGTACAGCTTTACGTTTCATTACCGGTGGGTCATCCGGGTGTGCATAATATTGATAATCCGGGTTCAAGTCATGCGTATAGCGATAAGCAGCCGGCTCAAATGCATTTATAGTCCACTCTGCAACATTTCCTGCCATATCATACAATCCATATTCATTCGGGTCATATGTACCGACCATTAATGTTTGAACACCACCATCATCGTAGTAATTACCACGCATGGGTTTAAAATTGGCAATAAAGCATCCGCTATAATTTCTAGTATATAATCCACCCCAAGGGTACATTTGTAAATCAAGACCACCGCGGGCAGCATATTCCCATTCCGATTCAGTTGGAAGCCTGTAATCATTCAGGTAAAAATCTCTACTTTCACGCTGATACGCATTTTTCAACATAGAGCGCCATTTCGAGAATGCTACCGCTTGTTTCCAGTTAACACCAACTACCGGATAATAGTCATAAGCAGGATGCCAGAAATACATTTTGGTCATTGGCTCATTGTATGAATAAGTAAATTCACTCATCCAGCACAACGTATCGGGATAAACAGGAACTCTTTCATGCATAATATATGAGAACTGATCAACGACATCACGATCTTCAAAGTCTTCCCATTCACGACGGCGTTTCAATTCTTCACGATCTTTAATTGTTCCTTCGTACTCTTCGGTTTCAGCATTCCAGTGACGACCGATACGAATACCTGCATCTGTCTCACGATCAAAAGTTCTTTGTACATCTTGCTCAACCTGTCTTCCGTCTTTACGGAATGAATGTTTTTTTGCAGCTTGTTGCAAATCCACCCAATAATATTCAAAATACAAAGCATTGCTATTTAGGTCAATGCGACGCATATAATGGAATACTTTTGGTGGAGGCTTGAGATATAGATTTGAATTTTCCAGCAAAGCAGCTTTAATCTCAGGATCCTGCAAATCTACACGAGCCTGCCAATCCAGCAAACGATAACCATCGAAATTGTATGAATCATACCCAATAGCTTCTAATACCAGTGCTTGGGGATCATCATCGGGAATCGCCCTAAAAAAGTCACGACCTTCTGAATCATAATTTTCAGGAGGGTTTTCGGCAAGCACAGTCAATGCAAGGGAGTCGCGCACCCAATTCACAAATTGACGATACTCAGCATTTGTAATTTCTGTTTCATCCATCCAAAACCCCTGAATAGTAACTGTTTTCGAGGTAGCAGTCATTGCATTAGGCACATCCTGATCACTGGGGCCCATATTATAAGAACCCGGTGGGACAAACAACATGCCATAAGGATCCGGTGTGTACCACTGTTTTCTTGATACTCCAACAAGATCACCACTGCCATAATATCCGCAACTCGAAAGAACTACGGCGAGAATGAATCCTATGAACAATAATTTCTTCATAATATATGGTATTAGTAAGCGCTAATTTAAAAAATTACAATCTTCTCACACTTCGATAACGTCCAACACCGCCACCCATGTCCATATTGAAACAGTAGCGAACTACGATTTCATGAGAGCCACTGGTGTAACCGGCGATATCACCCAAAACAACATCATAACTATAACCCACACTGATTCCGTTCAACAGGTGGATTCCAAGCATTGGAACAATTGCATCATCATAACGATAAGTTATACCGCCCCAAAACTTTTTATTATATATAAACTGTCCGTTAATGCTAAATTCTGCAGCTGTAAAATCTGTTTGTACCAGCACAGACGGTTTCAATTCAAACATAGGATTTGGTAATTGATAAATATACCCACCTACAATGTAATAATGTCGTTTAACATATGGATTTTTAGAGTCATCTCCTCCATCGCTTCCGTTGAATTTAAAAACGGGCTGAGTAATATGTAAACTCGAAAGTCCGGCATAAAAATTATCATAACGATAATAAGCACCCAGTCCAACATCAAAAACCATTTTACTATCCATATGCGGAATTACCGGATCTGTAAAAACTTGTCCTCCATTTAAGGATTCCGGGGTTATCCAATCGCCATTAATAGCACGACTTATCATTCCAAGGCTAAACCCTATACCAAGTGTTCCGTAATCAAGTTCGAGCCTATATGCATAAGATGCACTAATGTTTAAATCTTTTTGAAACCCGATTGATTC
>Ga0307990_1002169_pt1 | contig 15911 bp, 8 predicted proteins | sample EllFjometagen129_FD_203168 | JGI IMG/M metagenome (GOLD analysis project Ga0307990, IMG submission 203168) | Marine microbial communities from Ellis Fjord, Antarctic Ocean - #129 | ecosystem: Environmental > Aquatic > Marine > Unclassified | place: Southern Ocean | collected 2014-10-08
TGATGTAAACCTTGCTGGCGACGGGAGCAATCAGCCGAATATCGATGGCACCTACTACATCCAGTATCCCAATAGCACGCAGACCTCTTCTAACGTAACTACATTTGCTACCGCCAGCGTGTCCGGTGCCACTCGCGTGATGTTCTACGCGCAGGAGACGAGCGCGGATAGCGGCGTGTTCCAGCTTTCCATCAACAACATTCTGCTGGATTTAGGGTTCACCGAGCTGAACGTCCACGACGTCCTCGTCGCCTACTACGTCGATCCTAACGATCAAGATGATGCTAGTATAGCCCCCGCATACATCGAGGAGCGCAAACACAGCGTGACAAGCTTCACAAACGAGAAGCGAGAGGCGATGTCGGAATTCTGGATCAGCGGAAATCCTGTCTACACGCAGGTGATCGACTCCAATGCTAACGTTGACTCCTGCTGCCCGGATAAGGTAGTGGTGAAAGTGTGCGACCCACACGAGGTGGACGATGTAGAGTGGCTCATCCTCGATGAGCTTTCGAGCAACTCCTCGATCTTCTTTTCCAACACGGGGATGTTCTTGGGGTCCGTTTGGGACGCACTCGGCGTGGGGAATGGGATCGGCAAGGGTGGCTACCAATTGCAGATGGATAACTGGCGCCTCGAAGGGTTCAACGAAGACATGGTCTACGTCCGCTATAACGATGTGACGTACACCGATGCAGCGATGGCTGGGCTCGGTGATGTCGATACAATGACCGCCTTCCCACCTGAGATCAAGTCCACGCGCGTGGCGAACGACGTTTCGTTTGCCACCATGCACATCGGCGATAACCAGGTCGTGGGCAGCGATGGCGAGGCAACCATGTACTTCCTCGACCGCAATGGGAACAGGCTGAGTGAGTATGCAAACTCTGACTGTGTGTTCGTCGAAGTGGTCGATTCCGACCAAGACGAGGATGCGTATCGCAGAGAGCGCATCGCCGCCTACTGGGATGGGCAACAGAACCTCCCGTTCGCCCCGTGGGACTTCGACACGAACCACGACGGCACATGCGGCTACAAGGACGCAGACGTACATCCAGTGAACTATCTGCTCGGTGACACGAACATCTTCACCAATGGTAAGTGGCCCAAGCTATACGTGGTCAATCCGCGCAACGGCCGCTGGGCAGCGTTTGATCTGCTGGAGACAGGTGTGGGCACTGGCGACTTCGTCAGCGTTACGTGCATTGACATCGCCAGCCAGTACGCGTGCGTACCAACCCTGGGCGTGGCGCCGGGAGACACACTCCTTGCTGTCTATCAAGATCCGTCAAACCACTCCGACTACGCCTGGATCTCGATCAAGGTAAACGTTGGTGGAGCGCCGCTCGATCAAGGTTCCACAACATCCTTTGTCGATGCGGATGGAAACGATGTCGATGCGTATGCAATCGGCAATCCGATCTACGTCAAGGTCATCGATAGATCAGTGGCTGACGCGGGAACGTTGCCAGAGGCGGTCACCATTGCTGACAGCACCTACGATCTGGCACCAATGGCCGGTGCGGATGCGGGAACGTTCATCACGGATGCAATCAACATCTCCCGCAGCATCGGGGATACAATCACCGCAACGTACGTCGATCCGAGCGACACAAGCGACACAAGTTCCGATACGGCGATCATCGTTAGCACAGAGCTAAACATAGAGAGCTTCTACGCCGGGCCGAATCCGTTTACCGACACCGTCTCCTTTGCCTACAAGGGAGATGGAATGGCGACGAGCTTCAGTGTGAGCGTCTATGACCTTTCCGGCCACCACGTATGGCAACAGGAGAAAGCGAACACCCTCTCCGTTCCGTGGGACGGGCGCGACAGCGACGGTGGCAGATTAGCCAACGGTGGCTACATCTACGTAGTCATGGCGACGGATGGCACCAATACCTTCACCGGAAAAGGGACGGTGTTTATAAACCGCTAGTGGAGATCAATCATCAATGGTGAAGTGATCAGGTGCGCCAGCCGAAAACTGGCGCACCTTTCTATTTCACCGCGATGCTTGCCGGTTGCAGAGCTACAGTAAGTCATGTTGTGTAAAGATGTCGTAGCGTGGGCAGCTCGCCTGCCACGTTCTTGCGGAATGCAATCCTCACGCCTGTCCGCTATCTCTCACTCAAGCGTGCCGCCCTTGCGTTCGCATTTTCCTCGCGATGATCCTTATCCCGTAATCCATAATCCGTAATCCGTTTCCCAGCTTTTCCTTCCTTCGTAACTCATCACCGGATATCCCCATGTCATCGAGTTTCTTGGCGTTCTGGTCCTTCTTCGCGCAAGACAAGAGCCTGTGGCACTCTTCTTCCTTCGTGTTCTTCGTGTCCTTCGTGGTGAGATAACTCTGCCTCTATGCGCTGGGATGCTTCTTCGTTCCGCGATCCGCATTCCAAGTTCCGCGTTCGCGTAGCGTTCCTCAAAGCAAGCGTTCTCACGCCCGTTCGCTATCGCTCACTCAAGCTCGCCAAGACCGCAAAGGAAGCCTCTCACTTCCTGCTCTGTTGCCTCTCCTAAGGAACCTGACGCTCTTCTTGGCGTTCTTCGTGTCCTTCGTGGTGAGAAAACTCAGCCTCTATAACCAAGCCTGCTTCTTCGTTCCGCTCTCCGCATTCCGAGCTCCGCATTCGTGTAGGGTTCCCGCTTTCGCTGTATATCGCTACTCGTCACTCATCACTTGTCACCGCTTCAACATAGCGAAGCCCCAGCCGACTACCAGTCGGCCAGGGCTCCTGCGCATCCCCTGAAATCACATTACGGAAGCACTTCAATCGGTACTAGGACCGTCTTGCCTCCTCCATACACAACCCATACGTTGTATCGACCAGGTGCCAGCTTCGCTGTGTCGATCCCCAACCAGTACACACCATTCGTGTAGCGGCCGGAGAATGTGAACCCGGCCCCTTGCGAGACCGCTCCACCGCTGCCGGCAGATGCAATAAGCTCAGGTTGCGTCACCTCTAGACCAACGTCAACAGGAATCTATTCCTTTTCCCCAACACTCACGCTCTTGAAGCACTCAGAGTATCCAGTAACCAGCAGATTTAGCCGTTCGCTAGTGTTCAGCCTCGTCAACAGTGATCACCTTTCTTGCGGCACCCTTCAGGCCATTGGAGTCGGTGACTATCAATTGGATCTCCCAAGAACCCGGGTCCGCGAATATAACCGTTACTCTTTCCCCGTTTCGCGCGATAGTGGTGTCATTGCGTGTGAATCTCCAATCATAAGAGACGATATCAGCGTTCACTGCCTCGCTCGATGTGCCATTGAAGAGTACATCCTCGCTTACAACGGTCGCTTCCGGAGAAAACTCAAATGAAGCGGTTGGCGGTCCAAAGGTGATGACAACAGGCCGAGGTCGTTGGTATACGCCGAACTCAATATCAGTGGTACCGTACTCAGGCACATTCACAGACACAGTTTTTGGACTCGTCGCCTCCGCACGCTCGGGCAATGATTCAACATCCAAAGCAACCGTATAAGTTCCTGGCGAGACCTCGACGACAAACCTGCCATTAGCGTCTGTAGACATTTTCTTTTCGAAGCCATCACCCTTGATAAGTGCTCCTAAGCCGCCAACTCCCCTTTCAGTGGTCTCCCTCGCAGCATTGTGATTAGCGTCATTAAACACACGCACTCGAAGCCAAGACTGTGGCCTAAGCGGAATAAGAATCTGTGGCTCATCTCCGGCTGACACGGAAACCTCCATCGGGAAGACCGCCTCGGGAGCCAACCCGACCGGAAGATCCTTTATCTCAAGCTCGTAGATCCCCGCGTAGGAGGGCGAGAAGACGAATCGTCCATCGCTTCCGGTAATTGCTTCCTTTTCATCCGCAAGGAGCAGCACACCTTTCACCCCTTTTTCGCCAGAGTCCCAAACACCGTTCCGATTTTCGTCTACGATGACGTGCCCAGAAATACGCCCCTTTGTAGGACCGCAAAACAGAAATGCCGCTGGAAAACGTACTGATATATCGGTGGAGAACGTTGCTTCCCCGCAGTAAGACATGTCCCAGGTCCAATCAACCTCAGTATCCGGTCCTGGTGCCCACGTTAACTTCATCTTCGCTGCTGCACTGCCACGTCCTACGGTGAAGGTAAGCTCCGGCGATCCGGGGAGATCCTCGCCGCTTAGCGTGATTGATAGACCGGATGATGTTATTGTCCCCGTAGAGCCCTGCAGTGACTGTATCGAAAGGTTTGCGGCTGTACCGACTTCGCCAAGTTCAAAGTCTGTCCCGACAGTGAACTGTTGGGAAGCACTAGTAGTCCCGGTGATGCTGTCATGCAGCCACTGTGCGCTAGTGGACATCGACCAGGGCACAGGGGTATCCCCTGACAATGAGCAGCCCAATGAATAATTGTGGGCGTCCACACTGCTTGGCACATCGTCGCTTTGCTGCATGCCGAACTGAGCCGAAAGCGCACAGGAAAAGATGTCAAGTGACACAACTGGCGCAGAAACGCTGAAGCTGTTCGCCGTGAGAGTGTACTCATTCGGTGCAGTGCCGGCTTCTCTACTGGCCGAGGACCAAGAGGAGTCAACAGGAAATGGACACCCGTCGTACGACACGTATACTTTCTTCTCAGCCCGTGGTGACTGGTTCGGATAGTTGGGGCCAACATTCAGGAAGGATCCACCGAACTCCCACTCTTCCAGTTCGACATCGCCCCCAAGGCTCCAGACTATCCCCGATGCGGTCTGTATTCTTCCGCGACCAATTAGGAACCGCCCAGAAGCAGGACCTGCAAAGTCATTGCGTAAGTCAATCTCTTGAAACGCAAGCTCGCGAGCACTGTCGCTTCCAAACGAAACCCGCAATGAACAGGTATCGTTGCGCACCACTCCAAGAAATCCCTTACTCTCTTCCGTGAACAGCAAGCGCCACAGCCCCAACTCCCCAATGTGGCCACCGAAGAGAGGCATGCCGGAGACCCCCATGAACGGGCCAACGATTGTCCCGCCGTCCAAGTGAATGCTCCAGTCTCCCGTATCAAACCAGGCGCGGGCGCCTTCAATGCCTGCAATCGTCAGGCTGGCCCCTGTATCTATTTGTCCAAACCCTTCAATATCCCCCCAACCTCGTACACTCAACCGAGGGTCGCCTTCTTGGTCGATGTCAAAGGCCACGGACATCATCCACTCCGGGAAGAGTGTTCCGCCAACAAACTGGGGCAGAGGCGGGCCGAGTTGGCCTGTTGTGCTTAGCGTACGCGTAAGTGATGGATCGTGAATCGACGTCACAGTGAGCGTGATCGCGTATTGCGTCTTTGTGGCAGCCGTGTTCGGCACGAGCACGTAGAACTCCACCAATCGGGATTGTCCCGGCAAGAGAGCGAACTCTTCCAACATCACCCCCGCTTCCCATCCTGCGCTCGCCGCTACACCCACTTGGTATTCATCCGGCGTGTTGCCCGTATTGGTCACCCTGAAGCTCCCCTGAAGCCGTTCACCCGGCTGTCCGCGCGGAGGGATACGTACCCACTTAAGCTCGAAATCCAACGATGAACGCACCTGCACAAGAGCGGTCGCCTGTTCATGAACAGCAGCATTGGACGATGAGGTCGCCTTGAGGACTATCTCGTAAGTGCCCGCCTCCGCCGCAGAAGGAACTGATGAATTAACGAACACAATTCCAGTTGCTCCCGCTTGAATAAAGAGAGTAGCGGGAACGGGTAGAGCAACCCAATCCTCCGGGAGGGTGATTTCCAAGTTGTATACGTCATCGCTAGTCCCTTGGTTGACAATCGTGAACACGTGCGTCACAAGATCGCCCACACCAACAAACTTGGTGGCGGTTGCCGAGATGGAGACTGCATAATTAGCTGCGTTGCACAGGGGGGAAGTTGCCAGGAACAGGCCCATGAAAATGCAAGAAACCATAATACTGAGCGACAGAATTCTGCCAAGAACGGTCTCTTGCGATACCATCATCCACTATCGACGCACAACTTCATACAAAGCCAGCATAGAGTTGCTGCTGCACCGTGCGTCGTTCTCCTGTGATGCCAGTATAAGCGCGATGAACTACTTGGACAAGCGCAAGCGAGGACTCTGTCCTGCGACATGATCACAGTCGCGCCTCCCACTGGTCTAACAGGAGGGTACTTGATGTCCTCGCCATCGACATCGGCTAAGAGCCTTCGGGCACATCGGCTGGCGCCACCTCGAAGGGAAGCCCGCCTTGGATGAGGTAGTCGCCCCCAAAGTCCAACAGAGCGATAGCGTAGTAGGTCCCCGCGGGCAGAGGTTCACCAGAGGAGTCTTGGATGCGCAATGGTCGCTTTTCTCCGGGAAGGGTAGGGAAGGGGTCAACGGCGAAACTTCGTACCGTCTCCCCGAAAATGTCTCTGATCTCGACTGTGCCCTTGGTCGTGATGTGGGCATTGCCGGTATTCGCAAAGTGTATAACCACTTCAAAAGGACTGTCTTGGACGAGTTCAATGCTCTCTATTGCGGCATCCGGTATGTCATTCACCGGGTCGGTCTGTAGGATCTTCACCGCATAGGTAACGACCACACGAGTAGTGTTCGTCAACCCTTCTTCGGCCTGTCCTTCCTCCACTGGCTGTGGCTGCTCTTCGACAAGAAGTAGCGCCCAGTGATCGCCTGAAACGTCTTCGGGAACGGATAGCTGCACCGAGATCTGCGTCTCCTCACCAGGCGTAAGGTTCACCGTGGTAGCAGAATAGAGCATCCACGGGGCGCAGGACCGATCCAAGGTTTCCGCTAGTAGAATCTGAAAATCCCCCTCCGGCGTACGCCACCAATCGTGCAGCGAGAGGTTGACAATGATGGGATCTGGGCCGGTATTGCGAACCAGAAAGACACCTGCGCCATCCTCGCCAGGCGAAATGTCAAGGCGCAGAGAGAGCGGTGCTACGGACATACTCCCCCAGCCAGAGAGAACTACCAATAAAAGCAAAGAAAGAACGATGAGTCCGCAATACACCCGCCTAAAGCCATTCATGCACAACGCCTCCTCTGTCAATGCCTCTTAGTGGGGCATCGCCCTATAATACTAGAACATTTACCGCAAACAAGACGTATCGCTTGTCCGTTAGATGCGTCTTATCCATCACTAATGTATTGCCTAGATCCCACAATCTATGACTGTGAAATCTACATGCAGGGTGAAATTAATGGAGTCACCGGCGACAAGATCCCCAATCGCAATTAAAGCCAAATCAATACGTATGGGGTAAGTATGGCTAATGTTAGTTGCTCCTGCACTGGGCACAGGTAAGCTCACCGGTGACCCTGCATCGGGAGGGATTGGTGTCCATGTGCCGCTCCCCGTCAGGTACTCGAACGAGAGCGGCATCGCTCCTGACAGAATCGAGAGATCGCTCGTCACGGGGTTAACTGTGTATGTATAGTAGATGCCAAGAGTATAGCAGGCCGTGGCGGTCACGTTGATCTGAAGGTTACCGAATGGCTTCGTGAACTGTATTGGAGTTGCTGCCCAGTCCGCAATCATTGGCTGATCGACGTGAAGCTCGGCGGCCCAGACAGCGCTGACCGTAATCTGCGGGACTACGTAGCAGAACGTGATATGGCTTATAGCCGTGCCCGCAGGCGCGGACAGGCAATTGTCTGAAGTCCGCGGAGACTCGGAGTCATACTTGTACACATACGAGAAGCACTTTTCCCCGTCTTCCCAATAACTCCCACCTTTAACGATAACGGCAGTCACCGGTATGTTGGATGTCCAGTCGAATGTCAGCCACTGTCCGTCATTGTTCACAACGTTAACCGTGATCGTGTCATCTGTATGAACACCAGGTGTCATGTATCCGTCCTCCAGCCTGTATTCCGTACAGCTAGAGCAACCATCCAGTTCACCGCAACCCAGGTTGAACGCACAATACCGCTGATCGCCAACATCAAGCGAGTACTCGCAAGTTGTGCCTCGTACAACGGGTGTGATGAGAATCAGCGTGAGGACAATTAGTAGCAGGCCCCTTGCTTTCATGGCGTCATCCCTCCCTCACTCACTGTGGCCACTATCAGGTCATCCTCCAGCCAGCGCATGTCCCAGTCGTCCGACCAATTGAGCTGCACCAACAGTGGCAGATACCCCCGATCGCAGAATTCCCTATTGAACCCATCGCATTGCAGAAGTTCACCAGTGTCGGTGGCAGGCACGCGACCATAGAGCGGCATGCCGTACTCGATCCACATAAACAGTGGTTCCTCAGCAAGAAAGCCCTCAACGTAGGGTTCTTCACGTTGTGCTAACCTGAAGCCAATGCTTTCGTCTTTTGCCGACTCAAACGGCACTTCCACCAACCCGACGAGCGCCCACTCAGACCAGCGGGGTGGCCGTACCGACGGGTGATTGGAGAGATCTCCGAAGAAGTCACCTCCGTAGAGCACCCATCGCAGGTGCTGCGAGTCATCCTTCTCCTGCATCACGAGCGGCAACAGGCCAGTGGGAGCTTGAGAGACAACATCCAGCCAATCCTCCCACGTCCGGGCTTCATCCCCCACACACTGGTACGGGAACAGCACCGCTGTTGGGTCGTTGTGCAGTTGAGTTATCGGATCGTCCGATAGTTGAGTTACTCCGTTATGGCTCGATACAGTAGCTCGCGAAGCGGTATACGCTATGTCCGGCGGAACGTGCCTGTGCACCAGCGTATGATACCCAAGGACGGCCGTCTCGCCCGGTTCAAGCTGGTCTATATCGGCGATTACAACCTGGAGCGAGCCAAACGACCATACACGGGCCGATGCGGGAGTAAGCGATCCCGACTGCACACTCATATGCGGCCCCACAAGATCCACCAGACGCACGCCCGTCAACGGTTGTGCGGTGGTGTTCACAAACCCCACCCCGTACTCAACGACTTCCTCGGGGGCAGCAACAACACGCAGGATCTCCGGATCTGGAACTACATTAGCGCCCTTGATCGCGTCAGATACTGGCTCCTGTGCGGCAAGCTCCTCGACGGAAGCTCCTCCACCCGCCGCGAGGATAATGGGCGCTACCCCACCGATCGCCGTCCGCGTCGCATCCTGCAGGAACATCGTGCTTGGATTGTCGGTAACAATCGGGGATGTCGTATCAGCGTATACCATGCCCTGTCCCACAAGCTCGTCTACACCGGGATCCAGGTCATCTGGTATACGCACCTCAAACGAGAAGATCACCGACTCATTCGCGTCAAGCGACCCCAAGAGATACCCGAGCACTTCTGTCCCATCAAAATCGCGAGTCGTCACGTTCCCTTTGGTAACTTGCCACGAACCCGTGATGAGGCGCACGTGCGGATCGATTATCTCCACGTAGTCGACCCCAAACATCGGGACCGGAGCGAAGTTGGTGACAAGCATGGTGTAGCGCAGGCTGTCGCCTGGATCGATCACGCCATCACCATTGAGATCTTCCGCGAGATCGGCTCGTTTGGTAGCGTAAAGAGCAGGAATAGGAGGCGGGCAGAGCGGCTCACAATCAACCGCTCCACCACCGCCTCCAGCCACTTCGCTGCTTGTCTGTTCTTCTTCCTCTTCCGGCACCCCAATGATGATCAGGCTCGCCGACGCCGAACCACCGGTATCGGCCAGTGCTGGTAGCGCGAGCGCTACCGCGCCGATCAGGAACACCAGAAGAGCTCTAACCACCACGCCGTTGATGTTAGTCCTCCCTGAAATTAGACAGTGCTATCAGTAACGACGAAGTAGATGGTCACATCCATCGTCGATCCCGCCTTCAGATCCTGCGACGGCAGTTTGGATGGATCCCATTTTACATTGTAAGTCCACTGCTCGTGGAAGGGACTAACCCACATGGTAGGCAACCCAGTCCAAAGTAGGTTGGTGAGACCTGACGTTGCGGGCATAGTACTGCTGTTGTAGTCGAATGCCGTGTCGGCAGCGGGTCCCCCAGACCAGTCTGCCCACTTCAGGGCCTTGGCACCAAGGTAGATGAAAAGGTCTTGGTCAGCCACAAGAGGGAGTGTCAGGTTTGTCCCTACAGAATAGTAGGAGCCGAACACAGTGAAGTTCGTAAACGCTTGCACTGTCACCGTTATGTCATCAGCGGCATCATCCCAGTCAGTCAGTCCGCCAGCTCCAAATCCGCCGGCCCCAACTATGCCATCCATATCTGACTGTTTGATCGTTAGGTCGCCCCAGTCATCCCCATCTACAATCATGTTTAGCACGGCCTCAAAGGTTAGTGTAGCCAGTGCGCTTCCTCCAGTATGCGCCCATGCCGCGAACGGCAGGAGCGCCACTACTGCGATTATACTCATTACTATGTACTTCTTCATTAAGAAACACCTCCTAGAGTGTTCACTTTTTCTAGAAAGGTATTTCGGTAACTCGGCCGCCTCCTTGAAAGAGACCCGAAGTTTTGCGTGTCTGGGTCACCCCAGAGTTGCCTTTTCGTTCACCCCAAACTTCATACTTCAGTGCTTGCTTAAGACTTCACCTCCTTGTCCTAAGTCTTACTGCCCTGACCAGAACCACCATCATTTGACTTCACTTCCAACCTTCTCACTGTGCGGTCCTCGCCATAGCGTCAAACTGGCACTCTTTTTATAGCACCAACCCTCCCCGCTTGTCAAGCCTTCGTTCTGGCAGCCCAGCGGCCTGCGTGAGGTCTGTGGCTTTGCGTCCCGGGATCGCTCCCGGTTTGCCTTTGCAGCACGCTTCCATTTGGAAGCGAAAACCTACGTTTCTTTATGCCGTCCTTGAATGATCAACGCACGATCTACAGCTTCTTTCCCAACTAATTCCTGCTCCAAGAGCACGTCGCCCAACAGCTTCTCGGCGAATTCACTCTTCTGAAGATCAAGTCCCTTGGCTAGATCGCCATGAGAGAGCGCACCAAGATCAAGCAAGATCTCTCCAAGCCTCTTCTCTCGCTCCAAGTACTCTTCAAGAATAGAAAGAAGCACAGCACTGCGGCTCCTGCGCTCGCGCCTTCCCTTTGCGTCAACTTGCTCCATCAGGTAAGCATCGTCTTCGCTGTAGTAGATCGTTGTCTGCATTGCACATCCCCTTCCCCATCTTCTCAGAAATGACAAGCCGGGTTGCCAGCTTCTTCTGGCAACCCGGCTACCTTCATGTACCTATTCTTAAGGCCCGTGGCTTTGCGTAATTGCTTTATAGCAATCTTGCCTTTTTCAGAACCATCTCGTAAGTGTCACCATTATAGCAACTTACTATGTAATTGTCAAGCCCTATAGAAATCCCGCAACCAGTCTCATTTCCCAAGTTTCGAGTTTATCACTCACGGGCTGCTGAGTCTGTGATAACCATTACATTCGTCCGAAGCCGTCAGCTATCAGCAATCAGCGTCGACTTCGCTCAGTGTCTCATCGCTCGTGACTGATCACTCCATTCCCCGGTTCCCTGCGACTCTGCGGCTCTGCGCGAGAACGCCTCTGCTCTTGCTCAGAATCCGTTCTCGTCTCTGCGGAGACATAAACACTTCCTCACGCCCGTTCGCTTTGCTCACTCAAGCCGCAAAGGGCGCGAAGAAAGCATCTCTAATTCTCTTCCCGTTGCGTCGTTGTCTTGCCATTACTTCCCCTTGCGTCCTGTCTGCCAAAACCCGAGAACAGACAGGCCTTTGCGTCTCTACGCGAGAAGTTTCTTCGTTCCGCGTTCCACGTTCCCTCCCCCTCATCACTCTTGACTGATCACTGCATTCCCCGGTTCCCTGCGACTCTGCGGCTCTGCGCGAGAACGCTTGCGATCTTGCTCAGAATCCGTTCTCGTCTCTACGCCAGACACAAGAATTTCCTCACGCCCGTTCGCTTCGTTCACTCAAGCCGCCAAGAACGCAAAGGAAGCACCTCTTGCTCTTGGTTCATTCGCTTACGCCGCAGTTCCTTCTTCTCCTGGCATTCTCTGCGACCCTACGTGAGAGGCTTCTCCGTCCCGAGTTCCGCGTTCCACGCCCCCCTCATCACTCGTCACCCATCACTTGTTACTGGCACTTTTTAGGATGTCGTGGTAGCCAATGTTTCTGAGGAGAACAACGTTGCCCTCACGCTGAAACGTAATTCGGCAGTCTTTGCTAACGCTCATCTCCCAGATACCTGGGGTTCCCTCCAGCTTCTTCACCCTGAGGGAAGGGTGTCGCTGATCGTTCTCGTAAAGACCAAGCTTGTCGAGCGCGCGTTTCTGGATCTTCGCAGGAAGTGCGGAGAAGGACTTGTCGAAGGTCCTCGTTGTTCCAAACTGCAGCGGTCTCCTATCCAAGATGCTCCTGCAGCTCCTGCACTCCCTTCAGCGGGCCCGAGACACGCCCGGCTTTGACATCATCATCAGCTTGCTGTTCTTTCTCTTGCCACTCCTTGGACCAGAACCACGATTGCGTCGGGTCGACAAGCTTGCGCGGCTGGATCAGGATCCCATCCTCTCTGCTTTCAACTACTACTATGTCTCCTTTCTTCAAAGCAAACATATCGCGTAGCTTCTTGGGAATGGTGATCTGTCCATTCTCTCTTACTCGCACTGTTCTTGGAGGCATTGTCTCTCCTTTTCGCATTTTCGTATTCTGCGAAAATCGTACTCCTCTTGTCTGGCAAAGTCAATTCACGCTGTCTTGCGAGAGCGAAGCAATTACCGTTGCTCAAGATTTCCAAGCACGTCTCACCACGAAGAGATTGTCGGTGTAAGAGCAGGACTTGGAAAGCACTGGATAGCTTGGCGTCTCATCACACATCACTGACTACTCATCACCGGAGCCCTTGCTATAAACACTTCCCTTGGCGTCCTGTCTGTCAAAACCCGAGAACAGACAGGCCTTTGCGTCTCTGCGTGAGGTAGAAGTATCTTGTGCCATTCTTCCTTCGTGTTCTTCGTGTCCTTCGTGGTGAGATTGCTTGTGCTCATATCTCAAGCCATCGGAGGCCGCCTATCTGAGATGCAGACAGGGCTCCGGCGCTACGCGGGAATGCCATACAGATGCGTGCTGGCAACAGCATACCCGTGTTTCTTGCTGGTATGCTCTCGTCCTCGACGAGAAGCACAAGCTTTCCTCACGCCCGTTCGCTACCACTCACTCAAGCCGCAAAGGGTGCGAAGAAAGCATCTCTAATTCTCTTCTCGTTGCGTCGTTGTCTTGCCATTACTTCCCCTCGCGTCCTGTCTGCCAAAGCCCGAGAACAGACAGGCCTTTGCATCTCTGCGCGAGAAGTTTCTTCGTTCCGCGTTCCCTCCCCCTCATCACTCTTGACTGATCACCGCATTCCCCGGTTCCCTGCGACTCTGCGGCTCTGCGCGAGAACGCCTCTGCTCTTGCCCAGAATCCGTTCTCGTCTCTACGCCAGACACAAGAATTTCCTCACGCCCGTTCGCTATCACTCACTCAAGCCGCAAAAAGCGCGAAGAAAGCATCTCTAATTCTCTTCCCGTTGCGTCGTTGTCTTGCCATTACTTCCCCTTGCGTCCTGTTTGCCAAAGCCCGAGAACAGACAGGCCTTTGCATCTCTGCGCGAGAAAGGCTCTTTCCATTCCGCACTCCGCATTCCGAGTTCCGCGTTCATGGTGTGCTCCGACTTCCGCATTCCGAGTTCCCCATTCCACGTTCCCTCCCTCCCCTCGCAACGCCTGCTTTCGAATCCTATACTTAGAACCGCTATGCGGAAATCCACACCGATGATGGAACAGTACCTGAGGCTGAAAGCAGCGCATCCTGATGCGATCCTCTTCTTCCATCTAGGCGATTTCTACGAGGCGTTCTTTGAGGATGCGGAGATCCTGTCGCGGGAGCTGGATGTGGTACTCACAGCACGCAGCGGAAATCCGATGGCTGGTGTCCCCATCCGCCGGGGCGAGGCGTATATGAACAGGCTCCTGAAGCGCGGATACAAAGTAGCGATCTGCCAGCAGATGGAGGATCCTCGCAAAGCGACCGGCCTGGTGAAGCGCGAGGTCGTCCGGGTGATGACCCCTGGTACAACTATCGAGGAGGGAACGCTGGCGGCAGGTGAGAACAACTACCTCTGTGCGCTCTGCCTGGGAGAGAAGAGCCACGGCCTGGCTACTCTCGACCTGTCGACCGGTGAGTTCACCTGCACGGATGCGCAGGATCTGGAGGAGCTAGCAGACGAGATAAGTCGCCTTTCGCCAAGCGAACTTCTCCTGCCAGAAGAAACTCCCGATCAGCTGAAAGAAGCTCTCCCCAGTGTGCTTATTACACCCGTGTCCCCACAAACGTTTGATGCCTCTCGCATTGCGGGAACCAGCCTGGGGCTGAGCGAAGCGGGTCTGCAAGCAGCAGGTGCGATCCTTACTTACGTCAAGGAAACGCAGAAGCGTGCGGTGGAGCACATTCGCCCGCTGGAAGCATATTCCCTGCGCGACCACATGGATCTTGATCCGTTTACGGTAAGCAGCCTGGAGCTCGTAAAGCCAACGCGTGAAGGGCAGGAACGCGGGACTCTGCTACACGTCCTCGATCGAACAGTGACCAGCATGGGGCGGCGGCGCCTGCGGCGGGCGATCCTTGCTCCGTTGACCGATCGGGCGAGGATCGAAAAGAGGTTGGACGCTGTCGAAGTGCTTGCGCAGGACGATCTGCTAACGGAGGAACTGCAAACCCTGATTAAGGAAGTGCATGACCTGGAGCGTCTGATCGGAAAGCTGGGAACGGCACGCATGCATCCCCTTGATCTTCTCCGGCTGCAGAAGACGCTGACGCAGGTGCCACTGATTGCCCAGAAGTTGGCGATCAGGAGTGGACGTTCACACACGCTCGATGAAATCCAGCAGACGCTTGCAGACGACAAGCTTGGCCCATTGTGCGAGGGTTTTGGCTCCATGCTCGTTGAGCAGCCGCCGGTGGATGCGCGTGATGGTGGCCTCATCCGCGATGGCTACGATGAAGCACTCGACAAACTGCGTAACAAAGAGCGGGCTCTTCGCGCGCAAATCGCAGCCCTGGAGAGCGCAGAGCGCAAACGCACAAGCATCTCGTCGCTTAAGGTCGGGTACAACCGCGTCTTTGGCTACTACATCGAAGTTACAAAAAACCATCTGGACAAGGTGCCGCCGGAATACGCGCGGCGCCAGACGCTGGCAAACGCCGAGCGATTCGTCACTGACCAGCTCAAGTCGTACGAAGAGCAAATCTCCCTTGTAAAGGAACGCGCGCTATCGCTAGAGATCGAGCTATTTGATCAGGCGTTGAAGCAACTCGCCTCCGAGATACCGCTCTTGCAGTCAATCGCAGACGCGCTATCGCAACTCGACTTCTTCTTATCACTAGCAAGCATTGCCCGCCACAACGGCTACACGCACCCGCATTTCACCGAGAAACACGAGATCAGTATCCGTGGTGGTCGTCATCCCGTGGTAGAGCAGGTTGAGGAATTCGTCCCGAACGACCTCGTGCTAGATCAAGAGAAGGACCTCGTGATCCTCACTGGCCCGAACATGGCCGGCAAGTCGGTTTATCTACGGCAAAACGCGTTGATTGCGCTGATGGCGCAGATGGGATCGTTCGTTCCCGCGGCGGAGGCGACGCTTCCCATCGTGGACCGCATATTCGCCCGCGTGGGGGCAAGCGACATGCTCATCTCGGGGATAAGCACGTTCATGATGGAGATGCTGGAGGTGGCGACGATCCTCAAACGAGCCACCAAGCGCAGCCTGATCATTCTCGATGAGATGGGGCGCGGAACGAACACGTTCGACGGAGTGTCGATCGCTTGGGCAGTGGCGCGTGAGCTAGCCACACACGTGGGGGCAAAGACTCTCTTTGCCACTCACTACCAGGAGCTAACACGCCTTGCAAGCGAGGTCCCTGCGATAGTCAATCAGCACGTCGCCGTGAAGGACCTGGGAAAGGACGTAGTCTTCCTGCACCGAGTGGAGGCGGGCGTGGCTACGGGGAGCTACGGCGTGCACGTTGCCCGCCTGGCTGGCCTTCCCAATCGCG
>Ga0307990_1002170_pt1 | contig 15895 bp, 12 predicted proteins | sample EllFjometagen129_FD_203168 | JGI IMG/M metagenome (GOLD analysis project Ga0307990, IMG submission 203168) | Marine microbial communities from Ellis Fjord, Antarctic Ocean - #129 | ecosystem: Environmental > Aquatic > Marine > Unclassified | place: Southern Ocean | collected 2014-10-08
CAGAAAAACAATTTTTAAACAATGATATTTTTTTTACTTTTAATCCGATAAGAGTTGTGTACCGTTGTTGCCATTTTCTCTGCACTCTTATTTACCGAAATCTCTGCACTTGTAGTTTCCGTTTACAATAAAATTGGAATACTAACAAGTAGGAGAGTTGGGAATAGAATTTATTATCCCGAAAGTGCTATTAAAGAGCTTGTGGCTCAAAGAGGAGGCAGCCATGAATAATCCATCTCAACCTAATCTGAGTGCCTCCACCCCAAACATTAAGGTATTCGATGCCATCAGCAATGATGTGCAACTAATCAGACCCAACAAGATCAAAGATATACTTGATCGTGATGTCTACCAGTGTCGTGGATGTGAATCTAGAGAGATGCTCAGTGTTGTTCAATTACTGGATCCTTCTGAGTATTTATCCTGCGAAGTATTCCCCATTATCTTTCATGCGACTCTTTGTGAAGAATGTAGGAAGAGATTATTAAGAATTAACGAAGTGTACATTTCTAAATTCTCCGATGATGACTTTGAGTTTTGGATTAGAATCTACCACCCAGGCTTATTTCGAGCAGAGCAACATCTTCAATATGAGATATAATGATAGAAGGAGGATACATATTGATGTCAAGGAAAATAGATGAATCCGAGGTTTCTAAAATGTCTCCTGTTACAAGAGAGCTATTTATTTACCTCTTGCGAAAAGTGAACCATGCACCCTTTAAGAACCTCAGGCGGGGTCAGGGTCATTTTGTCTTCTCCAATATTCAATCAGATCTTTCATGGAAGGTCGGGTACCGAACTGAAAAGTATTCAAAACCACAGATATCGAAAGCGTTGCGAAGGTTAAAAAATGCACAAATGATAGAAACAGTGAAAGCAACAAGAGGATTGATTATAACTATCTGTAATTATGATTTTTATCAGAACCCAAAGAACTACGAAGGAAACAACGAAGGAAATAAAACAACACAACGAAGGAAACATGAAGGTGTCCAGGATATACAAGAAGGTAAGAATGATAAAGAATTACATGTTCAATTTAATGCTTGGTGGGTCTTGTTCGATAAAAAGCGGAATAAGGAGAAGTGCATTAACAAGTGGAAAAAGCTAAACCATCTGGAAAGAGAACTAGCACTGGAGCATACACGAAGTTATGTCATATCAACGCCGGACAAACAGTTCCGCAAGGATCCGGTAACATATCTGAACAACGCCGGTTGGAATGATGAAATAGTTATGAAAAACGAGAAACAGAAAACCATAGGAGGATTTGTATAATGAAGTACCAAAGCTCAAACACCAAATTAGTCCATGATCTGGAGTTCCAGAAGCCTGGAAGATACAAATGTCCTGAATGCGGAGATAGCTCAAAAAGGACCAACCCTAAGGACCTTGAGTTTTATGAGAAGGAACAATCCGCATATTGTCACAAGTGTAATACAACCCTATATCCATATAAACCATACGATAAGGGCCGGGAGTATTCGATGCCTGTAAGAAAGAACATTACTCAATTAAGCGACAAAGCCTTAAAGTATTGGGAAGGAAGGATGATTAGCCAGGAAACACTAAATAAACTGGGAGTATATTCAGATAAGGAATACATGCCACAATCTGGAAAGGAGCAGGAAGTGATATGCTTTCCTTTCTATAGGGCAGACGAATTGGTAAATATCAAATATCGGGGACCCAATAAAACATTCAAATTGCATAAAGATGCTGAGTTGATCTGGTACAACTTTGACGCTCTTATAAGCCATGATGAGATAATTATATGTGAGGGTGAGGGTGAAGTCTTGACATGGGTGGAAAACGGTTATATCAATGTTATATCGGTCCCTAATGGGGCTAATGCTAAGAATATGGATTACCTGGACGGCTCTATAAAGTTGTTTGATGAGATAAAGGCAGTATATCTTGCCACCGACAATGACAGCAAAGGAGTAGAACTTCGAGATGAACTAGCTCGAAGAATAGGAGTTGAAAAATGCTCAATAATTTCATTTAAAGAAAAAAAGGATGGAAACGAGTACTTCTGTAAATATGGTGGCATTGAGTTCAAGAAACTGTTAAAGGAGTCGAAGCCTGTGCCGGTAAAGGGGATTGTAAAGGTTGACCAGATCCAGATGGATATCATTGATCTTTATGAAAATGGCATAGCCCCAGGAAAGGGAATAGACTTTGAAGAGATTGACAAATACTGTACTTGGGAATTGGGCCGACTAGCAATCGTTACAGGTATTCCGGGTTGTGGAAAGAGTGAGTTTTTAGACTTCCTAATTAGTAAGTTGAATCTCATTCATGGGTGGAAGGCAGCATACTTTACTCCTGAAAATACTCCACTATCATTACACTATTCAAAGTTGCATCGCAAGTATAGCGGGAAGACTTTTGCGAAGCAATATGACAATGAAACCTTTTGGGGCATTTACGAGCATATCAAAAACAACTTTTACTATATAATGAACGAGGAGGATATGACCGTCCGAGAAGTGTTAAATAACGCAAAGCTATTAGTCAAGAAATATGGAGTTAAGGTTGTGGTTATTGATCCCTATAACAGGCTTGATCATTACCAGGAGAAGCACCAGACGGAAACTCAATACATAAGCAAATTCTTGGATGAAGTGACAATGTTTGCTAAGCTCTATAATGTATTAGTATTCCTGGTTGCGCATCCCTCCAAACTTCAACAAGGGGAAACACCAACGCTTTACAGCATATCCGGAAGTGCGCATTTTTTTAATAAGGCCGATTACGGATTCACGGTCGACAGGGTTAGGGACGATAATAAAATAATGACTAATGATGTCAATATCTATTGGCAGAAAATTAAATTCCAGCATCTTGGAGAGCAGGGGATAAGTGAGCTGAGGTGGAATTATACAAACGGAAGATATGAGGAAAGAGTTAGCGTTGATCAATGGGATAACAGCAACTGGTTATACAACAAATGCAGCTAAATATTTTTTGCAAACAACAAAAAAATACAAAAATGGGATTACCAAAAGGAAAAACAAATAACCCTAAAGGCAGACCGAGGGGGGCACAGAATAAAGTTACCAAGGAGTTACGTGTTCTGGTTAAAGAATTTCTTGAAAGGAAGATGACAGATATTGATACTGTGTTTGATGAATTACAGCCTCGTGAGAAAGCTAAATTTATAACTGACATGCTTGGCTTTTCATTACCGAAATATCAAATGCTAGAGAAAGAGCCGGAGCCGGATAATTCGGTTAATTTATATGAGATTATTAATAAACAACTCGAAAAACAACATAACGATGAGAAGAATTAATTGGTAACAGTGCATATTTAGTAGTTATGGTTCTATAATTTGTATGGTATATGAGAAGCGCAAGGTCGAACTTTTGATAGCAAATTTTAAACCATATATCAGCTTGAATTTTCAGGCATACCTTTATGAAAGGTGCATATTAAAAAACCGACGAGGTAATTCATTACTTCATCGGTTTTATCAGACTGAACTATCAAGCAGGTATATGATGAAATCTATGAGTCATAGAGTGATTGTATCTGTCAAATAATTATTTAACGATCAATTTTGCTTCTTTTCGAATATAGCCTTCATCAATACTTATCAGATAAAGACCAGGAGCAATATTCCTCATGTTGATATCAGTAATTCCAGGTTGGATGATCTGTCTTTTAATAATGGCACCTACTATATTTGTAATGATAAGCTCCCCACCTTTGGATTCAATATGCAATTTATCTGAAACTGGATTTGGGTAGATGAGTAAGCTACTCTTTGTCCCTTTATCAAAGAAATTATTAATTCCTGTAACAGATAAATTGTATATGGTCTGAATGTTTTCGACCGAAAGTGCAGACTTATAAAACTCAAAATTATCTATTAAAGCATGTGAACCCACGTTGCGTCCTTTTTGCCAGTTCATGCCAATGGAAACTGTATCTGCATTTACTTTAACTGGAGTAACTGTAGAAGAAATGGTGTCAACAACTTCACCGTCAAGAAATAGAGTAAAGAATCCATCATCACATGTGTATGCCACATGGTGCCATACATTCTGTGTTAATGGTCCAGTTGTATCAGGAATAAACTCATAAGTTCCTACCCCATTCATCATATGTACCTGATAGAATTTCTTCCATGTCGGAGCACAAAGAATAATGTAATTATCTTGATCTGCAATAAGTTCGAAGACAGCTTGAAATAGAGTCGCTGTATCATAAGATAAGGTCCAGCAAGCTATTGAGTGGTCAGTCACATCTGAAAAAACAGCTGGGTCTAATTCTACAAACCCATCATCAACGTTAACTTCAAGAGCTTTGCCTCTTACAGGATCATCAACGATTGAAGCATTAGGATGTAGAATGCTCCAAGAATTGCCCATCTCATCAGTACCATCAATATCAAATGTAAAACGCATAAAAGGATCTGGTACAGTTTGCGCGGTAAGCATCACTCCAATTAGTGAAGTGAAAATCATTGTAAAAATTTTTTGTTTCATAATTTTAAGGATTTGAGTTAATTGCTATTAATTATTAGTGAATGAAAAAAATTGTTTTATTCTACTTTGAATATCATATACCAGTTAAATATCCAAATTGATTTTTTTGCTGGATTTTTATCCGGCTTATGAACAAAGGCTATTCAATTGTGGCCAATTTGGTTTAACTCCACCGTTAAATATTTTGTATACTTTGTCCTTCGGGCATAAAACGCCTCTTGATTTTCCTTATCATCAAATTCTTTACTGAAAAGCAGATCTGCAATGGCTTCACGTTTTACCAATGGCCAGTTTACACCAACAAACTGGCATCGCCATGCATCAGAAGCTCCAAATCCATCAATTACCTGGTTCTCACTTTCAAGATCTACCCATATATTAGAACTCTTGTGGTTCCCGGAGCAACTAATAGCGGAAAGTGAAAATAATAGTATGATGATTCTCGAATATCTCATTAGATAATAGCTATGCTTTTATTAAAGATTTTTCTTTGGGTATTTCGCAGAATTATCATCCAGAAACTCTTGAAGTTTGTCTTTTAATTCTTGCGCCTTTTCTGGATTTACATTCACCAAATTTTTTGTTTCACCAATATCAATTTTCAGATTAAATAATTCATATTTATCATTTTCATACCATCTTACTAGTTTCCAATCACCATCTCTTATTGCTGATGCTGGACTGCCACCTTGGTTTCCATAATGCGGGTAATGCCAGAATAATGGGCCTCTTTGAATAGGTAAACCCTTTAATAATGGAACTAGGCTAGCACCATCTATTTTTTGAGAACGACTAACAGGTTGGCTTATCATTTCCAGGATAGTTGGATAAAAATCAGTACTAATTATAGGTGTGTTACATTTTGATCCAGGAGCAGTTATTCCTTGCCACTTTACTATCAGCGGTTCCCGTATTCCTCCTTCGTAAAGCCATCCTTTTCCTGCTCTCAATGGAGAATTAGAGGTAGGGGCTCCCTCAGCAGTTGAAAGCCCTCCATTATCTGACATAAAAAATATTATTGTGTTTTGATCAATGCCCAGGGTTTTCAGTTTAGTTAAAATTCTTCCTACAGCTAAATCCACAGCTTCGACCATAGCAGCATAGGTTGGATCGCATTGCTCAATCCTAACCTGATTGCCTCCTTCATCCTGGAATTTATCCTCCAGTCCGAGATTAGTTTTTTTGTTCTCATAATATTCAATTCTTTCCTGTTCTGCCATTAGTGGGGTATGGACATTGTAGAAAGAAAAAAATACAAAGAATGAAGTATCCACATGTTCCTCAATAAAGTACAAAGTCTCTTCGGTAAGCCTTTCTGTCAGATATTCGCCAACAGGTCCGTCAGTTAGCCTCGGATTTCCATAAGGTGAAAAATAACCATTTGCCCCTCCTTTCTTATGGGGACGGCCCTTGCTGTATCCACCTTTATTTATATCAAACCCCTGATTTTCCGGCCAATAAACTTCACTCTCCCCAAGATGCCATTTACCTGCAATAAAAGTGGAATACCCGCATTTCTTAAGAGCTTCAGCAACAGTAAATTCTTCCAGTTTTAAAAAGTCGACATAGGGAGCTGGGAGTAAAAATTTGTTCCAATTGGAAGGTAGATTGTCTGGCTGTGGAGCACCAAACCAGTTTGTTGTGCCAGTTACACAGGGATATTTTCCCGTTAGAATGCTGGCCCTTGTAGGGGAACAAACTGGAGAGGCAGCGTATGCGTCTGTAAATAATAATCCTTCTGAGGATAATTTATCAATATTGGGTGTTTCATAAAATGTACTTCCATAGCAACCAAGGTCGGTCCAACCCAAATCATCGACCAGGAAAAATACAATATTTGGCATACTGGATTTGGAATCATGGTATCTTTTTTTGACATCTATACAAGAAATATTTGTCATTAACAGTCCAATAACTAGAAATGAATGGTAAATATTTAATCTGTTTCTCATAGTTTTATCACAATCATGCATATCTTTGATTTTTTTAATCTTTGGTAATTTTAGTCATGTCTTCAAAGTCTTAAGACTAATTTGATGATTTCCCATTCCTTTCCTCTTTGATCCCCTCCTGGATTAATAACAAGTCTGTAACTCATACCACTAGCTTCAACTTTCACTGATGAGTTAATATTTCTTAAAATTGCGGGCGTTTTTTCATCTGGATTTGTACTGTACATTACTTCTGCAGTAACCAAATCACTCTTGATCCCATTATCAAGTTTTATATTTATTTCATGAGTATCAGCTGTCATTCCGAAAAGGAAAACGATAACTTTATTCTGGTCTGTTTTTGCAGCAATTGCTGGAATAATGGAGTATTTCACCTTTAGAGCATTTCCGAAAAAACTCTCAGTCATCCAATTAAATGCCTGTCCAGGTGGATATACTATATCAAAATTGGAATCCATTAAATTCAATCCCTCAATACCCTCGTTTGGAGGCCATATGGAAGCAGCAATAGTTCCACTTCGCATCATACGGAATAATACTTGCATCTGTAGGGAAGCAGCTCTTAGATTTCTTTTCTGATCAGTATAATCCTTCACAGCATTCCATTCTGAAACATAGATTTTAGATTTTGAAGCGATTTTTTTAATTAATTCTATTCGTTGCTGAATACTATCAATATGGTGATCAGGATCAACATCGCCAGCATAGATGTGAATATTAATTCCATCTACTAGTTCCCAAGCTTCCTCCATGATATTTTTCATAGTCGCTAAATCATCCGGTTGAAGCCAATCACATCCAAGAAATATTTGAATGGCTGGATTTTGAGATTTCATTCCCAAAACCAATTCTTTTGCGAGACTAGCATACCTATTTAGATATTCTGATCTTTTGGATTTATTAACAAGAAACCACTCATTGCCGATCTCCCAAATGGTGACATCATTTCCATATTTCGAGACTAAATCTTTCGCTTCATTTAGTAATAATTCCATATTGATTTCAGATGGATCGTTCAGATATGGGACTGTTCTTACAACAAAACTTGAGGAGGGAGTATATTCAATAATTTGGGAAGCTGTTGCTCCAGGTTCCTCGGGTTCTTTTTTCCATCCCGGAGTTGTATTATTAATCCAATCATAATGTTCTGATTCCCATCCTCCGGGAAACCTTAAAAGTGTGTACCCTAGTTCATCTAATTTATTGGTAAATGCAACAAATTCCTCATTAGTTATTTTAGTCCAATAATTGTTAATACCATAAATTTCCTTATGTATTCTTACAGTATCGTCAAGATATACTTCAATTTTGGTGGTCGGGTAAGTATTCCTTTCATTATGAGGAAGATCAATATTCGGACTTTCAATTTCTTCCTGATTTTTGCATGATTTCAGACTACCCAGAGTCATAAGGACGACCAGCAAACAAGCAATTTTTGAGATACTATTTTGATTTATTATGGTCACTATCAGTAAAACTTAATTAGATTTTCTAAGTCTTGATAAATATCTTATTACAATATCATTATAGTTTAATAATCAATACCCGGGATTTTGTTTTATCCGACCCTCAGACCGTTGAATTTCTTCCGGTGGAATAGGCCAGACTAGATGAACATTAATATCAAAATATTCCCCTTTATTCATTGCCTCGTGATTATTTGTTGTTTCGAATTTATCAGTGTTTAGATTGACATTATAATGAACAAATGATCCGTTGATTCCAAGTATTTTGGCAATCAATGGAGTGCCATCTATTTTTTGTCTTCTGAGATCGAAGAGCCGATGGCATTCGAGAGCAAGCTCAAGTCTCCTCTCTTTCCAAATCGCATTCCTAAGAGCTTCACCTGAAAGACCCATATCAGTAATCAAGCCTACACGGTCCCGTACTTTTTTTAATGAACCAAGTGCATTCTCAGTATCTCCAGCAAAAAATGATGCTTCTGCATGTATTAAAAGCAGATCAGCATATCGCATATGAATATGACTTAAGGGCAATTTGCCGATCTCGTAAGGATCAGGCCTTTGGGCGATTGGTATGTAAAATTTCCTGTTTATTCTTCCTGATTTATTTTCCTCGGGTAAGGCATCAAATACAGGAATAGCTGGATCCCCATATACGGGGTTTCCATGCTTAATTATTGTAGATCTCAACCTGATCGAATCCTTCTCGCTTAGAAAGGCATTTTCAAGGTCACTCGTTGGAGTCCCCCATCCCCATCCAGGTCGATAGGCTCTGCTGCCCTCCATGATACTGAGAGACCCTCCTATCCCACTCACATTATCAAAGGTTGGCTCATAGATGTATTCCACTTCGAAAATGGATTCAATTCCGTGATGATTTTCAACACTCCAGACGTTAGCAAAATCAGGTTCAAGGTCGTATTCATTGGATGATATGACCAATAGAGCTGTTGCTTGTGCTTCTGTCCATTTTTCCTGAAAAAGATATGCCTTGGCCAAATATGAGAGTGCCGCACCTCGTGTCGCTCTTCCTAATTCTTCTTTGGACAATTCACTTTTTTCAGGTAATACATCCTTTGCCTCCTTTAGGTCAGATTCAATAACTTTCCAAACCTTTTCTGGTTCAGATCTTTCATAATAGAGAATGCCGGATTCGAAAAGTTCATTGAAATCCAGAGTAATGGGAATACCTCCAAAATTTATTACTAACTCAAAGTAGTATAAAGCCCTTAAAAACTTAACTTCAGAAAGAAGCCTATCTTTAAGTTTTTGGTCCATTTCAACTTTGGGGATTTTTTCAAGTGCAAGATTGCATCGTGTTATTCCCAAATACATAGACTTCCAAAAATCAGAGTAATAAGGTGAGCCTGGATTGTTAATAGTATAATGGGCATGACCAGTGATATCAGGCCTGGGCTGTATTGTATTCCCTGCCCACATATCATCTGTTGCCATATCAGACATTGATCTAAAAAAGGCAACATCACGCCAAATGTTGCCATTCAACATCTCATAAGTCCCATTTACAAATCGAATGCACGCTTCTTCAGAGGTAAAAAAATCATCCAATTGTTGCTGGCCTCGTATTGGCTCATCAAGAAATTCCTCGGTACAGCTAATTGAAATAACAGTTATGACGAATATGTATATTAAATATTTTTTCATATCGAATTATTTTCAGTTAAAAGGAAATGTTTAATCCTGCCAGATAGGTTCTGGCCGTTGGATAAGATGCATAATCCACACCATAATTGTCTATTACAGAACCACTACCTTGCATTCTCTCAGGATCAAATCCAGAATAGTTTGTAATAGTTAGTAGATTCTGGCCGGAAATAAAAAATCTCAATTTTCGTATGTTATTGATATTCAGCGTATATCCGAGTTGAAGGATTTTTAATCTTACATAGCTGCCATTTTCAATTAGAAAATCTGAAGGTTTTGAATAATTACCATTTAAATCACGATACGATAATCGTGGGATATTTGAATTGGGATTTTCAGGACTCCAGACATTCTCAATAGCACCTGGCATAACATTCCAGTCCTGAAATCCTGAATACCTAAAAAGCCTTGCATAGTTAAGCACATCGTTCCCAAAAGACCCGTACCATTCCATGAAAAAATCCCAACCCTTATAATTAAGATCAACGTTTAACCCTGTAATTACGTCTGGAAATGGATTACCTATTATCGTAAGATCTCCTTCATCTGTAATAAAACCATCATTATTCTGATCTACAAATTTCAGGTCTCCAGGTTGAGCATTCGGTTGGATGAGATTACCTTTTTCATCAACATAACTATTAACTTCATCTAAATTGTGGAATACTCCGTCAGTTTCAAATCCATAGAATAAACCCACAACTTCCCCTACTCTTGATATTTTTAAGTATCGATTCCCAAGTTCTGATTTCTGCTGTGATAGTAATACATCATTTCCGGGAGCAAGCTCTTCAACAATACTTTCATTTAATGAGAAAGTTAAGCTAGTGTTATATCTGAAATCACCTGCATGGGAAGCGTAAATAAATGCCAGGTCCCAACCCGTTGATCTGAAATTCCCGACATTTTGCCAGACCAAGCTAGGCACTCCGGTATATAGAGGAAGAGCAACAGGAAATAGGAGATCCGTTGAATTTTTAATGTATCTCTCAAGAGTAAAGGATAGTTGGTTTTTAAATAATGTTCCTACAAGTCCGATATTATAATCCTCCACCGTTTCCCATTTTAGGTTTTCATTTCCAAACTCAGATAGATAATTAGTTACGACACGTTCACCGCCAAGCACATAACTATCGTCCTCTACTAGAAAGTATCGACCATTAATCGGAATCGCCTGATTCCCAACCTGACCGTAACCAGCTTTAAGACGTAAAGAGTTAATAAACTCTACATTGAAAAAGTTTTCCTGTGCTATATCCCAGGAAGCAGCAAAGCTTGGAAAGGTTCCCCATCTGTTATCCTTGGAGAATTTAGAAGAACCATCCCTGCGGATTGCGGCAGTAAGAAAATATCTTTTGTCATAGTTATACATGAATCGACCGATAACGGAAAAGATTGAACCTACAAATTCATTACCGGCAGCTTTAAAATAATCGCCCGAAGCCGCATCAAGGTATCTAAGTTCTTCTTGTTGCCCGGGCAAGTCATCCCTTAATCCAAGCAGGTAATTGCTGGTTGTCTTCTCTAAAATAATACCTCCAAGGATATTTAAGGCATGTTTATTTAATAGCTTTCTATAATTAATAGTATTATTCCATACCCAGTTAAATTGAGAATTGTACTGGCTTGATACTGAATTTACTTCATTTCGTTCTTGAGAATCAATAAAAAACTCAGGATGGAAGATATCATTCCTTCTACTAAGAAGATCAATACCAAATTGTGATGAAACCTCCAGCCCTTCAATAGGTTTGAAGATTAATTGAGTATTTGAAAACAGTCCATATAGATAACTTTTATCAAATAGGCGTGCAGCAGTACCAACAGGATTCCAAACTGTATTTTGAGACCTTTCATAGATACTAAATTCATTTAAGCCTGCTTGTTCCTTCTCAGGTAAATAGACATTTGTAATCGGATCAATTCTAAGTACAGCCCAAAAAAGGTCGGGTGTTTTTTCTGTAATTTCTAACCGTGGACTAAAGTCCTGACGGAAAGTGAATTTCTCATTAAATTTATAATCCACATTAAGCCTGGCTGATACCCTTTCCCAATATCCTTTGGTATAATTTGATTTTTGCTTGAAGTATCCAAAATTTCCTGAAACCTTCAAATTTTCTGTTCCGCTGTTCAATAATAAATCAATCTTAGTGATCGGAGCATTATTAACCACGACTTTGTCCCACCAGTTTGTGCTCGTACTAAATTCTTCTGTATTGGGATATTTTTCTGGCAGACCATCATTGGTCCTTCTGAGATTAACCGTTTCAACATATTCCGTTGCATTTGCGGTTTTTATTTCTTTGAGGTTTTGGAGTCCATAGGAAACATCCAATGAAATTAGATTTTGTCCAATTTTCCCTCGTTTCGTTGTTACAAGAATGACACCATTTGATCCCCTGGAACCATAGATTGATGATGCACTTGCATCTTTTAATACTTGTAGGCTTTCGATATCATTTGTATTCAAAAAATTCAAATTAGTACCTGCAGATAATGGGATTCCGTCAAGAACGATTAGAGGATTAGTTTCTTGATTTGTTGTTATCCCTCTAATTAATACTTTTGATACACCACCTGGCTCACTACTTGAAGAGATTACCTGAACACCAGCAGCTTTTCCGCGCAGGGCATCTCCTGCATTCCCAGTAGTCATTCTAACTAATGATTCTCCTTTTAAGGAGACAATGGAGCTTGATAAATCACTTTTTTTGGCAGACCCATAACCAATAACAATAACTTCGTCCAATCCCAATATATCTTCTCTTAACACAACTCTTATATTGGTTAATCCAGATATATTAATCTCTGATGTTCTCATACCAACATATGATATTACTATTACATTATATCCATCTGGAACATGCAGATTAAAGATTCCATCAAGGTCTGTAATGGTCCCTTCCGAGGTCCCCTTTATAAGAACATTAGCACCAGGAATACTAACGCCATTCTCATCCAATACTTGTCCACTCACAACTGACCCCTGAAATGTGGGCGTTTTACTTTCTAATATTTCACGTGATGAGAGCACAATTTGGCGGTCCATTATGACATATGTGATCTCGGTATCTTTGAATAGCAGGTCAAGAGTTTCATTTATAGATTTATTATCAACCGAAATACTTACTTCACGGTTTATATCCACAAGTTTTTGACTCAATGCAAAATAACACTCACTTTGCTTCTCAATTTCATCAAGAATTTGTTCCACAGATACATTGTTTAGTTTTAGTGTAAGTCTCGCATCCTGTGAATAAATATTTTGGCCCATAACCTGTATAACACTGAAAATTGATAGAAAAAGAATGATTCTCATAATCAATAATATTTTAGAGAAGAGAAGAGATTTCAAAGCAACCCCTAGAGATTTGCATGTTTTTTTCATGATTTTGTGTTGGTTTAGCAGGTTTTCTTTGGCATTCGCTTACTATTTTAAATTTATCTGTTGAATCTTAAAGGGAAGCGTTGCACCGCTTACCTTTTTTCTATGTTGCTCATATCCAGATCACCATGCCGATTATATTTTTATTATTCTACTAATAATCGTCCATTGGAACTAATTAAGGAATAGAGTGATTCTCTTTTTTGAATAGGTCCCATCCTGCTGTATTTCACGAGGATGTTCTATATAGTTAATGGATAATGTTAAATTGAGTACTTTCAAAACTTCGGACAGGGTTTCATCCACGAAAGTAGCTCTGAAAATAATTTCCTCAATTTCTTCATTCTCAACTTCAAAATCAACATTATACCATTTGCTCAGCTTTTTAATAACATTTTTCATTGAGTCATTCCTGAAAACCAATTTACCGTTTATCCAGGCTGTATAATAGTCAGGGACAACAGATTTCACTTCAGCATACTCATTGACTTTAGAAAAGACTACTTGCTGATTTGGGCTTAGCACACCTAATGTTTTGACCTTACCATTTATGTCAATTTTATCTACTTGAATTTTTCCCGAGACAAGTGTCACCTCAACATTTTTATCCTGGAAATTATCGAGAATATTAAATTTAGTACCTAAAGCGGTAATCCTAGAATTGCAAGTTTCAATAATAAATGGTTTTGCAGGATCAGGAAAAACATCAAAATAGCCTTCTCCGTTTAGTAGAATCTTTCTTTCGTTGGAATTAAATCTATTTGGAAATTTAATTGAACTTTCCGAATTAAGCCAACATGTTGAACCATCTGGTAACTCAATATGAATTCTTGCAGTCGATGGAGCTACTATTTCAGCAAAGGATGTTTCCGTTTTATCGAAAACATTCAGTCTATTATTTGCGATATACAAACTTGTGAAAGCTATAAGTGGTAAAATGATAATTGCGGCAACCTTTATAAAATGATGGTAAAGTTTTCTGAGAATTGGTTGATTTTGATGATTTACTAATGTTTGAATATTAATTGCCCGATGCAATTGTCCCATGATCTGATTTAATTCGGGATCCTCTCGGTCTGCATGAAGAAGGTTAATTTCGTTCCAATGATCCTTAAGTATCTCTCTTAATTTTGGTTCATGTTCCAAACTGGTAATCCATCGAATGAAAGCCTCTTTTTCCTTATCGGTACATTTTTTCTGAAAGTACTTTTTGATTAAAACATTGTCAACTTGATTGAAACTATGGCTTTCAGACATTTTTAGCTAATGATTTAGTAAAATTATTCTTGCTGAAGAAATCTAAACTCTAAGGGTTATATATTAGTATGCCACACAACAAGGCAACCCCTATTCAAGTATAATATTTTTCAAAAAATAAAATTGACAATCAATCTTAAGTCACTGATAATAAAGGCGTAAGTCTGACAAAGAATTTGTACTTTTAAATTTAACTATATGCACTCATAGGATTGAAAGATCTCCGAAAGTCCATTCTGGTTAGTTTAAGGTAGTGGTTTTTATAGGAAAAACAGGTAAAAGAAGAGTATTATGGATAGAGGTTTGTCCTGAATCATCTTACGCAGGGTTTTGATTGCCTGGGTTATCTGATTTTCAACCGTCTTTTTGGATATTCCTAATTTAATCGCTATTTCTGCATTTGAGAGTCCTTCCTTACGACTCATTCTGAAAATTTGTTTTCTTTTTTCCGGTAATTGTTCAATTGCCTGGTTAATTATCTCAGACAGATTATTATAATCTATTTCAGATTCCATTTCATAAATAGTCTCATTTTGGTCCTCATAATAATGCTTTATTTTATTATCTTCTCTTGATTTCCTTCGGTAGTACATCTTAACAAAATTAAATGTTATGGTATACAGATAAGCGTTAAAAGACTTATGCTCATTTAGATTTTCCCGATTTTCCCATATTTTAAGAAATACTTCCTGGACCATACCCTTTGCATCTTCCTCAGACTCTAAATATCCTTTTGAGAAATACAATAATTTTTTACTATACTTGAAAAACAGCTTTTCGAAGGCTATAATATCTCCGTTTTTCAGGCTCCTAACAAGCTCAAAATCTGACCCTTTGTTGTTTTGCATTATATAATACGATAATAATTCGACCCTAATAGCTGCTAAAACAAAGTTAATTGAAAAATTAACAACCATCGTCCGAAAACTTTCTTCATAAGTATGATAGAGATATATGGGTCGGTGGCGGATATAAACTGGAAAAAACGTTGGCATTGACCACTTTAAGTCAATTCTCATTGACCAACTAAAGACCTTGGAATTCTGAATCTTACATTAGATACAATATTCCGGCCTAGGGTGGTCAGTGGCACTGTTTTCTCCAATAAAGGAGGTGATTGAACTTCCTCCAAGTGACAGGAAGCAAAAATATTCAATTGAAGGATTTATGTTCAGAACCTCAGCAGAGTCAATCTGGTTGCTTCTAGGAGAGTTTTTCCAAATGTTTAAGGAAAGGGCTTCACCGAAGACAATCTCTCATAAAAGACCTTCTAAATGGATTCTGGAAAAAACGGAATCACTGACCACCCTTAGCCGGAATATGGCATCCAATGTTAGATACAGAACACATGAATCTTAAATGGAATAATGAGAATTGGATTGAAGTGGTCAAGCCCTCCGTTTTTTCCAACTCTGGCAGGAATAGAAATAATAAATATCATTAGAAAGAATCAGATTTGAGATTCAAAATCGACTAGCTTTAAAACATTCTATTCTTTAGCTGCATAATTTTAATTATGTGTTATTCTGAAAAACTCAAGTTGGATTGATGCGAATTCTAAGATAAAAACAAGAGAATTCCAATAAATATTCAAGCAGCATATTTGGCCATTACTACGTAAGGAGTACCTCTCTTCACAACGGCAAAAACTCTATGAATGATTTTATTTCTAAT
>Ga0307990_1002171_pt1 | contig 15895 bp, 13 predicted proteins | sample EllFjometagen129_FD_203168 | JGI IMG/M metagenome (GOLD analysis project Ga0307990, IMG submission 203168) | Marine microbial communities from Ellis Fjord, Antarctic Ocean - #129 | ecosystem: Environmental > Aquatic > Marine > Unclassified | place: Southern Ocean | collected 2014-10-08
AAATCTGGTTTATAAAAGCAATTTAGCTGGGACGCAGAATGCATCTAATCAAATTTCAAAAATTTTACCAAATGAAAAAAAAGCAGATATAAAGGAAAGTATAAGTGATCTTATTAATATAATACTTGAATTAAATGAAGAAAATGGTACTTTCAATCCAAGTTTATTGGGAAATAGTAAATTGAATAAGAAGTATGAAACAGAGATGATTAATATAGTAAAATACGGGGTAATTAAAGTTAGCGATTTTAAACAATACCTTAATCAAAATCACCTGAATGCAGCGATGGCAGTTATAGTACCACTTAGAGCAAGAAAATTAGAAGACGGATTGTATCACCTTCAGCCATGAAGTAACAAATAAGTATATCATCCTAAATTTGTAGTTTTAAACTAAATTTTATTAATTTTCTATTCTTATTTTAATTTCTGGATTTGCTGTTTCTAAATCTGCTTTATCACCAAAAACAATTTCTTCTGCCTTTACTGTTGCTTTTATGTCTTTTAAAACAGGCTCAAGAATTTTCTTTGTTTTTTCATCGCACTTGATTATTAGTGTTTTAACTGGCTTGTTCAATGAAAGGTTTTTCTCTGACTTATACTTTCTTACAGCAGAAATAACACTAATTGCATTATCGCCTGTTTTTTCAATATCTTCGTCAACAAGGTTTTTGTCATATTTTGGCCACTCAGAAATATGAATGCTCTTCAACCCTTCAATCTCTGCAAAATAAAGATGATAAATCTCTTCTGTAATATGGGGCATTATAGGGGCCATTAATTTTAATACTGCTAAAGTTACATTATACAAAGTGTAATGTGCTGACTCAACTTCTTCTTTAGTGTAATTTTCTTTATTGTACAGCCTGTCTTTAACAATCTCTAAATAATTATCACAGAACTGCTGCCAGAAGAATTTTTCTGTTTCTGATTTTGTTCTTGAGAAATCATATTCTAAAAATGAATCTGTGCATGTTTTTATCAATTTGTTAAGCTTTGAAAATATCCATTTGTCAATAATCTCAAACTTTGTTTTCCTTGGCTTATAACCTTCAAGATTCATTATTGTAAACTTAGATGCATTCCACATTTTTGTCATCATTTTCTTTCCAGAAATAAGCTCTTTTTCCTGGTATGGAATGTCTGAGCCAAGCTTTGCAGAAGCTGCCCAAAACCTCATTGCATCTGATCCATATTTTTCAAGAACAACCCTTGGCTCAACAATATTTCCCTTGCTCTTGCTCATCTTCTTTCCCTTTGGGTCAAGTGCATGTCCGTTTATCATAACATCCTTCCAAGGCAGTTTGCCTTCATGCAGAATCATCTTAACAACAGTGTTAAAAAGCCAGAAAGTAATTATATCATGCCCATTGCTTCTTAAAGACATAGGAGTCATTTTATTAAAGAATTCATTATCTTTTTTCCATTTGGTTGCAATCATCGGTGTCAGGCTAGAGGTTGCCCATGTATCAAAAATATCTTTCTCTGGAATTAAATTTTCACATCCGCATTTTGGGCATTTGCTTACAGGAGGTTTATCTACAGTTGGATCAACAGGCAGATCTTCTTCTCTTGCAAAAATTACCTCATCACATTTCTCACAATACCAAACCGGGATCTGAACTCCATAAAAACGCTGTCTTGAAAGACACCAGTCCCACTGCAATCCATTAATCCAGTTATCATACCTAACTTTCATATGTTTTGGATACCAGTTTAATTTGTTTCCGGCTTCCAAAAGTTTGTCTTTTATATCAAGATATTTCAAAAACCATTGCTTTGTAACCAAGAATTCGACCTCTGTTCCGCATCTTTCATGAACATTTAATACATGGGTTATCTGCTCCTGATTTACCATTAGATTATTTGATTTTAAGTCGTCAATTATTGCTTTTCTTGCGTCATTGATTTTAAGCCCTTTGTATTTTCCTGCAATTTCATTCATAATTCCATCAGGTGTTATGCTTATTTTCAAAGGAAGATTGTAAGCGCTCCACCATTCGATATCAGCCAAATCTCCAAAAGTACAACACATAACTATTCCAGTTCCTTTTTCAGGATCTGCTCTTTTATCACTCATTATTGGAACTTTATAATCAAATAAAGGAACAACTGCATTTTTTCCTACTAAATCATTATATCTTTTATCATCTGGATTTACAAAAACAGCAATACAGGAAGATAATAATTCAGGTCTTGTTGTTGCTATTTCTAATTTTTTTTTAGAATTTTCTAAACCAAATAAGATATGGTTAAAGACGCTTGCCTGTTCTTTGTCTTCAAGTTCAACCTGAGCAATTGCAGTTTGACATTTTGGGCACCATATTGTTGGAGCTTCTTTTCTGTACTCACGACCTTTTTTGTATAATTCTAAAAATGATTTTTGGGATGTCTTTCTGCACCATTCATCAATTGTCCTGTAATTTAATGACCAGTCTGGAGAAATTCCCAATGATGACCAGTCTTTTTTCAGCTCTTTTTCTGCCTCTTTTGTTTCATTAAGACAAAGTTTTATAAAATCTGGTCTTGGCATATTTCTGGCTATTACATTGCATTTCCTCTCAATAAAACGCTCTGTTGGAAGTCCGTTATCATCAAAACCAAATGGATAAAATATGTTTTTTCCAAGCATTCTATGGAAACGCATAACATAGTCTGCCTGCGAGTAAGCCATGGCATGGCCTATGTGCATCTTTCCTGAAACAGTTGGTGGAGGAGTATCGCATGAAAATAACTCTTTCTTTGAATCAGGGTCAAACTTATAGATTCCTTGTTTTTCCCAGTATTCCTGCCATTTCTTCTCTGCTTCCTTTGGCTCATAATGCTTTGGTAATTCCATTTTATATATGGTCAATATAGTTATTATATAAAGTTTTTGCTGGAAATCAGGTTAAACTGCTGTTAAGTCCAATTACTCAGTAGCGGAATATTTAAATATTATTCAATAAATTTATTCTATTATGAAAAGCACAAATTATTTGAAAAATAAAAACATAGAATTTAAGACAATTCATTTAGATAAAATTCCAAGAACTGCCCAGGATGTTGAAAAAATTTATGGTTGCCCCCTTCACCAAGTTTTGAAAACTCTTATTTTTATAGGTAAGACCAAACAGGTAATCGTTGTTTTGCCAGGAGATAAAAGAGTCGATATGAATAAATTAAAAGAAATTACAAAGGAAAACAATCTTCGAATGGCAAAACCTGATGAGGTAGAAGAAATAACTGGTTATACAATTGGAGGAGTTTCGCCTTTTGGCATTGAAAAAAATGTAAAGAAGATTATTGATGAAAGTGTTTTCAAAATCAAAACTGTAAATATTGGAAGCGGGAAAGTAGAGATTGGCATTGAATTGAATTCTGAAGAATTAAAAAAAGCATGGGATGGAATTATAACCAATATAATAGAATAGCTTGTTTTAACTGCTTTTAATAAATTCTTTAATGGTTTCAAGTGCTTTTTCAGAGAATTCTGCTTTTAAAGAGCCCATTGCAAAGTTATCACGACCGCCGCCCTTGCCATTGAACTTATCTATAATATTTTTCAAAAGTTCATTTGCCTTAAACCCAGAATCTTCTGAAGCAACAATAATTATCTGTGCATTGTCATTAAGCTTATTCAAAAAGCAAACAACTGTTTTTTCTTTTTTTAATGATGCTGCCTGGTCAATAAGCTGTTTTTTCTCAACCTCGTCAAAAATATTGTAAACAAAATTAATTTCTCCAATTTTTTCCTGCTTGAATTCCTTTACAAGATTTGCGCTTAACTCACGTAGCTTTTCAGTTTTCCTTTCATTTTCCTGCATTAAGTTTTCAATAAACTCAGGAATCTCCTTAACATCTTTTCTTATTATTGATGCAGTTTTTCTTGAAATATATGCAAGCTCAAACAACTCTTCTGAAACATTTGTCTTAAACCTTATTTCATAAGTTCCTTTAACAAGGTTAAACCTTGTTACAAAAAAATTCCCAATAAAATTTGTCTTTAGTGCATGTGTTCCTGCACATGCTGAGAGGTCATGATCCTTTACCTCAACAATCCTTATTTTCTCGTCTTTTATGCGGTCAAGCTTTATTCTTAATCCTGGAATTTTTGCTGCCTCTTCTTTTGTAACATCCTTAACAATTATGTCTCTTCCTTCCTTTATTATTTTGTTTGCCAGCTTTTCTGCCTCAAAGATATTCTCCCAAGTTAAATTATTGCATATAACAAAAAGCGAGGATTCATTTTCATCTAATCTCACCTTATCAACCTTAATGTCTTTTATTGTTTTAAGCAAAGCCCCCATGAAGACATGCTCCCCTGAATGCATTCTTACAAAGCTGAGCCTTCTATTAATGTTGTTCTGGCATGTAACCTTATCATTTATTTTCAAGGTTCCATCAATAACTTTAACCTTATGGATTATCTTGCTATCTTTTTTAGAAACATCAACAACTTTTCCCTCAAAATAATTGTTTTTTATAATGCCTGTGTCACAGGGCTGGCCTCCGCCAGAAGGATAAAAGATAGTATTATCTAGTTCAATTAAAAGAAAGCCATCTTTTTCTTCAATATTTGTTACCTTTGCATTAAGTGTATGCAAAAAGGGTTCTTGGTAGGTTTCCATCTTAATTAATTAGTTTTGTGAATATCTGTTTTAATTCTTTTGGCGAGGCCTTTCCTTTGGTAGCTCTCATGACCTGCCCAACTAAAAAGTTAAGAGCCTCTTTTCTTCCATTCTTATAATCATTAACAACCTTTTCATGCTGTTTTATAACACCTTTGCATATTTTTTCAAGCTCTTCAACACCTGAAATTGCACCTAACTTATGTTTTTTCACATATTCATTTACATCAAATGGCCTTTCAGCAAGGTTTTCAAGTATTTTCTGTGCAGTTGTTTCTGTTATTTTTTTATTTTCAACTAATTTTAATAAATCAATAATGTGTTTTTCATTTATTTTTGTTTCAGAAAGCTCTTTCTTGTTATAATTCAAAACCCTTAATAGCTCAGACCTCAGCCATCTTGCTGTGAGCAATGGATTTATTTTCCTGGCTGTTTTCTCAAACAATTCAGAAAGTAATATATCAGAGCAAATGACAAATGCATCCTCTTTCTTAATTTTATATTTAGTTACAAACCTCTTTATTTTCTCATCAGGCCTTTCAGGAAGCTTATCTTTTATTTTTTTAATATCTTTTTCAACTAGTTTAATCACAGGAAGGTCTGGCTCTGGAATAAACATATAGTCTGCCGCTGTTTCCTTTAATCTCATAAAAACAGTTGTTCCGTATTTTTCATTAAAAGCCCTAGTTTGCTGCTTTATTGTCTTTCCTTCACTAATTTGTCTTTCCTGTCTTAGTATCTCATATTCAATTGTCTTTACAATGTTCTTAAATGAATTTACATTCTTTACCTCAACCCTATTGAATTTTGGGCTAATAGAAACATTTGTATCAGCTTTTACTCCAGAGTTTTTGTCAATTGCCTTTATATAATCTAAGGTTGTTATTAAGCTCTTGAGCCATTCCCTGACTTGCCCTGAAGATTTAAAATCAGGCTTTGTAACTATCTCAACAAGCGGAAAGCCACTTCTATTGTAATCAACATTTCCTGTTAAAGGGTCCCACTTTGCAGGGTCTTCCTCAAGATGAACCTCCTCAATTCCTACCCCAAGAAATTTTCCATTCTCACCAACTGGAACAGAATAAGAGCCGGACATTGTTTTTTGATAGCCTGCTGGAAGGTCTGGCCAAGAATAATGCTTTCTCTGGAATAATAATCTTTTATTTATCTTGCATCCAAGCATTAAAGCTATTGCAATTGTCTTATCTACAGCTTGCTTGTTTGGAAGCATTGGCTTTGAGCCAGGCATTGCCGTGCATATTGGGCAGATATTTGTGTTCGGCTTTGCTTTCTCATCAATAGCACAGTTGCAGAATAACTTGGTTTTATTTTCAACATTGATATAACCATGGATTTCTAGGCCGCACTTTATTTCAGTCATACACTAGAATGATTATAAAATGTTTATATAACTTACGGATTTAAATATTTTAGAATACTATTTATGTTATTACTAAATAATAGAAACATTTATTAATAAAAACAAAATACTTTTCAAGTATGATTTTAGGGATAGAATATTTGGAAAAATATGAGAAAAAAGGTTTCATAGGAATAAAAGACAGGGGTGAATTCAGTGCGTTTTCATTAGACTTAAAGCTTGATAAGTTATATAAATTAAAATTAAAACAAGAACAATTTAATAATAATTTAGCTGAAAACTCTCATAAATTAACACAAAAACAGTTTATTAATGATTTACTTGAAGAAGTGAAAATAAGTAAAGAAGGAATTGAAATAAGACCAGAGGATTTTTATTTATGGCAACCCAAAGAGAAAATTTCTCTAAAGAAAAATTTCTGGGCAGAGGTTGTAACAAGAAGCAGCTGGGCACGTCTTGGGGTAAATGCAAGAAGTGATAGTGATGATTACATTGGTTCAAAAAGAATTTTTGAAGAAATCGAAATTAAACCATTGTGCATCTTGCACACATCTGGAACAAGAGTTCTTATAAAAAAAGAAGACAAGTTTGCACAATTGGTTATTCATCATGATTCCGATGGTTATATTAATTTTAGTCATAAAAAATTTAAAGAACTCATGGATGAAGAAAAACTGGTTATTAAAAGAAACAAAAAAAGATTAAAATATGAAGAAATTAAAGATGAAGATGAATTCTTTTTAACAATGGATAAAAAAATAAAAGTTTACTCAGGAAACCTTCTTATTCCGGGAAAACCAAAAGAAAATGATTTTTACAGTATTGATATAGGCAAGGAAAAGATATACCTAAAAAAAGATACTTTCTTTATATCAGGAAGTAAGGAATATGTAAAAATACCAAAAGGATTTGTAGGTTATGTGACTGAAAGCAATTCAGGGATAAGTAGAAGAATTAAAATTTTCCCATTTCTTACTCATGCAAATGCACCGTATATTGGTCCGGAAAATATTTTTGAAGGGAATATAACTTTCGAGAATAGAATGAAGTTTGGTGATGTTATAACAGCAGATATGAAACAGGCTGCATTCTTTCTAAAATATATGTTAACAGGTGGAAAATATAATGTTAAGTCAAGGTACAAAAATCAGCAGAGTGCAACTTTAAGCAGATTAAAATAAAATTAAGGGTTTATAACTGTTATGTAAAAAGCCTTTTCTGCATAGCCTTCAGGTCCAACTAATACCCTGCACCTGTAGTTTGTTGGTTTTGCATCTTCGGTTGCATTTACAACAAGAGGGAAAACTTCTAACTGGTCTTTTCCAAGGCCTTCTATCTTGTCAGTGTATTCAAAAATAATATCTGTAGCTGGCTTTGCCCTTGAATCCATTGCCTCATCACAGAAAAACTCTACTGTAAAGTCAGATGTTTCATCTTTCTGGTTCATTATACCAAAATAAAGAGTTTTTTCACTTTCTTTTTCCATATTAAGTTCTGATTGTGTCATCGCAAACTTGTTTTTGTTATTCTGAATTTTCTCCTTTAAGTTATCTATAAGTTCCTTGTTCCTATTCTCACGGATCTTACTTAATTCGTCTACTATATCCTCCATTGTTTCCTGAATTTCTTCAACATCTTTAGGGATATCTTCAGGAATATCAAGATTATCATCAGAAATCTTTTCCTCATCAACCTTTTCAGCGCATCCAGAAATCAGAAACAAACCAATTATTAAACTATATAATATTATTTTTTTCATATAATCACCCCATTGTATTAATTTAAGTTATTCTTATTTAAATTTTGCTATTAATTTAAGGAGTCATTCTCAACATTGTCCTTGGAAAAGGTATTGTGTCTTTTATGTTGTCTGATTTACAGAGCCATGCAATTACTCTTTCAACTCCAAGGCCATAGCCTGAATGAGGCACTTTTCCATATCTTCTTGTGTCAAAATACCACTCATATTTTTCAGGCTTTTCTCCTTGTGCGATTAATGCCTTTTTCATTTCTTCAATATTTGTGTCTCTCTCGCTTCCGCCGATTATTTCCCCATAGCCCTCTGGAGCTATCATGTCAAAACACAAAGCTGTTTCTGGATTTTTTGGGTCTTTTGGCTTGTAAAATGCCATTATTTTTTTAGGATAATTTGTTATGATGACTGGCTTTTCATAATGCTTTACAATTGCATCTTCTTCAATTGTCCTTAGGTCTTTTCCCCATTCAACCTTAAGTCCGTCTTTCTTTAGTATTTCCAAAACTTCTGTATAAGTAACTCTTGGAAATGGTGCTTTTATATTTTTTAGCTTTTCAATATCCTGGCCTAAGAACTTTAATTCTTCTTCATTATGCTCAAGAACATATTTCACAATAAAAGCAACTAAATCCTCTGCATTCTTCATTATATCATCAAATTTATACCATGCTATCTCTGTTTCAGCCATCCAGAACTCTGATAAATGCCTTGATGTTTTTGATTTTTCAGCCCTGAAGCATGGAGAGATTGTGTATATTTTTTCCAAAGATGAAATCATTGCCTCTGCATAAAGCTGCCATGATTGTGTTAAATACATAATATCATCAAAGTATTTCACTTCAAAAAGTGTTGAGCCGCCCTCGCAGCTTGTTGGGGAAAAAATAGGCGAGTGCTCTTCATAAAAGCCTTTATCATTGAAAAACTTTCTTATTGCCTGAAAAACAGCTGACCTTACTTTTAGTATTGCAGTCATTTTTCTTGACCTTAGCCATAAATGCCTTTTGTCCAACAAAAACTCTGGGCTCTGGTCTTTTGTTATTGGGAATGTGTCACTTTCTCCGATTATTTTTATTGAGGAAACAGAAATTTCATAGCCAGTTGGAGCACGTTCATCTTTTTTTATTTCTCCTGTTATTTCAAGTGAGCATTCCATTGTAACCTTTAAGGCCTCATTCCAAAGCTCTTCGCTAAGTTTTGATTTCTCAACAACACATTGAATTATGTTAGTTGAGTCCCTTAATACTATAAAGGCCATCTTGTTGCTGTTTCTAACTCTGTAACACCATCCTCTTATGTTTACCTGGCCTGTGCCTTTTTCCATTGCCTGTTTGATTGATATGAATTCCATGATTATACACCAAAACATAATAGAAAAGGCGTTATTTATAAAATTTTGTAAAATTTAGGAAAACTATTTAATAAATTAGTTTATTCTTTATTTTATGTTCAATATTCAATATGAAGATGAAAAGAGTAAAGCAAGGGCCGGCCTATTGAAAACAACTCATGGCAAGGTAGAAACACCTTTTTTCATGCCTGTTGCAACAAGGGCAATCGGAAAGTACATCGGGGCATTTGATTATAAAGAGATGAATGCCAATGCAATAATATGCAATGCTTTTATTCTTTCTCTGAGGCCAGGAATAAATGTAATTGAAAAAGTAGGCGGAATCCATAAGTTCATGAATTTTGACAAAACAATATTCACAGACTGCGGCGGATTTCAGATGCTAAGGGAGAGTTTTTTGCAGGGCTCAACAAAAAAAGGGATTAATTTTACAAATCCCTTTGACAATTCAACAATACTCATGACACCTGAAAAAATAATGCATATTGAACAGACAATTAACTCTGATGTTGCAATGGTACTTGATGATGTCTCACCTTATGGAGCATCTTATGAGCAGTTTGTCAATTCATTGAAAAACACAAAAAAATGGGCAGAGGAATGCAAGAAATATCACACAGATAAAAAACAGTTATTGTTTGGTATTGTGCAAGGCGGTTTTTTTAAGGATTTAAGGGAGAAAAGCGCTAAGTTTGTCAGTGATTTAGACCTTGACGGAATTGCAATCGGCGGCTTGGCAATTGGAGAGCCAATGAATGAAATGTTCAAGGCAATAGATTACTCAATGCCTTATATCAAAAAGGAAAAAATACATTATCTTATGGGTGTTGGAAGCCCTGACCATTTATTGGACTGCATAAGTAAAGGAATTGATTGTTTTGATTCTATTTTTCCAACACAGAATGCAAGGCATAATACTTTATTCACATCAAACGGCAAGATTTCAATAAAAAAAGCAAAGTACAAATTTGATTTAAATCCAATTGACAAAAACTGCAACTGCAAGATTTGTAAAAACCTGACAAGAAGCTATCTCAATCATCTGGCAAAAATAAATGATCCTGAAGTAAAGAGATATATGCAGCACCATAATCTTCATTTTATGCAGGAATTAATGAGAAATGCCAGAACAGCAATTAAAGAAGGCCAGTTTGAAAAATTCAAAAAAGAGTTTGAAGAAAGGTTTAATAAAAAAGAGAAATAATTATTCTTTAGGTTTTTTCTTAATAAAAGTTGATTTTATATGCAATTCCTTTATTTGGTCTTCATCAACATCAGATGGTGAGCCGTCCATTGGGCACTGTGCCGCTTTGTTCTTTGGGAATGCAATGATTTCCCTTATATCATGCAGGCCGGCCATTAGAGCAACTGTCCTATCCAAGCCAAGTCCCATTCCTCCATGAACAGGTCCGCCATATTCATATGCTTCAAGCAAGAATCCAAACTTCTCTTTTGCCTCTTCTTTAGTCATTCCAATAAAATTCATTATCCTTTCCTGGAGCTCAGGTGAAGTGATTCTTATAGAGCCTGAGCCGAGTTCAGTTCCATTTAAGACAACATCCCAGAGATCACCTATAACCTCTCCTGGTTTTTTCTCAAAATCCTTGATAAACTCCTGCTTTGGCATTGTAAACATATGATGCTCAGGGTCCCATCTTTCATTATCTTCATTCCATGAAAAAAGTGGAAAATCCTTTACCCAACACATCTTAAAATCATTTTTTTTAACTAAATTCATGTCATCCCTTAGCTTCAGCCTTAGTTTGCTGAGAGTTGAATCAACTATTTTGTGGCTGCCTGCAACAAACATCAAAATACTTTCTTTTTTTGCTTTTGTTCTTTCCAGCAATTCCTTTTGCACATTAGTGCTAAAGTATTTAACAATGCTGCTTTCCAAACCCTTGCTTGAAACCCTCATCCATGCCATTCCATTTGCCTTGTTTTTCTGGCAGAAATCAATATATTTGTCAAGCTCTTTTCTGCTAAGGTCTTTCTCAGGATTTATGCATTTCACAGTTTCAGCATTTTTGAAAACCGAGAAATCTGATTTCTTTGCAATATCTGTTACATCAATCAGCTCAAGCCCAAATCTTATATCTGGCTTATCTACCCCAAACCTTTCCATAGCTTCCTTGTATGTAAACACAGGGAATTTGTCCAGCTTAATGTTTAAAACTTCTTTGAAGAGATGCTTGTAAAGCCCTTCCACAAACTCCCTTATATCATCGCTTGTTACAAAGCTCATCTCAAAATCAAACTGCATGTGCTCTGGCTGCCTGTCAGTTCTTAAATCCTCATCTCTTAGGCAGATAGCTGTCTGATAGTATCTGTCAAAGCCAGATACCATTAATATTTGTTTATATAATTGTGGGCTTTGCGGCAATGCATAAAATTTTCCAGGATTTACCCTTGATGGAACAATATAATCACGTGCACCTTCTGGAGTTGACTTAACAAGCATTGGCGTTGTTATCTCAAGAAAATCATGCTTATTGAAATAATCCCTTACAGTTGTTATAATCCTGTGCCTTAAAGCAATCCTTTTTTGCATAATAGGCCTTCTCAAGTCCAGATACCTGTATTTTAATCTTGTTTCCTCTCCAGCTTCAATCTTGTCATCAATCTCAATTGGAGGGGTTTTTGCTTTATTAAGAATTTTAAGCTCGTCAACTAGAACCTCAATTTCTCCTGTTTTCATGTTTGGATTTATCATTCCACTTTTTCTGTCCCTTATTTTTCCATTTATTTCAAGAACAAATTCACGGCCAATGTGCTCGGCCATTTTATGAGTATCTTTATTGTGAGATGGGTCAAAGACTATCTGTGTCAGGCCATGCCTGTCCCTGAGGTCAATGAAGATAAGGCCGCCATGGTCTCTTCTGCTCTGTGTCCAGCCATCAAGAATTACTTTCTTGCCAATATCATTTTTTGTAAGCTCTCCGCATGTATTTGTTCTTCTCATATTACCACTTCTTAAGAGAATTGTATATATTCTATATAAAGATTGTGGTAAAAAGAAATAAATTTAATTAAAATCAATTATAATAGTATAAAAAGAAAAAGTCCTTACCAGTCAAGGTCATTTAAATCCTGTGCTAAATTATCCAAATCACCTGTATCAAGGTCATCATCCATTACATCAATATCAGAAATATCATTAAATATTTCACTAACTGCTTCATCTCCTGTTTCTCCAGGAGCTGGTTGCTCTTTAGGTGTTGGTTCTGTACTAGTTCTAATGCACCCAGCAACAAAGAACATTGCTAAGCTTGTTAATATTAGTATAAAAATTATCTTATTTTTCATCATGAAACACCTCTTTTTATTTTATAATCCCATAATTATTTAAATATTTAGTGGTTTAAGAAAATAATAAAAAAATAAAAATTATTGTATTGTAATCTCATCGGAAATAATCAAGGTTTGCTCCATTGGCTCATCACTGTCTGGTTGTGTGCCTTTTTCATACACATTAACTTTATAAGTGCCGGAAGGAATGTTTTTAAGTTTTGCTTCTATTTCAGAGAAACAAATGCATTTGCATCCAACTCCGCTCCATACCTCATATATATCTATTGTAAAATCCCCGATTTCTTTCTCAATTTCCGCTTTTCTGCAGCACAAATGATTAAGTGCCCTTGAGTATACAATATTGTTTCCATTAACCTCAATTGTTGGTTCTTTTTCAGTTTCTTTACCAACTGATTTTGCTGTTGTGCCTTTTTCTGTTTCAGCACATCCCTTTACTGAAGATGAAAGAGTTATATTTTCTTCTGTTTCTTCCTCTTCTTCTTCCTCAACTACTTCATAATCATTCTCATCATCTTCTGTTTCAGGTGCTATCTCCCCACCTGCTGCTTTGATATCTCTTACTATTTCAACAAGAAGTGTGTGTGCTTCTTTAAGTAGTTCATGGGCTTGGTCAATTAGTTGTTTTGCCTCATCAACAACCTCTTTAAGTTTTTCCTTGTCTTCTTCAAGATATGCTCCATCCATCAGTTCCTGTGCTTCATTATATTTGCTTGTTGCATTTAAAATCTTCTCGCTGAATTCAGTTATCTTTGTATCAATATCTACAGTATCAATTCCCTGCTCTTCCATCTTTGCAAGGGTTAAATCAAGCCTTTCCTCAAGATTCTCGCTTCTCTTCATTATCCCCCAGACCCTTGCCTTAACAACACTTGCAGCATGTAATCTTTCCCTGTGCCTTATTCTAATCCAAAGTTTTGAGACTGTTTTAGCTATTTCCTTAATTTCATCCTTTGTCTCAGCTGATTCTGCCTGTGCTATTGCTTCCTCAAGCTCTGAAATAGAATTATTAATTTCTAAGATTATTTCTTCAGCCCTTTCAGGATCCATTGTTTCAGATGCCTCAACCTTTTCCTTTATTTTGTTGAGATGCTCAATTATCATGTTGGCGCTGTTGATTATCATCTCAACTGAATGATTTTGTGCCCTTTCCCGTAATTCACTGCATTCATCGCTGTCAGCATCCTCGCATTCTCTTAATCTTTCCTTTGCTTCAAGAAATTGCCCTTTTACCTGCTTGTATGAGTTAAGTGCCTTGAGATAGTTTTGTCCAGCCCTAACATAATTTTGCTCTGCCTGCTTTAGCTTATTAGCTGTAATTATTCTCTTCTTGAACAACATGTCTTTATTTACAGGCTTAAGCTTAAATTTCTCCATTGCTTTTAGTGCATTCTCAGTGCCTTGTTCTAATATGTTCTTCTGCTGTGCTCTCGACATATGAAGAAATACATCTAGTTTTTCCTCAGGGATGTTTTCAATAAGATTTTGTGCTTTTGAGTTCTTACTGACAAGCTTTTCAAGGTTTTTAAACCTCCATTGAATTTCACTGTTTGTAACTAATTTTGCTGTCTTCATTATTAGTCCATTTCGTTTAACATCTTGATGTGTAATTGTAAATGTTCCTTGCCTGGCTGGTTCAATATTCTCCTGAGCCAAGGATATTGGAACTAAACTAACCAATAACATAGCTAGCATAAAAATTGTGGTTTGTTTTTTCATTTTATACCTCCAATTGATTTTGATAGCATAAAGATAGGTATTTTAATTTATAAACATGCTTTTTTACGCTTTAGAATTTAAGTCCTGATTAACCTAAAAACACATTATAATACTTTAACACCCTTTAAAACGCCTGAATTTGATTAAAGCAAAAAACACAGAAAGTTTTTTATATTTAGCAAGATAAGTTGTTGTTATGGAAAAAAGGAGATTTTTGGTTTTTCTGCTTTTACTAATTTCAATAGCTTTAGTGCCATGCATCAATGCTGCGGAAATATATGGAATTGTTTATGATATGTCGCTTAATCCTGCAATTGATGCTGTTATAGGGGTTGATTCAACACCAAAGCAGACAAAGATACTGAAACATGGAACTTATTCTTTTACGCTTCCTATTGGTGATTATGTAATAAAAGCAACATATGTAAGCAGTTATAATGTTTATTCTGCAGAGGAAAATATAACAATAGTTGACGAAGGGAGATATATAGTTGACCTTATTGTTTTTCCCGACTTGTCTGAGGAAAGCGAGCTGCTTTTATTGGGTGAGGACATAAGCCTTGAGGATATTTATGAAGATGAAACAAAGGCTTTTTCATGGCTTTACATTATATTGGCTTTGGTTTTTATAGCTGCAATATTTTTATTTTTCAAAAAAAAGGAGCCAGAGAAAAAAACAAATGAAAAAATTCTTGAGGAAGAAATAGACCCAAAAGATAAAATCTATGAGTTCATAGAGCAAAAAGGCGGTCGTGTAACTCAAAAAGAAATCAGAAAGAACTTTCCTGTTTCACAGGCCACAATAAGCCTAATCCTCACAGAGCTTGAAAGCGATGGCAAGCTGAAAAAGATAAAGAGAGGAAAAGGGAATATAATAATCCTCAATAAATAATCAGTGCTCCATGATTTCTACTTCAACATTGCATAGCTCTTTGAATTTTTTTGCATCCTCTTCTGAGCCAACAATTGAGCCATAGTGCATTGGAACAGCAACTTTTGGCTTTATTGTATTTGCTGCTTTTGCTGCTTCAGCTGCATCCATTGTGTATTTTCCGCCAACTGGAAGCAGTGCAACATCAATCTCTTTTAGCTCTTTCATCTCTGGAATAAAATCAGTGTCTCCTGCATGATAAATTCTTTTGCCATCAATATTTATTATGTAACCAACCCATTCATTTGATTTTTCATGAAAATTCTTGTTTATGTTGTATGCAGGAACAGCTTCTACAACTATTCCAAGAGCCCCAATCTTTTTTCCTGGTTTTGCAAGATGAACCTTTATCCCTTGAATATCTGATAGCTTGCTCTGGCAGTCAGGAGTTATTATAATAATTGTTCCATCTCTTACAATTCCCTTTATATCCTCTATGCTGCAATGGTCAGAGTGGCTGTGGGTTATAAGAATTATATCTGCTTTCTCCTCTGGCGGAACATTGTATGGGTCAATATAAATGACTTTTTTATTGGTTATCTTAAAGCTTGCATGACCAAGCCAGTCAAGTTTTACATTTCCTATTAACATTTTATCACCCTTTAATTAACTAATGATTTTATATATTTAAATCTTCGCACACTTTAATTGCATCAAACAAAAGCTTTTCTTTAAATGAAGGAGCAAATATCTGCAGCCCAACTGGAACATTATCAATCTTTCCAGCTTTCACAACTCCTGCGCATATTCCTGCAAGATTTGCCGGAATTGTAAGTGCATCAAATGCATATGCTTCTTCTGGGTTTATTTTATCTCCTAATTTATGGGGCAAACTTGGTGT
>Ga0307990_1002172_pt1 | contig 15890 bp, 16 predicted proteins | sample EllFjometagen129_FD_203168 | JGI IMG/M metagenome (GOLD analysis project Ga0307990, IMG submission 203168) | Marine microbial communities from Ellis Fjord, Antarctic Ocean - #129 | ecosystem: Environmental > Aquatic > Marine > Unclassified | place: Southern Ocean | collected 2014-10-08
TCAGAAGCATCTTCATTACTTTGAGTTTCTTCAGTTGGTTTAATATATTTTTCTAAAATATTACTCACATGTTCGCTTACTTCCTGACCTCTGCTGGTTAATTCTTGAGTTTGCTCACCAACAGTATTACTGATGCCTTTAACTGAGCCTTGGAACTGTTCTTTTTTTTCTTCTAAATCATTTGCTATTCCAGAACTTTGGTTTTGTTTTGAAAATAAAATTCCACCAACAACTACTGAGGCTAAAAATAAAATTCTAATCAAGATTTTAGTCATATTTATCAAGTTCAGTATAACATTATTCGTACCTAAGGGCTTCGATTGGGGAGAGCTTAGAGGCTCGATTGGCAGGAGCAGCACCAAAGATTAAACCCACTACAGTTGAAACACTAAAGGCTAGTACCACTGCCCCCATAGTGACTTGGGCAGGGAACCACTGTTGGATAAATAATGAGCCAGCATAGGCAATACCAACCCCAATCATGCCACCTACTAACGATAATAATGCTGCCTCAAATAAAAACTGAATTAGAATCACATTTGGTGTCGCTCCTAGAGCTTTACGTAGGCCAATTTCACGAGTTCTTTCAGAAACTGATACTAACATAATGTTCATAATCCCAATGCCTCCCACTACCAGAGAAATGGCAGCAATTGCTCCAAGCCCCGCTGTTAATACTCCTAAAATACTATTAATTGTTTCGAGGAGTTGAGTTTGGTCAAAAACACTAAACTCATCTTCTTCCAAGTTTTCACTGTAGAGAGTTTGTTCGATTTTATTAATAGCTTCATTGATCTTATTTTCATCTTTAACTTTAAAAATGAAGTTGTCAATTAATTCGGTATTAAAATCATCAAAAAGAGTATTGAGTGGTAAATAAATGTAGTTATCGTAGCTAGGGCCACCGAAACTACCTTTTTCTTCTAAAACACCAGCTACTCGATAGTTTTGACCTTCAATTTTAATTTTCTTATTAACTGGATCTACCTGACCAAAAAGCTCTGTTGCTATCTCTGATCCTAGCATCACAATTCGCTTACTACGTTCTTCATCATTCTCTGAAAACCATTTTCCTTTACCAGCTTTGGTGTTATTAACAGTCTCATAGTTGGCTGTGACTCCAAGAAGAGTAACGTTTTTAGTTTCTTCTTTGTATTTAGCTTCACCAGAGCTATAGCCAGTCACAGTTCCATCAGAAATAATGTCTCGATTATCTCGCAAAACTTTATCAAGATGTCTTCTTTTTAAGTTGGCTTTGGTACTTTCAATAAAAGCAGCTTCTTGGTTACCTAAACCTCCGCCCTCACCAAAAGGATTTCCCGGTACTACAAAAAGGGTATTTGCTCCTAAATCCGCAAATTGTTTTTCGATGTAGATTTGTAGGCCAGTACCAATGCTAGTGAGTAGCACTACTGAGCCGACTCCAATGATTACCCCTAGCATGGTTAAAATAGATCTGGTTTTATTTATCCAGAGTGCTTTGATGGCGGTTAGAAAAATGCTTTTTAGTTCCATAGTTATTTAAATTTTAGTATCACTAGTAATTTTTCCATCTTCAATAATCAATAATCTTTCAGCTATTTTGCCGATGTTTTTTTCGTGAGTAACCATAATAATAGTTTTTCCTTCTTGATGAAGTTCTTTAAATAAATTCTTTATCTCAGTTCCACTTTTTGAATCTAAGTTTCCAGTAGGCTCATCAGCAAATAAAATTGAAGGCTCATTAATTAAAGCTCTAGCAATGGCTACTCGCTGTTGTTGACCTCCAGACAGTTGATTGGGGGCATTTTCAAGTCGATCTCCTAAGCCAACTCTATCTAGCATTTCTTTAGCTTTTTTATGACGGGCTAATTCTAATTCTCCAGCATAAACTAAGGGTAAAGCTACATTATCTAGAGCAGAAGTTTTAGCTAATAAATTAAATTGTTGGAATACAAAACCGATTTCTTTATTTCGCAAGTGAGCTCGATCTTTTTCGTCATAGTGAGTTACGTTTTTACCTCTGAGAGTAATTGTGCCAGTTGTGGGTTCAGCTAGCATGCTAGCAATTTGTAAAAAAGTAGATTTTCCTGATCCAGATTGGCCCATGACTGCCACAAACTCTCCCGGTTCAATCTTAAAAGATAGCTTATTTAAAGCCTTGATGGTAATATCGCCAATTTGATAGTGTTTAGAGACATTTTTTAGTTGAAGCAGTGACATGCTAATTTTCTGGGATTAAGACTTCGTCATTTTCACTCAGTCCTTCTAAGACTTCGATGTAATCATCGGTTTCTAATCCAGCTTTAATTTCTTTTTCTTCATATTGGTTGTTTTCAGTTCTAACATCAACATAGATATTATTATTTCGCTCTCTAGTAGCTTCGAAAGGAATAGTGAGGACATTCTCACGAGTATCGAGTTTTATTTCAACATCACCATTCATGCCGAGGCGATATTTATTAAGTAGGTTTTCTCCAATAAGTGGAAACTCAACTATAAAAACAGTTCCAGTAGATGACGAATTGCTTTTATAAGCGATGTAGCTTACTTGGGTGGAAATTGCATCATCTGGATAAGAGTCTAAGAAAATTTTTCCTGGCTGCTCAGTTATTACCTGAGCAATATCTGCTTCATCTACTGCTGCTCTGAAAATTAATGTGTCTGGATTAACTAGTTCGAAGACTTCTGTAGCTAAGAGATTAACCCCAGTGACATTGGTGGGAGAGCTAACTAAGATCCCGGAAAATGGGGCTGAAAGCACAGTGTTAGTAATGGCAATGCTATTAATTTCGACATCAAGAACCTCATTATTCAGATCCCACTGTTCTTTATCGATTACTCGGCGGTTTTCTAGTGAGTCAGAATCATAATCAGTATTATCTTGAGTGGTTTCCCAGTCCCAACGCTCCTTCATGTATAGGTTTAAATTTTGCTGAAGTTGTTTTTGCAAGGTTCTTTTATCGATGGTAGCGATAGTTTGCCATTTTTTAACAAAGTCACCTTCTTTTGCTCCTAGATAAACTATTTTTCCACCAGCTGCAAACCTGAGCTTGGCCTTTTCTTTAGCATCAACTACTCCGGAAACCTCAAGAACTTTAGTTAGATTTTGGTAGCGGGGTCGTTCAAATGTAAGTTGTGGTTTTTCTGCCTGTATTTTTTTGTAGCGGAAGCCTCCAATGAGTCCTAAAACAATGCCAATGATTAGGATTTTCTTCCAATTTTTTTTAGAAAAATTTATTAAAGAATTAAATTTATTTTTGACTGTTTTTTTCATAGTCTTTTTTTATTTTACAACACAATGTGAGCCGGGAGGGATTTGAACCCCCGACCAGTAAGGTATAAGCTTACCGCTCTACCACTGAGCTACCGGCTCTGATTAATTGTTTGATGAGGGAAATTATACCAGCCTTACAGTAACAGCAGTAGCACTGCACCAATACCTAAAACTCCGAGTCCTGCTTTCAACCAATCTAAGACGATATTAGAACCACTCTCTAGTAGTTCTACTGGTAGTACAGGTTGTCCACCTTTAGTGGTGGTTTGATAGGTAGTAGTTTGTGCGATAGAGCAAGTACTGCTAGTTGGGTTTGTGGCTAGTCTACAAGCATCGTTGTAGCAGATATGTTCTGAGTTTGAACAATCTCCATTGTTTACACAAATATCATTGCATCCAATCACAGGTGGAGTGTAGACATAAGTAGTTGGCTGACAGTTCTGTGCACTTGGATTGCTATCTAAACGACAGTTGTTTTGATAACAGATGTAACTGCTACTAGCAGCCTGACACTGTTCATTAGTATCACAACTACTATCACAAGCATATTCATTGGGCTTGGTTTCACATTGTTCACTTTCAGGATTACTATCTAAACGACATTTATCGTCATATTCTGTACTACAGATGTAATTAGTGTTAGTAGATTCACATTGTTCATTGCTCTCACAGTCACTATCACAGTCATATACAACAGGTGAGGGACTTGGTGAAGGACTCACACTAGGTGTTGGGCTAGGAGAGACACTAGGACTTGGTGAAACACTAGGTGAGGGACTTGGAGAAACTGATGGGCTTGGTGTTGGGCTAGGAGAGACACTAGGACTTGGTGAAGGACTCACGCTAGGTGATGGACTTGGTTCAGTTATGTTAAAGGCTAGGGTGCAGTTTCCAGTTTCTGTTAGCTCAATTATCTCTGCAGCGGCTGGCTTTGATGATGGAGCTGTTGGAATGGCAACTTTTTCTGGAGACATGCGTTGGCGAAGGGCAATTAGTACCCCAGCCATTGAAAACATAAAGAAAAGAGCAATACTAGCTACAGCTACCACTGATCTTGCATCTAAGCCGAAGATTTTTTTAGGTTTTTTGATGGATTTAACGACGTTATTTTTTGGTTCAATTTTTTCTGCTAGGTTTTCAGGTTTATTAATAATTGTTTCATTTGGTGGAGTATTTTTACCACCAAAAACATTCATGTATTTTTTCCTATTAGAAGCTGGCATGTTTGTATCGGCGTTTATCATAATCTTATGGTGTTGGTAATGTCTCCCAATCGTGACACGATGCTTGAGTAGATCCAGTACAAATTTGACATTGAGCAAAGTATGTTCCGCTTTGGTTAATTAGGTAAGGAGCTGAAATTTGGCCAGTAGCATTTAGATTACTAATTATTCCATTTGGATCCATGACTCGGAAAACATAACTAACTGCTCCAGTGACTTCACCGCAAGTAAATGTTGTTTGATCACCTAATTCAGCTGCTGGATTATTCATGGTAATGTTTAGACATTGTGGCCCAGGAGATGGAGTTGGACTAGGTGACACATTTGGAGTTGGTGAAGGAGAGGAAGGGGGTGGGGTAGATGGTCTTGGGCTACTTGGAGGACAATCAGTGCAATCAATATTTGCTTCTCCACACAAATCATTACAACTGTCTGCCATCCCAATTACCCACCAGCCATTGTCTGATCCAGGACTACATTGACATCTAATCATACCCAGCTCCGCACAAGGAACAGAAACGCCATTAGCATCAGTGCAGTGGTCTCCACCCAAAGAATCAGTGGTGCAAACATCTTCTCCAGTTGCATATCCACACACAACAATGCCTCCACCTTGATCTTTACATGCTTTAGAAACACAGTTTCCGTATAGTTCATGATAATCACCGTCGCAATCTGTCGGTAGGTCGCGCGGCTCACAAACTTGCCCCTCACAAAATGATCTATCGGTTGTTTCAAGTAGGCCAGTAGTGCCATTACACACAACACATCTGGTTGTTGTTGCACAGGCCGTTTCTCCATTAGTGTAACCGCCACTACACTCTATGTAGACTGGCTCAGAAGCTTGCTGTCTAATATCTTGACTTTGCTGGGTGAGCCAATAGGTGGCAATCAAACCAACCATTAACATGATAAATAGTACTGCACTCAAAATATATTTAGATTTGTTTTGAGTTTTAGTGGTAAGTGTTGGATTGTTTGTCATTATTTATATACAAAGCACAGGCATTTTTAATGCCTGTATTAATGATACTCAAAATATGTGCCTTGCGTCAAAGAGAAAAAAGAAGTTCTTATAGTAACAGTAATAGCACTGTTCCTATTCCCAAAACTCCTAATCCAGCTTTAAACCAGTTTAAGATATCTTCGGAGCCAGAGGCTGGTAGTTCTGCTGGTAGATCAGGCTGAGTAGTGGTATTAGTAGTTTGAGCACATTGATCGCTAGTAGGATTACTATCTAGACGACACTGTCCTTGATAACAGATATAACTAGAGCTAGCAGTCTGACATTGAGAATTACTACTACAGCTAGAGTTACATGAATAGGTAGTTACAGGTTCAGTCGTTGGTGAAGGGCTAACACTCGGTGATGGGCTTGGTGACACACTCGGTGAAGGACTCATACTTGGTGAAGGGCTAACACTCGGTGATGGGCTTGGTGACACACTCGGTGAAGGACTCATACTTGGTGAAGGGCTAACACTCGGTGATGGGCTTGGTGACACACTTGGAGATGGTGAAGAGCTCGGCGAAGGGCTAACACTCGGTGATGGAGAAACGCTGAGAATAGGTAAAATACTTGGGCTGGGTGATGGAGAGGGGTCATCTGGCCTTTGACAAGCACATAAATTTCGATTTGGTAGATATACACATGTTCCATCACCACCGCAGCTATCTCCATCATTTTTGCCAGTACAATTTGATGCTCCACTAGCATTACAATATTCACCATCACTATATTCTTCCTCTGAAGCCTGCTGTCTAATATCTTGACTTTGTTTAGTGAGCCAATAGCCAGCACCACCTCCAATAATCAGCATTAGTAAAATTATGCCGCCAATTATGTAGCTCCATTTTGTTTTCTTTTTAGTAGGGTCTCTTCTTTCAATTTTTTGCTGAGGACTTTTTATGCTCTGAGGAGGAGAAACCTGTTCAGTTGGTTGAGTTGGTAAGCTAGAAGTCGGTATTCCTGGATTGATTGGCGCAATGTTTGACATAAGAATATCTTCTAATTTAGGAGATGACTTAAGAATAATCTTATTGAGTAGTCTTCGTCAAGGGCTTAAGGGCTGGTAAATCTTGTCCTGCTAAAAATAATAGTCCCGCACTGCCAGCGGTTGAAATATAAGTATATTTTTTATCTAGCTTTAAATCAGAAATTGTTTTAATTGTATCTCCACCACCAACAACAGTTGTGGTCTTATTTGATGTTAGAGCTGCTAATGATTTAGCAATTTCAACTGTGCCCTTTTTAAATGGTTTTTTTTCAAAGTATCCCATCGGTCCATTCCAAAAAACTGATTTTGCTTGAGCAATTAGTTCTTGGTAAAGGCGAATAGTTTTAGGCCCGATGTCTAAGTACATTAGGTTTTTATCATTTGGTTTATCTGCCATGCCACTAGTTAAATCAATAATTTGAGTTTCAGTTGATTCTGGTGATTTTGCAGCAACTACATCTAAAGGATAGAGAATTTTTGGTAATGGTACGTAGCCATCCTTAAGAATTTTTTCTGTTTTTGTTTCTTCAATTAGCTTGTTAGCCAACATTACATAGTTAATGCCTTCTTTTTTTAGATCTGCTGGTACATCTTGAAGGTAAGATTTGTAAATCTCTATTCCTTCTGCTTTTAAGAAATTATTGGCTACTCCACCACCAACTAAAACTGCGTCAGCAACTTTAAGTAGTTTTTCAAGCACAGCAATTTTGTCAGATATTTTTGCTCCACCCACAATGGCAAAAAACGGTCTTTTTGGTTTAGTTGTTAGTTTGATGAGAGTTTTAATTTCTGTTTGCAAATGAAAGCCAGCAAAACTAGGTAAGTATTTGGTTACACCAACTGTTGATGCATGCTCTCGATGAGAAGTAGAGAAAGCATCATCTATGTAAACATCAGCTAAGGAAGCTATTTTTTTGGCAAATTGAAGGTCATTTTTTTTCTCTTCAGGATGAAAACGAGTATTTTCTAATAGTAAAATTTCCCCTGGTTGAAGTTGATCAGCAGCAGTTTTAACTTGATCTCCAATACAGTCATTTACCCACAACGTAGGAATTTTAAGCACTTTTGTCATGTGGTCAGCAATTGGCTTTGAGCTTAATTTATTATTATGTTTTCCACCCGGTCTACCTACATGAGTTATGAGAATAATTTTAGAGTTATTCTTTTTAAGAAAGTCAATAGTTTCTAAAGAAGTTTGAATTCTACGATCATTAACAACTTTATATTTATGATTCACTAATTTGAGAGGTACATTATAGTCAACTCTGACTAAGATAGTTTTATTCTTAACATCACTAATTTTGGGAAGGCGAAGTTTCATAGATACCTCTGGAAAGTAGATACTAGTATGGTATACTGTACCCTATTCCAATCGAAAGGGGAACACATGTATTATGAGCACCAAGGACGATAAACCAAAGAAAGATAAAGCAGTAGTTAAGCCTGCTAAGTCTTCAAAAAAGAAAACTTCAAAAAAGAAAATTTCTCCAAAATCTAAAAAACCGCAATCAATGGCAGAACTACTTAAACAAGTAGATAAAGTTATTGTTGTACCCCACAAAGACGAACAAATCACCGGTACTATTATAGAAAAGCAAAAAAATGCTCTAATAATAGATATTAATGCTAAAACCTTAGCTGCCGTTGGTAGTCGTGAGTTTGAAATTGCTCAAGATTACATCAATGAGCTTAAAGAGGGTCAAAAAATAGAAGTAACTGTTGTTTCAGAAGATAGTTCTAGGGGTGGATACATACCAGTTTCTCTCAGACAAGCTGCGGTTGATGCTAAGTGGGAGATTTTTGAAGAGTCTTTAGATGGTGATATAGAGCTAACTGCTAAAGGTCTTGAGACCAATAAAGGTGGCATGATTGTTGAAGTAAGTGGAGTGAGAGGCTTTGTTCCTTCTAGTCAGTTTGGTAAAGATTTCATGGGTAGGATTGATGACTTGTTAAATAAAACTTTTCAAGTTAAAGCGATTGAAGTAGATCGTGAAAAAAATCGTCTTATTTTCTCAGAGCGTCATGTGTCTGAAGCTGATGAATTAGCACTGCGAGATTCAGCTTTATCTGCTGTAGAGTCAGGTGCTATTTATGAAGGTGTTGTTTCTGGAGTAATGCATTTTGGTTTATTTGTCACAGTTGAGATTCCTGTAGATGATAAAGATAACGTTGGTCATATTGAAGGATTAGTTCACATCTCTGAAATTTCCTGGGAAAAAGTTGACCATCCAAAAAACTATCATCGGGTTGGCGATAGAATTAAAGTTAAGGTTTTAGGTGTTGATGAAAAAACTAATAAGCTTAATTTGTCTATAAAACAACTTTCTGATGATCCTTGGAAAGAAATTGATAAAGGATACCCAGTTGGAACGACTTTGACAGGTACTGTTTCAAGAGTAGAGCCATTTGGTGTATTTGTTAATGTTGAAGATGGTGTTGATGGTTTGATTCATGCTAGTAAGCTTAGTCCTGATGTAGTTTATGAAAAAGGTGTTGAGGTAACCGTGACTGTTGAAAGCGTTGATCCAGATCGTCGTCGAATGAGTTTAAGTCCAATCTTAACTGAAGTTCCAGTGGGATACAAATAAAAAGTATAAATACAAATTTTTCTACTATTATTATTTTAAGGTATACTATATATATGGCTAAACAACGCATGATCATCACCGATGATCAATTATTAATAGACATGGATTTATTGTTTAATGCTATCCGCGAAGCCAATGGTGATTGGGAAAAAGTGGAGCAAGATATGAAAACATATCTACAAACAATTCAGAACATGACTGAATAATAAATAATAAATATTCCTTCCTATCTGGAAAAAATCACTTTGCGATGCTATAATATATAAATGGCGTACGTAATTACATGTGGCGATGAAGGTGTTCAAATTAATGAAGGCACTCGTTTGGGAATTTTAGGTGCTGGTTTTGAGATGAATGGTTTCCCTCAAGTTGTAAAAGTTTTAAAAAAATTACTGAATAAAAATATCAGGGTTGTTTCTAGTGCAGAAAATGAATGGGTTAAAAATAGTTTGAAGCTAGATGATTGGGAGCAGACTGATACAAGTATGAAGCAGCATATTGAAGCTTTGGCTGATAAAAATGAATTAGCTTATGCTGGCTTTACACCTTTTGCTGATCCTAGACAACTTAAACATGGTATTAAAGGTCACATGGTCCGTCCTCGCGGAGTTCATATTGCTAATAAAATTTCTTTTACGTTAGCTGGTGGTGAGCAAACCTATCATTTAGGTCATTATGTAATTTCTGCAGAATGGGTGAGTACAGTTAATAAAAAACTAGCTAAAGAATTCATTACTACTCAAGTTGAGTTTTATAAGAAGCAAGCTAAAATGGATTTAGAGTTTGTTTTTGAAACTGAGGGTGAATTAGATGAAAAAATGGCTCAGAAAAATAAAAAAGTTTTAGAGAGTTTTGGTTTTAAGGCCAGTTAGTTTTTTAACTCCAATAGTTTGGGTGTTTAGTCATTAAGTCTTCACGATTACCATACTTCTGGTGAATAAACGGTCTAAAAGTTTGAATTTGGTCTAGATGGTGTCGATAAGCATAAAGAAGTTTATTAATATAGTGTTGGAGATCTTCAGCAAATTTAATATTTTCTAAATAAAAATATTTTTTATTAACCCTAGATGGATTATCAGTGGATCTACCCGAACTAGAGGCACTTGAGCGAGCAGTAAATGTTTCTAGTTTAAAAATGGCTTGTTTAAAACCTTTTCGGTAGGCTCCAGTGTCAACCACCCATTGTAGGATTTTCAGACAAATACTCCTTAAATTTCACCGAATTATCAACGTTTTCTAGAGGTTCAAACCTTTTTGCTACAGTTCTAACTTCTTTTGCAATTTCTCTAATCATTTCCAACGGCTTTTTTAGCTCTATATCTAGTGAGTGATTAGTGAGTACGAGGTTCGAGCCTAAACGGGAAATAATGTCACGTCGCTTAAAATCATCACCGTCTTCAAACTTTTGTCTAGCTGTTACTGCAAAACCTAAGTCATCATCAATTTCTTGCAATCGCTCATCGACTCTCTGATCAATTCCGTCTAAAACTTTCTTGCGTGCTTTTTTATTCTTTTCATACTCTGCAAGTTTGCGATTGTAGTAGTCTTCTGGAACTTTACCATCTAGATACTTCTCAACTAGATTATCCATTTGCTCGAGTAAGTCATCATAGCCGTTTCTAGCCCGCTCTAAGCTTTGACCTCTATCTCTAATTTCTTTTTCCTGGTCTAATTTAATTTCTTCTAATGCCCACTCATGAAATGCCTGTGGAACTTTGATTCTTGAAAGAATTGATTTGTATTGTTTTTCTAGCTTTTTGACATTAGTACAAGGTTGACCACAATCACCTTTTTTCTTAGTACAACGATAATAAACATAATGATGTACATTGCCATTTTTCTGAGTTTTCTTTTTCTTCTCTGCAGTAATAGAGCAACCACACTCACCACATTTCATTAAGCCAGTGTAGGGTAGGAAGTGTTTTTTTTGTCTTGGCTTATCTTTTTTACCTAGAACCACTTGAATAGCATCAAATTCTTCTAAACTCATAGCTTTTTGTGCTTTGGATTCGTAGAGGTTACCGCTACCAATGGGGTACTCAAAACTGCCTGAATAAAGTGGCTCAGATAACATTGTGTACCAAGTAGACTTAGGCAAATCACCGCCTTTGCGTCCTTTCAATCCTTGAGCAATAAGCCATTGATGAGTTTCAATTGGAGTCTTTTTGCCCGAAGCTACTAACTGCAAACCTTGCTGAACTAAAAAGAATTTTTCTTCATCAATAATAATTTCTTCATCACCAAGTTTTTTATAAGGACTGTGTTTATATCCAAGAGTCAAAACAGCACTAGGAAGCCATCCGCGTTCTGCTTTTTTAACTAAGCCTCGCTTAGTATCTGAACTTAAGTCTTTACTGAACTGGTTATCCATTCCAAATTCAACATACATCATCATCACGTTGTCATCTGGATGCCAATTACGACTAACAGTCCTGATATGCTTGATTTCAGACCTTTGTAGCATACCCATAATTTGACCCGCATCGTCTGGATTCCTCGATAAACGTGATAATTTCCAAGCAATAATCCCATCGGCTTCACCACTTTTTATTTTCTCGACCATATCATTAAAAACAGGTCTGCCAATCTTAAAACCAGAACCAGATTCGTGCATGACCTCAACAATTTTCAAGTCATGATCGCGAGCCACTTCTTTCATGGCATCTATCTGAGATTCAATTGAGGCAACTTGCCTATCTTCTGAGGTAGTTGATTTACGAGCATATAGAATATAACGCGGTTGTCGTTGACGCTTAGAAGCTTTTGATTTAGTTAGTTTTTTTATTCTTTTTTTCATAGAAAAAGACAGTCCTGGTTAACCCAACTAATCGTAAGAAAAGTGGCAGAACTGTCTATTTCTGCTTGCGATTTTATATTGGGTTAACATAGCTATTATAGACTATTTTTTATTTAACTTCTTGAGAAGTATCTCTGCTATCTTCTCAGCCTGAGCCTCTTCACGCTTGTTGCTAGGTAAACCAGAAAAGTCTATTTCACCAACAATGTCGCTCACTCTAGTTTCCTCTATGATTCCATATCCAAAAGTTGTAGTTATATTCTCATGACCCAAATTCTGGCTAACTGCCTTTAATTGCTCCATACTCGAAATATGTTTCTTTACTTCATCAATAATAAAATGTCGAAATTTATGAGGTGAAAAATAAGGAATCTCAACTTGATCACTTCTTTTCTTAAATATTTTACGCATTGCTCCAGCATCAGCCCAAAAAGATTTACTTACGCCTTTTACCTCATAAGCATGATGTGTTTCAGAAACATGACCAATCTCGGTAGAAGGAAAAAGAGGATCGCCAATACTATATTTTTTGTCCTTAACTAAGTAGTTATACCAATCAATAACAAAATTGATTAGCTCTTCATCAATCCTAAATAGGGTGGTAGTAATCAATTTGCCAAACTTTGTTTCAACTCCTTTTTTTGGATTTTGATCCACACGAAGATTGGTAGGATCAAAACAACTAATTGGTAAAGTTACAATTGCTTGATCTCTCATACCCGTAAGGGCTGTAAAAGCTATTAAAGCCCTGTCTCGTTGGTCTAACTCTGTCTTAACCTCAAAACTGCATAAGGTTTTAACCTGTGCAAGGGTAGGATATGACTGCGATTTAGTGGCGGTTGCCTGTCGCCTCTCTTTTTGTCTCAAATCTAAATACAGCGTATCATCTGCAGATACTTTTGACTTATAGCCATCCTGACCAGATAACCAAATAAAAAACCGTTTAACATGACGCAAGTGGTGGTATTGACTAGTGATACCCAGAGTCTTTTTTGATCTTTTGTTAACATTAGTTTTTAAAAACTTTTTAAACTGATCGGCTCGCTTACTAGAAAACAAAGCATAATCCTCTTGCTTGGAAAACTCCTCATACTTCCAAAGTGCTTTTTCAATTGCATCAATAGATTTATCAGAAAACCCCTTTGCTTCTTTCATCCAATGAAGATAACGTCGTTTTATTTTCTCATTCTTTTGCTTAGTTTTTGATTGTTTTGACATAGTTAATTCCTTTCAATTATTAAGTGAGTGTTATAAAGAAGATGAAAGCCCCTTACTAATATTCTTACTGCTTAGCATATTTTTAAATATTTCTGTGAATCCTCCAATGGGTTGGGCTTGGTACTTATCAGAAGAATACCTCTCTTCAAAATTATCTCTTACTGGAATTCTGGACATAATTAAAGGATCTAATTCTCTTGGATGTTTTCCCCACTGTTTTATTGTGTATTTTTTAAACATTTTTTCATAAAGAACCTTGCCCACTCTTCCCAAAGCTACCTCCTCACTGTTTTTAGGATTGTCAATTTTAACTTGATTTTGTTTGAGCCAAGCCTTCATTTCAGTTTTGTTTTTTATTTTTAAACCAAATAACTCATTTACCGTTTTTATATTAACTGGCACAGGAACTAGTTTTCCATCCACAGAAGCCTTCACTTTGTGCGAATATGACTTCCATTTTGAAAATTTTTGCAAATAATCCCACACGTCCTTATGATTTGTGTGAAATATATGAGCCCCATATTTAGAAATTAACAAACCATCCTTATCGACAAGATCATAACAATTCCCACCCGCATGGTCTCTTTTTTCCAAAATTAAAACTTTTTTTCCAATAGAGGCATATCGCTCAGCCAAAACAGATCCTGATATGCCAGAGCCTACTATTAATATTTGATTAGATTTAATTTTCATTGATTGTGAAACTTATAATGGATAAAACCGTTAATGTCGCACTTTAAAAAAGAATGCTCATCTCCAAATTCTCTTGAAAATTCATTTAAATCTGAGTTAACTTCTACGGCAAACGTTAATGAGTTCTTAAAATATAAAATGTTTGCATTTGGATTCTTTTCTTTTAGGTTTTTGACTAAATCATTCTTTCTTTTTTCTAATCTGATAAACTTTCTCCTCCACTTATTATTTCCACCAATAATATTTGCCCAAATTGCCAAAACAGAAGCTCCCGATCTTGATCCTAAAATTGTTGAGTCATCTTCTGCTAAATATGAGATAGGAGTTTCAATAAGTTTCCTCAAACTACCTCTATAGAGCACTATTCCTGATGGAAGTGGCGAATCACCATATTTGTGAAAATCAACTACGTATCCCTGAATTAGACTACTTTGCAGTGGCTTAAAATTATTTTCTAAAAAAGATTTTGGCAAACCTTGTGCGGCTGCATCAACCCACATGAAACACTCAAACTTTGGATGCTGCTGCTTTAACTCTTTAACCAAGCTTACAATTTTAACAAGAGGATCACTGGCACCTGTAGAACTATAACCAATAGTAATTGGTAACAAAAACAGATATCTTTTCTTTTCAATAAATCTTAAAAAAACTTTTTCCAAATTTACTAGATCCATTCCCCAACTTCTTTTATCAACTCTGACAAAGTGAAAATCAATATCTAAAATCCTGCCAGATTTACTAACAGAGTAGTGAGTAAAATTTGTGGTAAGCAGAAGTGGCTCAGAGTCACCCTTTAATTTTAAGTATTCCCTACCCATCCACATTAGAAACAAGTTCGATTCTGTTCCACCGCTTGTTATATAACCTTCTGTTTTTTCATCATGACAATTAATTATTTTTTTATTCCACTCGACAACCTGTTTTTCAATTCTTTGGGTTATGCTCAATTTTCCACCATTAATTGAGTAAACATTTCCCAAATTATTGATGCTAAATCTATTTCCAACTAAAGAAACAAGAACACTCTTCCAACTAGCTCTACTCCACAGTGAATTAATATTGGCACCAATTTTTTCAAAGAAAATTAAAATATATAAGGCAAATAGTTTTAGAAAAGAAAGTTTACTATTAAAATCTAACACAAATACTCTAAGCTTACTTAAAAAACTAGACTTCACTCTTCGTGGAAAAAAATACATAAACCTTAAACATTTTTTTAGAAACAAAATCATTTCTGTATTATACCTAATCCAGACCCCAAATAATTAACCTTAATTCCTTTGAATTCTTGCTCCAACTTTTCCCACAGTTTCCAGACACCATATTTCCCTTCTGGCTTATCCTCTTTCACACAGATGTCATGAAAAACTAAGTATCCATTTTTATTAAGCTTAGGCCAAAATAGTTTGAAGTCTAAAGTAGCTCCCTTAAAAGAGTGATCTCCATCTATGTAAACATAGTCATAAACTTGATTTGGATATTTTTGTGAAAACTTTTTAGTTGTGGTTACAAATAAGGTAATGTGACTACCTAAGTCAAAATTATTAAAACAGCTTTGGCCTTTTTTAGTCTTCCAGTAACCCACTCCTGTCCAACCACCTTTGTCATCCAAACCAAACCCAGCATCTACAAAATCTACACTTCCAAAACTATTATCTTTACACGCTTGAGCAAAAATAGCAGGAATATATCCGTGACAAGAGCCAACGCAAAGTATCCTTTTTGGCTTTTGTTGTCTTATTAAGCCATAGTGAAGCCATCCATAGCCTAAATCTGAATTTTTAGCACTACATTCGTGACCATATTCGTCTGCTTGAAAGGCAAACATTAAATCTTTAATTCTATCTTTGTTTACTAAGGATTTACTCTCAGATTTAAGTATTTTTTTTAGTTTTGTTTTAATTCCAAGCATGGGTGCAATATAACAAATACTACTTTATTATTCAACCAATCCTATTAAAAATAATATTCAGAAGGATAAATAAAAGGGAAAATAAATTTTCTACAATAAAATTGACCGATCATAAGCTCTAATTTTGAACTCTTACTCGAAAAAACTTTTTTATATGGCAACATATATTCCGTATCATTACTGCAATTAGAAAAATTTCTTTTAAA
>Ga0307990_1002174_pt1 | contig 15881 bp, 17 predicted proteins | sample EllFjometagen129_FD_203168 | JGI IMG/M metagenome (GOLD analysis project Ga0307990, IMG submission 203168) | Marine microbial communities from Ellis Fjord, Antarctic Ocean - #129 | ecosystem: Environmental > Aquatic > Marine > Unclassified | place: Southern Ocean | collected 2014-10-08
TGGTCGTATAAGACTTACCCGTTGCAAAATTACAATATGCTTATTTAATACCCAAAATTATTTCATGTTTTTTATTTTTTTATTAAATTTGCCAATAAAATTAATTTCTTACAAAAAAAAACATCATGGAAAATGAGAAAAAATCTTCTTTTATGCACTCAATTAATTTCGGTTTAATTACCGGTGTTGTATTAATTCTTATATCCCTAATATTTTATTCTTTGTTTGATTTTGAAGCTCAAAAAAAATTAGGATGGATTAGCTTTATATTTCTTATTGCAGGAATAATCTACGCCACCATCAAATATCGAGACAATCAGTTAGGTGGTTATATTTCTTATAGCAATGCGTTTGTTTCGTGTTTGTATGTTGCATTGATTGCATCATTTGTTTTATCAGTTTATAATTATTTATTTATTGAATTTTTTGATGCATCAATGATTGAAAAATCTCTTGATATAGCTGAAGAAAAAATTATTGAAAAAATGCCTGATATTGAAGATGCAGAATTAGAAAAGATTCTTGATTTGCAGGGGAAATTTATGACTCCACTTATTATATCAATTTCTAATTTCTTTACTTTCTTAATGATTGGTATTGTTGGAGGTTTAATAGGTTCAATTTTTATTAAAAAAGAAGATGATAATGAAGTAGCTGAAATTGTTTAAATAGCATTAATGAATTTCAATACAGTTTTTTTTTAGCAAATTGATTTTAAAATAATTTAAAATATATTTATGGACATTTCTGTAATAATAGCTCTTCTGAATGAAGAAGAATCAATTCCCGAACTTAAGGACTGGATTGTTGATGTGATGAATAAGAATAATTTTTCTTATGAAATTATTTTTATTGACGATGGAAGCAATGATAATTCATGGAAATTAATTGAAAATTTCAAAGAAGAAAATTCAAATATTAAAGGAATAAAATTTCGTAGGAATTATGGCAAATCTGCTGCTTTAAACAAAGGTTTTGAGATGTCTCAGGGCGATGTGGTTATTACAATGGATGCTGACCTGCAAGATAGCCCCGACGAAATACCTGAACTTTACAGAATGATAAAAGAAGATGGTTTTGACTTGGTTTCGGGATGGAAGAAAAAACGTTACGACCCAATTACTAAAACTATTCCTACAAAATTATACAATTGGGCTGCAAGAAAAATTACTAAGGTCAAATTGCATGATATGAATTGCGGGCTTAAATCCTATAGCCAAGATGTGATTAGAAGCATAGAAGTTTATGGCGAAATGCACCGCTACATTCCTGCAATTGCACGATGGGCAGGCTTTTATAATATTGGCGAAAAAGCAGTTAAACATCAGGCACGAAAATACGGTACAACCAAATTTGGTTTATCAAGATTTATTAAAGGTCCTTTAGATTTACTTTCTATAGCTTTTGTTTCGAGATTTGGAAAAAGACCAATGCATATATTCGGTGGACTCGGAACAATAATATTTCTTATTGGTTTTATTATTGCTGCTTATCTTGCTTATGCTAAATTTTTTATGGCAGAATATAAAATGACCGAAAGACCTCTGTTTTATTTTGGTTTATTATCAATGATTATTGGAACTCAACTGTTTGTTTCAGGATTTGTAGCTGAACTGATTTCGAGAACATCTCAAGACAGAAATAAATATTTGGTTGAAAAAGAAATTGGATTTGATAAATAGCAGCAAAAAATATTACTAAATCTGTGAAAAGAAAAATTATTATCATAGGAACAGCTCATCCTTTAAGAGGTGGACTAGCCAATTACAATGAAAGAATAGCAAAAGCATTTCTAGAAAATGGTGATGAGGTAACAATCTATAATTTTTCACTTCAATATCCCGGTTTTTTATTCCCCGGAAAAACTCAATATTCTTCTGAACCTCCTCCCGAAAATTTAGACATAAAAACAATTATTAATTCTGTTAATCCTTTTAACTGGATCAAAATTGGCAGGAAAATAAAAAAACTAAAACCAGAACTTGTTATCATAAAATTCTGGATTCCATTTATGGCTCCATGCCTGGGAACAATTGCACGAATTGCAAAAAAAAATAAACACACAAAAATCGTTTCCATTTTAGATAACATAATTCCTCACGAAAAAAGAATCGGCGATAAAGCTCTCGCAAATTATTTCGTAAAAAGTGTTGATGGTTTTATTGCAATGTCGAAATCTGTTCTAACAGATATTGAAACTTTTGATAAACAAAAACCTAAACTCTTTAATCCCCACCCGCTTTATGATAATTTTGGTGAAATAATTTCTAAAGAAGAAGCAAAAGAAAACCTTAAACTTGAACAAGAAACAAACTATCTTTTGTTTTTTGGATTAATAAGAGATTACAAAGGATTAGACCTTTTGTTAGAAGCATTTGCTGATGAACGTTTTAGAAAAATGCCACTAAAACTAATCGTTGCCGGCGAGTTTTATTCCGATAAAGAAAAATATTACGAAATCGTTAATAAAAACAATTTAAAAGAAAATGTGATTTTCACTAATGATTTTGTTCCCGACAGCAAAGTTGTAGATTATTTTTGTGCAAGCGACATTGTTGTTCAACCCTATAAAGACGCAACTCAAAGTGGTGTTACTCAAATCGCATATCATTTCGAAAAACCTATGCTGGTTACTGATGTCGGCGGATTAGCTGAGATAGTTCCAAAAGAAGTTGGCTATGTAGTGAAACCTGATATTACAGAAATAGCTAATTCAATTATTGATTTTTATGAAAATAGTATGGAAACTGACTTTGTTAAAGGAGCACAAAAAGAAAAACTAAAATATTCGTGGGAAAAGATGCTTGAAAATATTGATGAGTTGGTAGGAAGTTTAGGTTAAGAATCCTTCGAGCTTCCTTCATTAGTAAGGATGATGCTTAGAAAAAAAGAACAATTTATTATCAAACAAATAAAAAATTATATTTGCAGCATAGATATATTTTATATCAATAAAAAATAATTTATAAATCATTAAAAAACAATTATGAAAAAAATCATCCCGATTCTTTTATTTGCCATAGCTATATTTGCTAGCTGTTCCAAAGATATAGAGTGTGACAATGCTCAACTATGTATAAAAAACATAAGTTCTGATACAATCCTCTATTGTTGGGGATGCAATTATTATGAGGATACTTTACTTCCTTACGGAAAAGCTTGTACTGATGTTGGCCCAATTTCCATAAAGAGAAATAGTGAAAGCACATCAACTGTTTTTTTTGATAGTGACCATGGCTCTTATGCAATAGAAGTTAGAGACTGTTATGTTGAAAAAGAAATAGATTAATAATCACTACATAATAAAAATTATAAATATTCCATAATCTTAAAAAATGGAATATTTTTTTTTATTTACTAATTCCTGCTACATTTCCTTTTCATAAGGAAAAATATCATTGCCTTAATTTCGGATTTGTTTTTTTAATTAAATCGGGAAATTTAAAAACTAAGTTTATAATGCTTGGATAAACAAAATTTTGTATATTTGAGGCTTGTAATCTATTTAATGAATTATGAAAACACTGGGCATTTATAAATTTCTGACAATAATTTTTATTGTCGTATTTTTTTCAGCTTGTGAAAAAGAAAATAATCTTGCTAATATTTCTACAAACGCTCAAATTATTGATTTTATCCCAGAAAAATGTTACTGTTGTTGGGGCTGGGTAATAAAGATAGACAACGATACAATTAAGGCTGATGAGTTACCAAATTCTAAACTTATAGGATACGAAATTTCTACACCTATCAATGTGAAAATTGAGATCGGGAATAAAGTTACTGATTGTCCTTCTAATTTATACGATTATTATGAAATTAAAAGTTTGATATTAAAAGACTAAAGGGCATACAACAGCACCTCATAACACATGGACACATTAGATTCATCAAGGTAAATGAGTAGTAAATAGAACATAGCCCTTTACTGTACAATTCCAACTTGAGGAATATTCAGCAGTAGAGAAAAAAAACAAGAAACACCTTGTTATCAAACAAATAATTTTTATATTTGTGTTATAGTTGTTACACCTAATAAAAAAAAAATGAGTGAAATCACATTAACACAAGGACAGCTTGCTCAATTAAAAAAGGATATGAACGAGCAGGTAGAAATGTTAACTGATGCTGAGATTAATGCTTTAGCACAAAAAGTTAACAAAGCTATAAACCTTCCTTTCTTAAAAGAAGAAAAGGAATTTGTTGTGTTTGCTAAAGTAATTAAATGGGTTGACAAAAAGCTTTACCAGTTGTTGCCTAACGAATACTATGAATTAGTAAAAGATTCATCAGACGGTATTTCTAAAAAGGAAGCAAGCCAAATAGAAAAAAGACTAACCCCTTTAATTAACAATCTTGTAAACATAACTGTTTTAACAGAAAAGCAGGAAGAAAAGCTAATTAGTCTGGTAATCGGCTTAATAATTAATGCAATGATAAAAGGCTTTAAACTCGAAGAAGTTGCTCCGGTTGTTTGATTATATTTGCTAACAAAATAAAAAAAGATAACCGAACTTTTTGATGTTAATATACCTGCTATTTATAAGCATCTTAAAAATATTTTTGAGAGTGGAGAATTAAATAAAAAGGCAACTGTTTCCATTTTGGAAATACCCACTCAACACGATGCTATAAAAGATAAAAATCAAAATATTAAAACAAGAAGGAAACAAAACCGTGACAAATCTTCACGCTTTGAAAATGAAAGCAAGTTACAAAAAAATGCCATCACTCGCCTAACGATTCCATCTTTTGGGATATTCAGCAGTAGAGAAAAAAATAGAAACACTTTGTTATCAAATCAATAATTATTTATTGGGTTGTATTTGATAATTTAGTAAATTGCGAATTATATAATAATATATAAAGTTTACTGTATGAAAAAATCAACAAAAATAGTTGCCTGGACCTTATATTGTATTAGTGTATTGATTTTATTAATTGGGTTAATTTCTTCACATTCTAAATATCTAACTATAAGTCTAGCATCTATCTTGCTTTTAGCACCATGGATAATTTGCATAGTTAATTCAGCTAAGTCTAAGAATAATGGAAATGGTCTTTGGGTTTATGTTATTGCTTTTTTCGGACTTGTATCTATACCTTTATGGTTGGTTTTTCATGCTAATGATATTAATATTAAAAATTAACTTTGAAATTTATAGGAAAATGATAAATAAACTGCAAATTAATAAAAGTAATATTGTTTTCAAGGATTACTTTTTAGTTGATTCAGAAAATCATGAATTAAGCCTTAAACAAATTAATATTTTTGTTGGTGAAAATAATTCAGGTAAAAGTAGATTCCAAAGAGAGCTTTTTAAATCATTTAGAAAGAAGGAAATAAAAAATGAAAATTACTTCAATAGTATTGATTTTCCTTTTATATGTACTAAAGATGCGTTGGCAATCTTTGATGACGTTTTTGTGTCATATCTAAAAACAGAGTCAGATAATAGCGATATTATAAAAGATGAAGAATATGTTGAATCATTCAAAAAAAGATTCTATAAAAGAAAATCTGATAGTGTAATTAGGGAAGGTGAAAATGAATCGATTAAATATATTCCATTTTCCGAACAATTTTATAATAATTTATCATTTAATGAATATGCTGAAATTATTAAAGATGTTGGATTCACAAAGGGCAGAGCAGACAAAATTGTTACTCCGCACAATAAATTACGAGATCGCATTTTGAAAAAAGAACAGGATAGATTAAAAAATATTTCGTATTCAACATATATTCCAACTATGAGGAGTTTAAAGAAGATTCCACCAGATAAAGATTTAATAGAAGAACGATTATTCAATGATTATTTTTATGAGTTGGAATATCCTAAATTAAATATTTTCACAGGACACAATTTATTTAATATTATTCAAAAACACTATGCTTATGGAGGTAAGGAAATAAAAAAAATTGAGGATTTTGAAAACTTTTTGCAAAATAATTTCTTTGAGAATGGAATTAAATTAAGGCATAAAGAATTTACAGGAAATATTAATGATGATAAAGAAATCCCAAATACAAATAAAGATTTAAATGTTGAGATAGAAAATGAAGACCGTCCGATATTTGAATTAGGAGATGGAGTTTTATCTTTGATAATATTATTATTTCCATTGTATCAGAATAGGGATAAAAACCATTTATTATTTATTGATGAACCGGAATTAAATTTACATCCAGGTATGCAGAGGTTGTTTTTGGAAACATTAATGCATAAGGACTTTAAGAATGCTCAGGTATTTATTTCAACTCATTCAAATCATCTTTTAAACATAGCAACCGAATCATCAGATAAAATTTCTGTTTTTTCTTTTAAAAAGAAAGTAGATAAGTTTGAAGTTGAAGATATTTCAAGAAAAGCAGAGCTATCTTTAGAATTACTTGGCGTTAATAATTCATCTGTATTTTTATCAAATTGTACAATCTGGGTAGAAGGAATCTCTGAAAGATTGTATTTAAGACATTTTCTAAATATGTATTATGAATTTAATAAAAAAGAAAAGAACGGTTTAAAAGAGTTTAAAGAAGATTTTCATTTTTCATTTATCGAATATTCAGGAAGTAATTTAAGTCATTATTCTTTTGATGAAGATAAAGAACCAGAATTTCCTAATATTAATTATGAGGCAATTAGTAGAAATACTTTAGTAATTGCTGACAAAGATGAAAATAAGGAAGATAAACATAAACTGCTAAAAGAAAGATTAGGTGATAGTTATAAGTCGCTACCTTGTCGCGAAATAGAAAATATTTTGTCACCAGAAGTTCTTAGAAAAACGATACTTATGTATCCTTATGAGAAATCAAAGGATAAGAAAATAAAACTTAAGAAGTTTGGTTACCCTGAATATAAAAATAAAAAGATTGGAAACTTTATCTCAGAATTAATTGATAAAGTTGAAATAAAGCAGAGTCTTTTAACTGCGAAAAATCAAAAGAATAATCGAAATATTGCTAATAAAAGAGAGTTTACAATAAATGCTTTAGCAAATATTAAGGAGTGGAATGATTTATCTCAAGATGCAAAGGATTTAACGGAGTTTATTTATAAATTCATTTTGAAGAATAATTAAATTTCTATTGAAATTTTGCTTTTCAGGTTTTCTTCTCCTTCCTCTTTTTTCTCACCTACACACCAAACCCCAAATTTCCACGTTAACTATTTTGTTAAATTTCGATAAACTTAAATTTTAATATCTTTGTTTAATAAATTAATCAACCATGATAATACGAAGTAAAGCTCCTTTACGATTAGGTTTGGCAGGTGGCGGCACCGATGTTGCTCCATATTCCGACCTTTACGGCGGTGCCATTCTTAATGCTACAATCAGCATGTACGCCTATGCAACCATAAAACCATTGAACAACGGAAAAATAATTCTTCATGCAATTGACAAAGACGAAATCTATGAATTTGATTCTGTCGAAGAACTTATTATAAACAATGAACTGGATTTGCATAAAGGAGTTTACAACAGAATAGTTAAAGATTTTACAAAAAAATCGCTTTCGTTTAAACTCGAAACTTTCGTAGATGCTCCTCCCGGCTCCGGTTTGGGAACTTCTTCAACTCTCGTTGTTGCAATTCTCGGGGCTTTCACCGAATGGCTGAAACTTCCACTTGGCGAATATGATGTTGCTCAACTTGCTTACAACATCGAAAGAGTTGACCTTGATATGGCAGGCGGAAAACAAGACCAATATGCAGCAACTTTCGGTGGTGTGAATTTTATGGAATTTTTCGAAAAAGATAAAGTAATTGTAAATCCTTTAAGAATCCAACAATCATATTTGAATGAATTAGCCTACAATCTCATTTTGTATTACACCGAAACCAGTCGCTTGTCATCGAAAATTATTGAAGCACAAAAGAAAAATGTAAAAGCAAAAAACCAAAAGTCTATAGAAGCCATGCACAAACTCAAAGAGCAATCTGTTATGATGAAAGAAGCTCTTTTAAAAGGTGAATTGGATAATATCGGCAAAATACTTGACTTCGGTTGGCAACATAAAAAAGAAATGGCTGAAGGCATCACAAGTCCTTTTATTGATAAAATTTATTCAAAAGCTATGGAACATGGTGCTTCCGGCGGAAAAATTTCAGGTGCCGGCGGTGGCGGATTTATGATTTTCTATTGCCCCGAAAATACTCGCACAAATGTTATCAATGCTCTCAAAGAATTCGGCGGACAAACAAATAGATATGAGTTTACTTCCTCAGGATTATTTTCATGGAGCATATAGAGTGTCTTGAGTTTGGAGTGCGAAGAAATTAGAATGACCCGCCTACGCTAAAGCTTCAGGCGGGCATGCAACTTAATGACAACTTAATGACAATCGAATAAATAAATTTACCAAAATTAACCAATGCCCTACCCCACCATCACATACGATGAACCTTTATTCAGACCTCCGAGTGAGGGCAATTCTCTAATCTTACAAATTACTCTCGGCTGTTCGTGGAATCGTTGTGCATTTTGTGAAATGTACACATCAAAAAAGTTTCGGGTAAGAAATGAAGAAGATGTTTTTAGAGAAATTGAAATCTTATCAAAAATGCTCCCCGAAACAAGAAAAGTTTTTCTTGCCGATGGCAACGCAATGGTTTTATCAAGTTCAAAACTACTGAAGATTTTAGAAAAGATAAACTCTTCATTCCCGAAAATAAACAGAATTTCTGCTTATGCCCTACCCTCTGATATTCTTAAAAAAGCTCCTGAGGAACTTGAGCTGCTAAGAAGTCATAAACTAAAATTAATTTATGTTGGAATTGAAAGTGGCGATGATGAATTGTTAAAAGTGGTTAATAAAGGCGAAACTTTTCAAACTACCATCGAAGGTTTGAACAAAGCAAAAAATGCCGGAATTGATAGCTCCGTGATGATTTTAACTGGTTTGGGCGGAAAAGAATATTCTGAACAACATGCCATAAATTCAGCAAAAGTTCTAAACGAAACTCAGCCACATTTTGCTTCTACTTTGGTTTTGAGTTTTCCTTATGGTGAAGAACATTATCGTAAGAAATTCAAAGGAAACTTTATTTCAATGTCAACAATGGATTACCTGAAAGAAATGGAAATCTTACTTCGACATACTGAACTTGAAAGCACAATTTTCCGAAGCGACCATGCTTCAAATTATTTGGTTTTAAAAGGAGTTCTTTCGAGGGATAAAGATAAATTTCTAAAGCAGATTCGCTTTGCTATTGAAAATCCTGATTTAGCAAACCTTCGTCCCGAATGGCTCAGAGGGCTTTAAAATATTTTAACCTTTTTAGCTACTGAAAAATTTCTGTTTAATTTTAATAACTATATTTGTAAAACAAAATTTCATATAATTTAAAGTATAAAAAAAGCGTTTGCTCAATCAAATAATTTAAAACATTGATTCAAATTTTTAAATAAACTGTTTTATGAAAATTAGAAAAACCATCGAAGAGTCAATCGAATTAAAACAAAAAATTTTATCTGACGAAAATTTATTAGAACTCATCCAATCTGCTACTGATGAAATTACAGATTGTTTCAAAAACGGAGGAAAGGTGCTTTTTTGTGGAAATGGTGGCAGTGCTGCCGATGCTCAGCATTTAGCTGCTGAATTTTCCGGCAGATTTTATTATGACAGAGAACCATTGTTTGCCGAAGCTTTACACGTAAACACTTCCTACTTAACTGCTGTTGCCAACGATTATTCTTTCGATGAAGTCTATTCCAGATTAGTAAAAGGAAAAGGAAAAAAAGGAGATATTCTGGTTGGAATTTCTACATCGGGAAATTCACAAAACATTGTCCGTGCATTTGAAACTGCTAATAAAATTGGAATGATAACTATTGGTTTAACAGGAGAAAGCGGTGGCAAGATGAAAGAGCTTTGCGATTATTTGTTGAATGTTCCTTCGCAAGATACTCCACGAATTCAGGAGATTCATATTTTGATGGGACATATTATTTGTGAGCATGTAGAAGCTAATATTTTCCCGAAAAAATAATTTATGGAAACTATCATTTTAGCAGGGGGATTTGGAACACGGCTACAAAAAGTCGTGAAAGATCTTCCTAAACCTATGGCTTTGATAAACGACAGACCATTTCTGGAATACCTGATGAACTATCTTAAAAATTATGGAATAAAACGAGTAATTCTTTCATTGGGATATAAACACGAAATAATTAAAAATCATTTTCAAAACAGTTTTAATTCTATTGAAATTGAATATGCCGTCGAAAAAGAAGCATTGGGAACAGGCGGAGGAATAAAATATGCTTTTGATTTGCTCAAAGGAGACTCTGCTTTGGTTGTTAATGGCGACACTTTGTTTGACATTGACTTGAAAAAATTTATTGACTTTCATAATAATAAAAAATCTGCATTCAGCATAGCACTAAGATTTCTCGACAATGTTGAAAGATTTGGAACCGTTGAAATTGACAAACAAAACAGGATAACAGATTTTCACGAAAAAAATGCCCAAAAAGGCAAAGGATATATTAATGGCGGGGTATATTTGATTAACAAAAATTTCTTTGACGAATTGGGATTTGCCGATAAATTCTCTATTGAAAAAGATTGTTTTGAGAAGTTCTACAAAACTGAAAAATTTTATGGCTTTCCCGCTGACGATTATTTTATTGACATTGGAATACCCGAAGATTTTATAAAAGCACAAGATGATTTTAAAAGATTTGAATATTGAAAAAAGCTGGACTTTATTTCTCGACAGAGACGGAGTTATTAATAAAAGAATTGTTGATGACTACGTAAAAAGTTGGGAACAATTTGAATTTCTAGACGGAAGCTTAAGCTCTTTTAAGATTTTCGCAGAGAAATTTGGCAGGATTTTTATCATCACAAACCAGCAAGGAGTTGGAAAAGGATTGATGACAAAGGATGACGTTGTTGATGTTCACAATAAAATGAAAGCCGAAATCGAAAACAACAAAGGAAGAATTGACAGCATATATTTTTGTCCTGATTTGGAAAATAAAAATAGTAAGAACAGAAAACCTGAAACAGGAATGGCTCAGCAGGCTAAAAATGATTTCCCCGAAATAATTTTTGAAAAATCAATAATGTTGGGAGATTCAAAAAGCGACATGGATTTTGGAAAACGCTTGAATATGAAAACTGTTTTTATTTCTGATGATAAAAAATTAATAAAAGAAAATGCCGAAATAAGCGATTTTGTTTTTGGAAGCTTGTTGGAATTTTCTAAAAATTTATAATAAATAAATTAAATCGAAAATATAAACAAATGAAAATTAAAAATCTAATATTAATACTTTCGTTTATAGCTGTACCTTATTTCATGGCTGTATGTCAAACAGATTCGTCTTTGATAAACAAAACTGATGCTCAAGGACAGAAGCAAGGAGAATGGGTAAAATATTTTAAAAATGGCAAAATAAGATATACAGGAAATTTCAAAGACAATAATCCAGTAGGCGAATTCAAATATTATTATGGAAATGGAAAATTAGAAACTATCTCCATTTTTTCTGATAATGGAAAAACTTGCAAAACAGAAATGTTCTATCCTAATGGAAAATTAATTGCAAAAGGTTCGTATATCGGAAAAAACAAAGATGGATTATGGCTTTATTTTGATATTCAGGGCAACTTAATTTCTGATGAATTTTATAAAGACAATCAAAAAAACGGAACATGGAAAAGTTATTTCCGAGACAAAAAAATCAACAAACAAATTCAATGGGTTGATGGAAAGAAAAACGGGGAATGGTTAATGTTTTATACCGATGGAACACCAAAATTAAAAGCCAGTTATAAAAAAGATTCTATTGATGGTTTGTTCCAATTTTTTTATATGTCAGGAAAAATAAAAATTTCAGGACTTTATGCCAACAATATAAAAGAAGGCGTTTGGTTGTATTATGATGAAATCGGAAAATTAGAAAAGAAAGAAATTTACCTTGAAGGGATTTTGAAAGGATTAGTGAATTATAAAGATAAAGAAAAAGAATAAAATATTTCCTAGATTAAAATTCGTCATTATAAAAAAACATTCATTCTCTCATTGAAAATCATTTCAATGTTAAATTTCTCACTTTTCAATTACAATAATTATTGTAATTTTATGTTTTAAAATCAAACAAAAAAAGGTGACCAAAAAAAGCAAAGTATTAGTAGCTATGAGTGGCGGACTCGACAGTTCTGTTGCAGCTTTGATGCTTCATGAGCAAGGCTATGAAGTCATAGGTATAACTATGAAAACTTGGGATTTTAAAACTGCTTGTGCACCATCGGAAAAAAATTGTTGTAATCAGGATTCAATAAATGATGCAAGAGCTTTTGCTGTTAAGTATGATTTTCCACATTATGTTATTGATATCAGTGATGAATTTGAAAATTTAATAATAAACAATTTTGTTGATGAATATCTTGCCGGAAGAACACCAAATCCTTGTGTTTTATGCAATGTTCATATTAAATGGGATGCCTTGCTAAAGCGTGCTGACAACTTAAATTGCGAATTTATTGCTACCGGACATTATGCTCGCATCAGAAAAGAAAACAACAGATATGTAATTTCTAAAGGAATTGACAAACTCAAAGACCAATCTTATGTTTTATGGGGAATCAGTCAGAAAAATTTGAGAAGAACAATTCTGCCTTTAGGAAATTTTCAGAAAAAAGAAATTAGAGAAGTTGCCCTAAAAAATGGCTTTGAAAATTTAGCTCGCAAAAAAGAAAGCTTTGAAATTTGTTTTATCCCCGACAATGACTACAGAGGCTTTTTAAATAAAAAAGTTAAGGATTTAGATGATAAATATAAAGATGGTAATGTTGTTTCAACTGACGGTAAAATTTTAGGAAAACACAAGGGATATCCATTCTACACAATAGGTCAGCGAAAGGGATTGAATCTTGCTTTTAAGGAGCCGATGTATGTAAATAAAATTGATGCAAAAACAAACACAGTTGTGCTTGGAACCAAATCAGAATTACTAAGCAACAACATGCTTGTTAAAGGAGTTAATCTTGTAAAATATCCTGCAATCCCCGACAATATGGAAGTAAACACAAAAATTCGTTATCACGACGAAGGAACTTTAAGCAACATTATTCAAGATGGAGATTCTATTAAAGTTAAATTTCAAAAAGATGTTTCTGCAATTACTCCCGGGCAATCTGCTGTTTTTTATGAAGGTGATGATGTTATTGCAGGTGGTTTTATTGATTAAAGTTTATTTATTTTATTATTTTTAACAATTATTTTAAATTGAACACAAAGAAAATAACTCAAAATAAAAAGTCATGTATAAAATATTTCCAAAACTCTTTATCTTAATAATCATAATATCATTTTTTTCGTGTAAAGAAGATTCGGTTTTACCACCGATTGACTTGGGCTATGATTATTTCCCTTATACTTCGGGACAATGGATAAGCTATAATGTTGACTCAATTTATTATGATGATTTCACCGGCACCGTTGACACCTTTAATTTTCAGATTAAAGAATACATTGAATCAACTTTTATGGACAACGAAGGAAGACCAACTGAACGAATTGAAAAATACTACCGCCCAAACGACACAGCTTCCTGGGTACTAGCAAATGTTTTGTATTCCAATCTCACTGATTCAAGAGCCGAAAAAGTTGTTGAAAACATAAAATATATTAAACTGGCTTTTCCTGCTAAAATTGCTAAAACATGGGATGGCAATGCTTTTAACACTTTAGATGAAGAAATTTATTCTTACGAAAATGTTGATGTTCCTTATTCTATCAATGGATTGAATTTTGATTTTTCGCTTACCGTCATACAAGAGGATTTCGTTTCTCTGATTAGTGAAGATTATGCTATTGAAGTATATGCTAAAGAAGTTGGAATGATTTACAAAGAAGAAACTCACATAATTAAAGACCCCGCTACAGGTAAAATACGAAGCGGTGTAGATTATAAATATTCAATTATCTCCTATGGAAAATAAGTTCTATTCTATGTTTCAAAAAAAAATATCATTAATATTATTTCTCGTTTTATTGTCTAATATTTTTGCTTTTTCGCAAAATAATTCTTCAAAGCATAGAATAGTTTTTACCGACAAAAACAACTCTCCCTATTCAATTTCTAAACCTTCGGATTTTCTTTCTCAAAAAGCTATCGACAGAAGAAGCAAACAAAAAATAAGTATAGAAAATAACGATTTGCCCGTAAATCCTGCTTATGTTGACAGCATAAAAAGCACAGGAGTTAAAATTTTAAACAAATCAAAATGGTTTAATTCCGTTACAATTGAAACTTCCGACTCTCTTGTCATTGATAAAATTCTTTTGTTTCCATTTGTGTTAAAAGTGGAAAATGTTGTTCCAAAAGATAAATCCAAATCTTCAAGAAAAGGAACAAAAAGTATTAATAGTATTTCATGTGAAGATAATTTATCAGAAACAACAAAAGACATTAATTCTTATGATTATGGTTATAGCTATAATCAAACAAAGATGATTGCCATCAATGCCTTGCACGACTTAAATTACAGGGGTAAAGGTATGACAATTGCCGTTTTGGATGCAGGTTTCTACAAAGTTGACACACTTGATGTTTTTGAGAGTCTTTGGGCTAATAATCAAATTTTAGGAACTGTTGATTTTGTAAATCCCGGTGGAAATGTTTTTAAAAAAAGCACTCATGGCATGATGGTTTTGTCAACGATGGCAGCAAATATCCCATCACAAATGATAGGTACTGCTCCCGAAGCAAACTATTGGTTACTTCGTTCAGAAGACGCAAAATCAGAATATATTATCGAAGAAGGAAATTGGGCAGCAGCAGCAGAATTTGCCGACAGCGTTGGTGCTGACATTATAAACTCATCACTCAGCTATACCACTTTTGACGATTCAACTCAAAATCATTCATATCTTGATATGGACGGCAATACCGCACTTGTTTCAAAAGCTGCCGATATTGCAGCAAGCAAAGGAATTATTGTAGTTGTTAGTGCCGGAAATTCTGGCAACAGTACATCCTGGCAATATGTTGGTGCACCCTCAGACGCAGATAGTGTTTTAACTATCGGTGCTGTTGATTATTCAGGAAAATATGCATCATTTAGTTCAATAGGACCTACTTCTGACGACAGAATAAAACCAACAATTGCATCTCAGGGACTTGGAACTGCAATAGCAGTAGCTGGAAATACAATATCTTTTGGCAATGGAACTTCTTTCTCCTCTCCTATTATTGCAGGTGCAGTAGCTTGTCTTTGGCAAGCAAATCCGGAACTAAATAACATGGAAATTATTGAATACATAAAAAAAAGCAGTAGCATTTTTAGTAATCCTGATAATTTTCTTGGTTATGGAATTCCTAATTTTGCTATTGCTAACCTGATAATTAAAGGTAATAAAATTGATAATTTTGATATTGACAATTCCGTTTCTGTTTTGCCCAATCCTTTCAGCAATAGCTTTTATATTATTTTTTCATCCAACGACACTCATACTGTCAACGTAGAATTATTTGATATTTCGGGAAAAAGAATTTTTCACAGAGAAAATTTATCCCGAAACTTAGGGTATAATTATTTTTATGTAAATGATTTATCAATCTTTTCAAAAGGATTTTATTTTCTAAGACTTTCATCAAATGGTAATGTTTTCACAAAAAAATTAATTAAATTCGAATAAGCAGTTTAATGCTTATTTAACAGAGAAAAAAGACTCAAAAAAAATCCACTTAATGTGGAAATTTTGGAAATTATTTGGGAATATCTTTTTAGGGATATTCATAAAATTAATATCTCAATAGTTATCAACAATCTATGTTAGTATTTTTATAAAGAAAAACCCCGGAAATAGCCAAAAATGTGGTAAATTCGGGGTAATACAATTTTCTTATGACAA
>Ga0307990_1002175_pt1 | contig 15873 bp, 10 predicted proteins | sample EllFjometagen129_FD_203168 | JGI IMG/M metagenome (GOLD analysis project Ga0307990, IMG submission 203168) | Marine microbial communities from Ellis Fjord, Antarctic Ocean - #129 | ecosystem: Environmental > Aquatic > Marine > Unclassified | place: Southern Ocean | collected 2014-10-08
ATTAGCCTAATTACAGGAACAGGAATTAAAGAAATAATAGGGCAAGATAATGTTTCTGGAGTATTACTAGAAAATGGTCAAGAATTACAAGCCGAAGTAGTAGTAATTTCTATGGGATATGCTCCAAATACACAATTAGCTCAAAAATGTGGACTGGAAATTAATGAAAGAGGATTTATTAAAGTTGATGAATATCTTAGAACTAACAAAACAGATGTGTATGCATCAGGCGATTGTGCTGAGAAAAAGGATTTTTTTACAAGCAATACATGTTCAACAATGCTTGCTTCAACAGCTTGTGCAGAATCCCGTGTCCTCGGATTTAACTTATATAAATTATCAACACCGAGAAAATTTGGAGGAACCATTGCAATATATTCCACTGCTATTGGTGATACAGCATTTGCTACTGCCGGCATGACAGAAACTTTAGCATTACACGCAAATTTTGATATAATTACAGGTATTTTTGAAGGTCCCGACAAACATCCCGGCTCATTACCAGCCACACATAAACAAATGATAAAATTAATTGCATCTAAAGAAACAGGAACATTACTTGGCGGAGAAATTATGGGTGGAGTAAGTTGTGGTGAATTAATTAATGTAATAGGGCTTGCTATTGAAAATAAAATGACATTAAGTTCTATAATAACATCTCAAATAGGAACACATCCTTTATTAACAGGTTCTCCTGTTGGATATCCTTTAATTAAAGCAGCGGAAATGGCTTGTAAAAATAAAATGGCTTTAACCCGCATTATTCATTAGGAGGCTGCAAACAGCCGAACTAATGAATTTATAAGGGTAACCCCGATTCCTGCCTGCCGGTTTACCTGCCGAAGGCATGGCAGGCAAGGTAGAAGAACACCAAGATGGTGATTGAAATGAAATCATTCTGGCAGTTATTCTTAATTGATTATGCAAAAGCACTTATTCCTTTTGCATAATTTGGGTTTAACTTAAAATTTGGAGAGAAAAATTATGAATTTTAAACATTTCTTAAAAACATTTTATGGGTTCTTGATGTTTTTTAGAATTTTTTTTAATTTATTTTATAGAACCCATTGTGATTAAATATTAATATAAATTATTTGGATGTAACTTATGACTGATGTAAACAAATTAAGAATAAAGAAAATGAAGCATGTAATATTCAAGAGGCTTTTGCGAAGTTTTGCTGTATAATCAAAACACGCCTTGGTTTAAATAAAGTTTTGAGTAAGTCGGGCAAAGAATATGGACTTATAATCATTGAACTTATGGGAGATGAAAACGAAATTATAAAACTTGAAAAAGAGCTTTCAACTATAAAAAATATTAATGTGAAAAAAATGATATTTAAAAATTAATAATTATGTTGCAATTTGCGCAAAATGTTGAATTTGAAAATCACACGAATTATTTTGAAGTGCTTAGTTCACCAGAATTTGATTTTATTCAACAAAGAAAAAAACGACTAAAATTTAATAAGGGTGAAACAATTTGTAAGCAAGGAACTTTTGCTCCAAATATTATGTATCTGGAAGAAGGATTTGCTAAACTATGTTTTCAGGGAGCAAATAATAAAAATCTAATAATAAAAGTTATTAAGCCCTATAATTTTATTGGTTTATCATCACTTTGTGGAAAAAATAACTGTTACCACACAGTAATAACATTGACAGAAACAACTGTTAATATAATTGAAAAAGATGATTTTAAAAAGATAATATTAAATAATAGCAATTTTGCTTCAAAAATAATTGAGTGGTATTGTAATAATGATGCCTTTTTCTTTTCAAGATTTTTTGATGTTGCAATAAAACAAGCAGATGTACGTCTTGCAAATGCAATTCTTTATCTGACTGAAATAAAATACAATAATAAAAATCTTTTATCATTTATAACGAGAAAAGAATTAGCTGAATTAACAAATATTTCAGTCGAATGTACAATACGGTTATTATCAAAATTTAAAAATAATGGAATAATTGACATTAAAGGAAAAGCTATTACTATTAAAAGGCCGGAAATATTAAAAAATATTAGTGAAAATTGATAAAAAATAACATAGTAATTTTATAGTCAAAAGGAAAAGATATTAATATAGCTTCTACAACTGCTTTGCATTCAATAGATAATTTTGAAGTTGATAGTGGTTTGATAGCTGGTGCAAATGTCATTATGCCCAATGTTACTCCAATGAAATACCGTCAAAATTATTTTTTATATGAAAACAAATCGGTTATTGATGCATGTAGTGATGGGTATTTAAAATCTCTTGAAAAATCAATTATTTTGGTTGGAGACAAAATCGGCTATAATAAATGGAGTGATTCTAAACATTATTTTAATAGAATATTTCCTTAATTATAATATTTCTTTTAATATACAAATTCACTTGAAAACAACTTCTGGGTATATTTATTTCACTTAATTTGTACTTATACAATGGGCATTAATTATAGTTCCTTTTGGAAAATGGACACACTTTTTATATTGTTCATTTGCTATGGTATAGGTACAAAATTTGTTAAAAAACTAGAAAAAGAGCTTTCACATACCGATATTAAATTTGAAACAGCATTTGTTGGAGGAATGGAATTGCTCGAATATATTAACCCAAATTATGCAAAAGAAATAAATTCTTTTGCATAATTCGGGTTAAATGGTATTGATAATGGAATATATATTGGCTTAATTTTAAATAAAAAAGGTGAAAAAATTGGTTCATTCAGATTTGTATTAAGTAAACAATAATTTGCAATTTTTAAGTAGCGACTATTTAGTTTTCTTTAAAATCTGAACAGCTTTTAAATTTATTTTTTTCACCTTATATCCTTTCCACCCATAAAACGCAAGATATAAATATGCTATCATTGGCAAGAAAAATGAATAGTGATAACCATCCATTGCATCTGCAATTGCTCCTTGAATAAATGGGAGAATAGCTCCACCCAAGATCATCATAACCAATAGCGAAGAAGCTTGACTGGTATATTTCCCCAAATCTTTAATAGCAAGGGTAAATATGTTCGACCACATTATTGAATTAAATAAACCAATTCCTATAATACACCACATTGCTGTTAAACCATCAGTAAGCATAGTACTTATTAGTAGTCCGGTAATAATTAAAGCAAAAACCATAAGTGTTCTGTGTGCAAGAGATTTACCAAACAAAAATGCAATAAAGTTAAGAGCAATAAATCCTAACAGAGGTAATATTTTTTTGAAAGGAAATCCGTCAGCACTTTCAATATAAACAGCAAAATATATGATGAAAAATGCAATAATTGCAACAGCTATCATGTAAAATATTTTTTTAGATTGACTTGCCATGTTGCTCAGGGAAATTGCTCCAATAAATCTACCAATCATAGCTCCACCCCAATAAAATGCCAAAAATGATTTTGCTGCCATTTCAGGATAACCAACTAATTCTTTAGCATAATTTATAAAAAGGCTTCCTATACTTACCTCACCTCCTACATACATAAATATTGCAATCATTCCTAAAACAAGATGTCTATGTTTTAATGCTCCTGCACCTTTTTCTATATTGGTTTCATTGTTGAATTTTGGAAGTTTCGTTATGCCAATAATTATTGCAAGAAAGATAAAAACAAATGCAAAAATTAAATATGGAAGTTGTACTCCCATTGATGATATTTTTTCACCACTATCTGTTAATATTGGTTCTCCTGCTTTATTTAATAGTTGTTCACCCCATTTTGCAAAGTAATGAAATATTAGATAACCGCCTAATATTGGTGCGATAGTGGTTCCAAATGAATTAAACCCTTGAGATAAATTAAGGCGACTTGATGCTGTTTCAGGCTTACCCAGTATTGCTACATACGGGTTGGCAGCAATTTGAAGCAAGGTAAATCCAAGTCCGAGAACAAACAGGGCTGTTAAAAATAAACCATAGACTTTAATCTCAGCAGCCGGATAAAACATTGCACATCCTATTGCTGATAAAATTAAACCGTAAATAATACCCTTTTTATATCCAATTTTCAGAATTGGATCACCTGAAAATGTTGATATTAAAAAATATATTAAGGACCCAACAAAATAAGCTGTAAAAAATGCAAACTGAACTAACATTGACTGAGCTCTTGAAAGGTCAAAAACCTTTTTTACAAAAGGAATCAAAATATCGTTCATGCAAGTAATGAATCCCCACATAAAAAATAGAGAGGTTAAAACCACTAAGGCCATTGTGTATTTTGCGGTCTTACTTTGCGTGTTCATTTTTTAATTTTCAGCTTTTTAATAGTAGTATTTGTTATTAACGATTTCATCTGTGAAATAGCCATTGCATTCAATTTTATTAATCGTTCTTTTTGAGATAAATTTTGATGAATAAGCATTGCATTGATGCTTTCTAAATTGGATAATACAACTAATTGTTGAAGGCTTGCAACATCTCTAATATTTCCTTTTTCTTTTGGATTTTCATCACGCCATTGTTTTGCTGTTTTGCCAAACAAAGCAATATTTAGCACATCTGCTTCGGTTGCATATATTAATGAGGTATGTTTTTTATTTAGCTTTGGTGGAATAAGCCTCTCTTTAATAGCGTCTGTATGAATCTTGTAATTTACTTTGGATAAGGTTCGTTGAAAATTCCATTCTAAATTTAATCTTTCGCTTTCTTCTTGTTTTAATCTTTGGTATTCCTTTACAAGTAATAATTGAAACTTTGGACTTATCCACATCCCAAAATGAAAAGCTATATCTTTATGGGCATAAGTGCCTCCATATCTACCTGCTTTGGCAGTTATACCAATTGCTTTTGTATTCTCAATCCAGTTTTTTGCAGATAATACAAAGTTATTACTACCTGCTTCATTTTTAATTGTACCGAATTCGGTATAATTAAAATTAGGATTATACAAAGCTTCCCATTCCCCAAGGTATTCAATAGTACTCTTTAAACTGAGCCATTTTATAATAACAACTTCCTGCATTTGGCTTCTTGCCATATCGGTAAGGGAAATATAATCATCTTGTTTTTGAGAGATTATTACTATCTCTGTTCCTTGTATGTTTATTTTCTTTGTTTTACTCATTTCAGACCTTTTTTTTCCTTGCGTCCTATATGATTTACAATAATAAATAAATAAGCTATTTAACAATTATCTCATCGGCAAATATCCATGCTTTATGCCCTGCTCCTTTGTGCCAATCGGGACAAATGCCTGGGTTTCCCCCCACAAACTTAACATATCGTACGCTTTTAGGATAAACATTTACAGAAAAATCCTTAATCTGAATATCATAATTGTTTTGAGACACATTATTTTTCACTTTTCCAACAGAAATAAATGTTTTGCCATTATCTGAAACATAAAATTCAACAAATTCAGGAAAAAATATCCATGAGCCAATATCCTGAATAAATCCAATTGATAATTTTGTTATAGGTGTCATTTTACCCAAATCAACTACTGCATTAAGGTCAACTTCCTGATATCCCTGCCATGCACCGGTTCTAAAGTTTAAAGGACCACGAACAAAATCAATAAGTGCCATATTACCTCCGGCAGAATATTGATTTGCATATTTGGTGTTTAATTTAATAGTTCTTCCTTTTGGTATCTTGTTAAAATTAGCTTCAATTATAATACTTGGAATTAAGCCTTCCCTAAAAGCCTTTGCCTTAATCGTTGTTGATTTATTAATTAATAATGGTTTAGTATATAATGTTGATTTTTCCGTTGGTTCAGCTCCATTAAGCGTAAAGTATATTTTTGTACTATCTGTTATTGAAGATAACTCTATAGTAGTAGTATCAATAAAAGTTTTTTGTCCTTTTTTCACAAACGGAACAGGACTTATTAAATTATCAAATATTGTAGAGTGTGGGATATCAAACTCAATAATTCCCCATGTATTTCCTGGCTTATCAACCATTTCAAAAATCAATTCTCCTCCATCCATAATATTACTATGCCTGATAAATGATTTTGGATAATTAATCCCATTCAAAGTAGCAGACCGGATATAAATATTTTCATTTGAAATATTATTAGCCTTAATAATAAATTTATTGCCATTTTCAAGATTTATAGTTACTTCCTCAAAAAGCGGTGTGCCAATTACATAATAATTGCTACCTGGTAAAACAGGATAAAATCCCATTGCACTAAAAACATACCATGCAGACATTTGACCGCAATCTTCGTTTCCACAAAGCCCATCGGGTTTTGAAGAATACATTTCATCCATAATTTGTTTAACTCGTTCTTGTGTTTTCCATGGTTTATTTACATAGTTATACAAATATGCCATATGGTGACTCGGTTCATTACCATGAGCATACTGACCAATTAATCCTGTAATATCTGCTTGTTCTCGTCCTGTTGTTTTGGTTTCAGAACTAAACATTTCATCTAATTTATCAATAAACATTTCTTTTCCTCCATACAAATCAATAAAACTATTTATATCATGAGGAACATAAAAACTATATTGCCATGCATTTGCTTCTGTGTAATTAAAATTAACTTCTTTAGCATCAAAAGGTGTAAACCAGGTTTCATTCATTTTTGCACGCATAAAACCGGTAGATATATCAAACACATTTTTATAATATTGAGCTCTTCTTATAAAATATTTATAATCATCATCCTTTTTTAATTTTCTTGCTATTTGAGCAATACACCAATCATCATAAGCATATTCAAGTGTTTTTGAAACTGATTCTGATTCTTCACTTGCCGGGATGTATCCTTTATTTTTATAATATTTTAATCCATGATGATTACGGTTTGCACTATTTTTCATAGCCTCGTATGCTTTTTCAATATCAAATTCTGTAATTCCCTTAATATATGCATCTGCAATAACTGAAACAGCATGATATCCAATCATGCAGTTTGTTTCATTTCCTGCAAGTTCCCACACCGGCAATAAAGAATCTTGCTCATATTGTTTTATAAAAGTTTTTATAAAATCACATGTTCTTTTATTATCAATAATAGTAAAAAGAGGGTGTTCTGCTCTGTATGTATCCCATAATGAAAATACTGTGTAATTTTCAAAATCATTGGCTTTATGTATTTTCTTATCTCTTCCTCTGTATTGTCCATCAACATCCATAAAAAGGTTAGGTGCTATCATTGTGTGATATAAAGCTGTATAAAAAGTAGTTTTTTGCTCGTCAGTACCTCCTTTTATTTCTATTTTTTTAAGTTCTTGCTCCCATTCATTTTCAGAATTTTGTTTTATTTTTTCAAAATTCCAGTCATGTATTTCAGCTTCCATATTTTTTCTTGCTCCTTCAATACTAACAGATGAAATCCCAACTTTAATTAGAATATCTTCATTATTATTTGTTCTAAAACTTACAAAAGCTTTTAGATTTTCTCCTTTTGCCTCATTAATATTGTTTTTAATTTCATCATTTATTGATATTCCTTTTTTGTTGAAAATTTTTGAAAATCTTGCTACAAAATATATTACTTGATTTGTTGCCCATGCATCAGAGCGTCGCATTCCTTCAATTTCATTATCATTAACAAATTTAATACTCGATTCCAAAACCTTATCCCTGTGACTAAGGTCAATAATTATATTTGATTCATCTGATTTTGAAAATGTATATTTATGAAATCCAACTCTTTTTGTTGCTGTTAACTCAACTCCAATATTATAATCATCTAAAACCACACTATAAAAGCCCGGTGATGCTATTTCGTTTTCATGCTTAAATTTTGAACTATACCCATTTTTATTATTTGCTCCATTATTTAAAATTATTTTACCGCTTGTTGGCATTAATAATATATCGCCATAATCTGAAACACCTGTTCCGCTTAAATGTGTATGACTAAATCCATAAATTACATTATCGGAATAATGATAGCCGGAGCATCCATCCCAGCCCTCTAATCTGGTGTCGGGGCTTAATTGTACCATTCCAAATGGCATAGTTGCTCCGGGATAAGTATGCCCGTGTCCATCTGTGCCTATAAATGGGTTGACAAAGTCCGTTATTTTTTCTTCCTTTTCAGTAGTATTACAACTATATAAATTAATGATTATTAATAATAAAATTGCAATGGGTTTAATTTTTGAATAAAAATTGAATGGGCGTTTCATAATCGATTAATTATGTTTTAATATATGGAATTGTCGTTTAATCAGTATATTTCTTCAATTCAAGCTTATTGCCATCAAAAACAGCATAGGTAAAATTATGCAACCAGTCGCCAAGATTTATAAACGTTGAGTCTTCAGATAGTTTAATATTAATTGGAACATGCCTGTGTCCAAAAATAAAGTAATTATAATGCTCTTCTTTTAATTTTTGTTTTGCATAAAGTATAAGCCATTCTTTATCTTCACCCTGATATTTCAGCTCTTTTACTTCATACGAATTTCTACTGCTACGCGACCATTTATGTGCAATGCAAAAAGAAAAATTTGGGTGTATGCGTGCAAAAAGCCATTGTGCAAATGGATTTGAAAAAACTTTTTTCATGCGTTTATATCCTTTATCATAAGGACCAAGTCCATCGCCATGTGCCAACAGAAATCTTTTCCCATATAATTCTGTAAGCAATTTCTGTCTATGCAAAATAACTCCTGTTTCCTGAGTTAAATAATCAAAAACCCAAAGATCGTGATTACCTGTAAAAAAATGCACCGGAATTCCACTATCGGTTATCTCGGCAATTTTCCCAAGTGTTCTTGTAAATCCTCTTGGTGCTACATGTTTGTATTCAAACCAAAAATCAAAAATATCACCTAAAAGATAAATTTCTTTTGCATCATGCTTGATCTCATCAAGCCATTTAACGAAAAGTTTTTCGCGTATAAGGCTTTCCTTATGGTTTGGTGTTCCAAGATGAACATCCGATGCAAAGTATATGTTTTTTTTATTGGTCACAGTTTAAAAATAATAAAATAAAAATTTACAAATTATTAACACCATATAATGTTTTACCTCTTATTCCTCCCCTTGAGGGAGGTTAGGAGGGGCTTTTACATTCTAAAATTTTGTGCAAATTTAAATGGATCAAGTAAATTCAAATTTAATATAAAACGTATTTTTTGCACATAATTGTCTGTATAAAATTCGTTTGCTTGTTTCAGGCTTTTTGTCATTGTAATTGGAAAATATATTTCAAATATATTGTTAATAATATTAATGCACAAACCTGACTCATAAATTATCGGAACAGAAGGGTCAAAATCATACATTCCTGCATAAAATCCGATATTAGAATATACTGATATTGGGACAGGTATAGGGGCATCGAGTTTTAAATTTGCACTTATCAGCCAATTGTTCGATTGTCCTAATGGCGAATATACCGCAAAACCACCGTCACTCATAGTAAACTGATTAAATAGTAATTTGTTAAAATTTTCAGAATTTGGCGTTTCTGTTCTTCCCAAAAATATATGTTCATAAGTATAATCCTGATATCCTGCCCAACCACTAAGTCTGAAATTATAATTTCCGTAATATTCTTCAGCATTATATAAAAATTTGCCTGCAAAAATTCTCATATTAAATCCTTTTCGGTAATCTTCGTAAGAAAGTTTATATTTTCCCTCAATCCAGCTTTTTGCAAAACCATTACTACCCTGCACATTAAAATTAAACGAGTATGGATTTATTTTTCTGTTGCATAAATGAGTAAAACTAATATCTGCAAACATTTTATAAGAAGCTGTGTCTTCTGTTACATTTTGTATGTCGGTAGCATAAATTGTTTTTGCTATAACATGAGTTTCTTTCTTTTTTGCCGGTTCGCTTTTTATCCAAAAATCAATTTCTGCCCGTAATTTTTGAAAATTAATATCTCTGCTTAAAGCATATTGCATTGCTTTTAACCTGATATCAATACGTTGAAAAGTTTTTACAGGCAATATATGATGCTCTAACACAATGTTGCCTGCCAAATCAGTGTTATATAATCCAAACATTGGCATAATTCTGTACTCGGTTTTTTTCATAGGTGCCAGACTATTGTAAAACATTATGCCTGGCATTATGCCGTTATAATTGTTCCATCCAATAACTGGTGTATAAAACAATTGATTTTTATCGGGGTTTTCAAGTGTACCGAGAAAATGGATCTTTATTGGCTCAATTTTCTTAAATATGCCTTTTCGGGATATTGTATTATTTTTTTTGTAAACATCAAGGATATTTCCGTTTGCACCAATTTTAATTTTATCGAAATCTATTGTATGTATCTTAATCTTTTTTTTGCCTTCAAAGCCCTCAATCCATAATGTGTTTATTGTTTCGCCGTTCTTTTTCATGCTTGATACTGAAAAGGGAGCTTTAACATCTCCTTTATTTTTAACAGTAATTTCGTAACAATCGCCAATAAAACTGTTTGGGTCAAGCGATTTTTTTATTGCTGATATTTTATAATCTATTTTTTTTGTTGTGGTCAACAAATCGTCAAAAAACCATGATAAATCTTTTTTACAATTATCTTCAAATATCTTTCTTACATCTCTTGGTTTAGGGTGTTTATATTTCCATGTTTCGAAATAAATTTTCATAATCCTGTCAAACTCATCTTTGCCAAGATATTCCATTAAGTAATTAAACATAAAAGCTGCTTTCATATACACAACAACACCATAATTCATGGAAAGATAATCTGTTGATTTAAGGTTTGCCGGCTGATCAAGATTTCTTCTGGCATTAAATATATATGGTATTTCAAATTGCGCCTGATGTGGCAGATCATAAATATCCAAAGAATTTGCAATTGAACCGTTCATAAAACTGCTATACATTTTTAGGTTTGGATACTTGGTTTTCATGTATCGCAATTCGCTAAAGGTATTCATGCCTTCATCCATCCACGGGTCATCGCGTTCGTTACTGGCAAGCATGCCGTAAAACCAGTTGTGCCCTACTTCGTGCATTATTACTTCTTCTAGTGATAAAGCACTACCGGAAGAACCAATAATTGTTATTGTAGGATATTCCATTCCGCCACCTGCACTTAAAGCTCCCTCTACAGCAGTGCAATTATTATATGGATAATCGCCATACCATTTTGAATAATAATAAACGGCATCGCTTACATATTCAATTGCATTTTTCCATAAGTTTGCATCATAGTTTGTGAAAAACACCCATGTATTAACTTTTCTGCCACTATGAGGCAGAATTACCTCAGCTTTTAAAACATGAAAACGTTTATCGGCAAACCATGCAAAATCGTGAATTTTATCTTCCTTAAAATGTATTGTTTTAAATTTTTCTGATGATTTAGGAAAAGCATTATCATCTTCGTTATAAGATTTTATATCTTTAGTTTCTTCTGTAATTTTATTTAAGCGGTCAATCTCATTTTGGTCAATTAAATTTCCTGTTGCACCAACAATATAATTTTCGGGTAATGTAATTGCAACTTCATAAGAGCCAAATTCAGAATAAAATTCACCCATATCCAAATAAGGCATTTCGTGCCATCCTTCATTGTTATAAACTGCGGGTTTTGGATACCACTGAGTTATTTGATACGATGTTTCGGCATGCCCGAGTCTTGAAAAATCGCTGCTTGGTATTTTTACATAAAAGGGAGTTGTAATTATTATCTTTTTGCCGGGTAAAAGAGGCTTGTTTAATTCAAGTTTACATATATCAATATATTTTTCATGATAATTCCATTTGGCAACATTACCGTTTATTTTAAAATTCAGATTATCGATATAACCTCTTTGTTTTTCTGTAGAAAAATAAAGTTTTTTATTTTCATATTCAATTTGCTGCATAGCCAATGCTGTGCTATTATTTTTGTAGGCATTGGGCCAAAGATGAAAATAAATAAAATTAAGCGTATCGGGCGAGTTGTTTATATATTCTATGGTTTCGTCGGCAATTAGTGAATGGTTTTTATCATTGAGTTTTACATTTATCTTAAAATTAACTTCCTGTTGAAAATATTTTTGTGAAAAGCTATTAATACAAATAATAAAAAATGTAATAAGTAAAATGTAGACTTTCATAGGGTTTAAATTGTTTTTCGTTTTTCGTTTGTTGTCATGCCTACCGGCAGATAAATTTGTCGTTTCTTTATTGTTGTTTGTTGTAATTTCAAATTTTAAATTTTGTGCTAAAATTAGGTATTTTATGTATAACAACAATAATGGAAATAAAAAAGCTACTGATTATGAAATTGTTCAACCTGCCTACCGGCAGGCAAGTTGCTCTATTGTAATTTGTGGATGTAGGCTGGTACTGTTATTTATTGGTATCGCCAAACTGGGTTTTTATTAAATATTTTATTATCAATTTTTTAATTCTAGCATCTCTTAGAAAAATAGTGTATCTTTACAGCAGGTTTATACCATTTTTGATTTCAATTAGTTATTTATTACATTTTGCTGCTTCAATAATATAATCTTTCACTCCAGCAAATGATTTCTTATTGTGTTACAGATAGTCGGGCCGATATTAATTTATTTTAGAACAAAACCAACAAAGGAGAACTCATGAAAAAACAAATCTTAGGAGTTATTGGAACTTCAAGAAAAGAAGATGAAAAACGTGTACCTATTCATCCAGATCATCTATCACGTCTACCAAAAAGCGTTAAGAAACAATTAATTTTTGAAAAGGGATATGGCAAAGCTTTCGATTTAGATGATGATTTTTTTGTTTCTCAAACCGGAGGTGTTGCTTCTCGCCATGAATTATTGCATGAAATAGGCTCGGTTATTATTGCAAAACCTGTATTAGCAGATTTACAAGAAATACGTGAAGGTGGATTTATTTGGGGATATCCACATTGCGCACAACAAGGCAACATTACACAAACTGCAATAGATAGGAAATTAACACTAATTGCATTTGAAGATATGTATGTTTGGTTTCCAAATGGTCAAATGGGCAGACATACATTTTATAAAAACAATGAAATGGCAGGCTATTGTGCTGTTATTCACGCTTTACAGTTAAGGGGTATTGATGGTCATTATGGTAACCAACGTAAGGTAATTATTTTTGGTTTTGGAGCAGTTAGTCGTGGTGCAATTTATGCTCTCAAAGCTCATGGTTTCAGAGATATTACTATATGTATTCAGAGACCTGATTATGAAGTTAGGGAAGAGGTTTTAGATGTTCATTATGTTAATATCCGTGAAGGTAATAATGGAGAAGCCAGAATGGTAACTATAGAACATAATGGTAAAGTAGAACCATTATCAAAATTAATTAGTGAATCTGAAATTATTATTAATGGCACCTATCAGGATACAGACCATCCTATCAATTTTGTTACAGAAGATGAAAAAGATACTTTCAAATCGGGAAGTTTAATTATTGATATTAGTTGCGACGAAGGTATGGGATTCTATTTTGCTAAACCTACAAGTTTTAAAAACCCAATTCTGAATATCGACAATATAGACTATTATTCAGTTGATCATACTCCAAGTTATTTGTGGGAAAGTGCTTCGAGGTCGATATCTGCAGCACTAATTGTTTATTTGCCAACAATACTGGAAGGTCATTCTAGTTGGATAAAGAATAGCACAATTTCGCAAGCTATTAATGTAGATAAAGGTGTAATTGTAAAAGAATCTGTTTTAAGTTTTCAGAATCGTATGCCAGATTATCCACATGATTTTATAAGCTAACAGAAACTACTTTTTAATTTACCACTACATTATAAATATCGCAGAGCAGGGATAAAATGCTTTCGCATTTTAGTAGTTAAAAACTACTTTTATTTGCGACGGAGTTACAAGCTACGCTTAGCAGGGGAACGCGATACAATCGCGCACCAGCAGGGGAGACGTAGTTACAAACTACGCCGAGCAGGTTTCAATGATAAAATGATAGAATGATATTGAATGACTATTGAATGACCCGCTCTAGCAGGTGTTTTTTAGCCTGTCCGATAACGGTGGTGGTATGTTTTAGTTGCCGATTTCGAAGCTATTATCTTTCAAGTTGCGATGAACTTTCTGCGAGCTACAACCCCTGAATTTACTACTATTTCGGCAATTAAATATACCACGTGTTATGCACTGGCATTTTACTCAATTTTCATAATCATTAAATTATCAAATGAATATTTTGCATCTGATGAACCTAATCCGATATTATTAAAATTATTAATTTGCAATCCACTTGTTTCTAAAGCAAATTTGCCATTTATGAAAAGATACATTTTGTCGTCAATGTTAATAATGTCAATCTTGTTATCTTCATTCGATTTTATCAAATCGCTTTTTGTCCAGCCTTTTATGTCTTCCCATTCAGAACCATACGAAGCAATTTTGAAGTAAGAATCTCCTGATGCATCAATTAATGCATAGTATCTTTTTGTTTCACTTCTAAATTTTATATAACACTTTTTATCTGTGGCTCCATCTTCATATCGTAGATTAAAACTCATCATATAATTAGATGTGTTTACTGGATAACTGCTTTCATAATAACTGTTTTCATTCTTGCTTTGTATGTAATACCTACCTTGAATAAATTGGAAGTAACTATTTTCATTATCTGAAATTCTCCATGAACGTGTATTTTCTAAAAAGGATTCATAAAGAATGGTGTCGGATAAATGCTTTGAGTTTTCATCAAAGATGTCGCTAATAAATCTAATGCTATTCATAGATTCTTTATCAAAAATTTTACATAGAAATATTTTTGAGTAACTCCTCTTATAATCCTTTCCTTTGATATATCTTTTTTCATTATATAGCCATGATTCTTTATACTTGCTTTTTAATGGGACTAATTCAGAGTAGTATGTTTCAACAATATCATTAATACTATACTCTGAAAATGTAGAGTATTCCGTCAATCTGTTCTTTGAATTATTAATTTTTATATCCAAAGCAGCACCTAAAACCTCATTTGTAGCTGTTAAAGCGTCATTTATATTGCCTAACGTAGTATTATCATTATAATATTTATAATAAGTATAAATTGATTTGATATTTTTATAACCATATGAATAATAATTCGAAGTATATGGTTTCTCAAAAACAATCATACCATTATCAACTCTTATGATTCTAAGATTAATATCTATTGTTACAGTTCTTTTATATTCATCACAGGCATATCGATTTCCTTTTACATAGTCGACAAAGCTATCTTCTTCACGATAATTTGTTATTGAACCAACAATTAATACATCAGCGTCTAAAAATTTTTTAAATATTTCAACATCGTCATTGCCGATAGTATTAAGGCTTATATGTTTTTCGCGAATTATGTCCATTAAATATTCTCGTTCAACTAAAGTAATTACACCTGTTGAAAGTAATTTTGCCCGTATTTCAGATTCAATTCTGCGAGCAATAGATTCAACCTGAGGCGAATAACCAGTAAAGGGTAATACTGCAACTTTGTCAAACTTACTATTTAGGTCAAAATACCATTCTGGAATTACTGGCTCTCCATATAGATAATTGTATTTCCAAGTCCATTGTGCTTTTAATGAAACCGTGAGTAAAATGATACAAAAGAAGAAAATTGTTGTTTTTTTCATGATTCAATGTTTTTTTTTACTGCTTGTGCATAACGACTGCAATATGAAATTTTGGGCATTTTGAAACACCAATCTTTCAATTTGCTTTGCTGTTTATTTATTGCTAATCTGTTCATATTTACCACTTTCTGCCCAATTTTTTATATTGTTTGTTACCAACTGGGCTTTCTTCTTATAGGCAAATAGTTTGAGCTTTTTAAAACTTATATATGACGTTTTTCTGTTTTAAAATATCTGTTTTTTTGTAATGACTACTCTTTTATTAGCTTTTTAAATTCAGAAGTTTTGCCATTTGTAAATCTAATTAAATAAATACCTGAGGCAAAATTATTTGTCTGTACTATGGTATTATTAACTAAATTCCCTTTATAAATAACAGAACCTA
>Ga0307990_1002176_pt1 | contig 15860 bp, 13 predicted proteins | sample EllFjometagen129_FD_203168 | JGI IMG/M metagenome (GOLD analysis project Ga0307990, IMG submission 203168) | Marine microbial communities from Ellis Fjord, Antarctic Ocean - #129 | ecosystem: Environmental > Aquatic > Marine > Unclassified | place: Southern Ocean | collected 2014-10-08
GGAAAATGCAATGATCTTCGTATAGATGGTGCACCTTTCGCTGACACATGGTATTTTTCATGGGCCTCGGATGATAAATTATATTCTCCTTTTACCGATGGTGCCGTCCCCCGGCTTGATGGGGGGCGTGATCACTCCCGGTCGTGGAAAACACCAAATACAACAGGACAGGCAATCGCTGAAGGTGATGATCCGGTTAACTTAAAGATATATAGTCTTGGATTATCCCAAGCTCTAGCAGAACCTTACGGAGGAAGATACCCTTGCGCTTCGTTAGTTTATAACGGTGTGTGGTATTATGGAACCTATTGTCTCTCGCCGGAAGGATTCACATATTTTGGCGAGGAATTGTATAACTGGCCATGGATGGGCCCATTTGTTGGATTTAGAACTTCAACAGACTTTGGCAGGACATGGAAAAAATGCCCTCATACACCTGAAAAACCGTTATTTAATGAAACAGGAATGTATGGTTATCCTGTTAAGATAGGGGCACCTCATTTTGTTGATTTTGGTAAGAATATGGAACATTCCCCTGACAGTTATGCCTATCTGATTGCCCATGGAGCTGAAGAGAGTGATAAAAAACCCAGATTTGGAAATTTATCATGGATCAGTGGTGACCAGATTTACTTAATTCGGGTAGAGCCATGTATTGAAAATATTAATGATGCTTCCAGATATGAATTTTTCGGTGGACATGATAAAAGTGGTCATCCGGTTTGGACAAGCAAATTTGAATCCATCAAACCACTAATAGATTGGAATAACAATTGCGGAAGTGCAACCATGACGTACAACACGCCACTTAAAAAATACTTGATGTGCGTTACTGATGGCTGGCCCACATCTAGAAAGATGAGTTCATACATACTGGAATCTGACAACATAACCGGTCCATGGAAATTGGCTGTATATATGAAGGATTTTGGGCAGCAAGGATATTTCCTCAACTTTCCATCGAAATTTGTTAGCGGAAATGGAAGGAAAGCATGGCTGAGTTATTCTGGCAATTATTGGAGTAAACATAATGGAGAAGTATTGAAGGCAGATCCGCCCGGAAGCCATTACGGTTTGGTCTTACAGGAAATTGATTTGTTAAGTAAAGAAATGTATGAAAAACACATTGATGAACTGAGATGAACTGATAAACAGGTGTAATATAATATAAAGTGGATATTTACGGCGAAAAGGAGGTCTACTCTGACTATATTAATGAGGAGGGGTGTCAGTTGAGGGTCTCCCAAAGCATCGCGTGACAGAATAATGAATCAAAAAATGCTTAAATTCCACCCATTAGGACATACGCGTCAGCCTAAGCTGATTTACGGACACCAGATTAAATATCACTGACTTTTGATTGACAGTGTCTATGATGATGTGCTAAAAAATGAAATATTATGAAAAACAGAAATTCAGGAACAGGTTCTTTTTGTCAAACTACGACCGCAGCAATGATAGTTGTTCTTATGATGTGCGTTTGCAGCTGCCAGAGCAAAGCGGCCCGACCCAATATCGTAGTGATCATCGGCGATGATATTTCAGTCGACGATTTCGGTTGCTACGGTAATCCGAATATCCGCACGCCCAACGTAGACAAGCTCGCCGCAAACGGATTGCGGTTGAATAATGCCTACCTGACAATAAGCCAATGCAGCCCGACCCGCTGCAGCATCATGACCAGCCGCTATCCGCATAACACCGGCGCACCTGAACTGCATATGCCCCTGCCCAAAGGACAGATCATGTTTCCGCAATTACTTAAAGAGTCCGGATACTACACACTCTCAGCCGGAAAATGGCACATGGGCGAGTACGCCAGGCACGCATTCGACAAGATTTACGGCGGTGGCGCAGGCGGCGAAGAAAAATGGCTCGATAGTCTTAAGGGCAGACCAATGGACAACCCGTTCTTTATGTGGTTCGCGGCTTATGACGCCCACCGCAGCTGGGATGACAAGATACAACTCAAACGCCATAAACCAGCAGATGTAATAATTCCGCCCTATATGGTGGACACCCCGGAGGTGCGCCAGGACTTGGTTCAGTATTATGATGAGGTCCAGCGGCTGGACAGATGCACCGGCGAGGTTGTCGCCGAACTGAAAAAGCAGGGTGTACTCGACAATACTATCATTATTTTCATGGCCGACAACGGCCGCCCGTTTGTGCGATCCAAGGTCCGCCTCAACGACAGCGGCATAAAAACACCATTCATCGTACACTGGCCCGCCGGAATAAAACACAACGGCCAGACCTCCGATTCACTCGTCAGTGTAATTGATATTGCACCTACGATCCTGGAAATCGCCGGATTAAAATCGCCAGAAACTTTCCAGGGTGTAAGTTTCTCTAAACTTCTAAACGATCCGAAAGCATCCATCCGTCAGTATGTATTCGCCGAGCACAACTGGCACACCCAGATCGCCCATGAGCGAATGGTCCGGCATGGTAATTATGTCTATATTCGAAACGCGCACCCACAACTTCCGCAGACCATCGCTTTAAAATCGGCCCGTCCCAACCTCAGTCAGCTGAGAGAACTTGCAAAAGCCAATAAACTCACGCACGCCCAGCTGGACCCATTGCTCGCTCCGCGACCGCCAGAGGAACTCTTCAACGTCGCCAACGACTACCACCAGATAAATAACCTCGCAGCCAACCCGGAATTCAGCGCGGTGCTTAACAATCTGCGTAAGGTAATGGACCAGTGGCAAAAGCAAACCGGTGACACAACCCCATCGCTAAAAGAAGCAACTCCTGACCGCCAGGACCGGAAAACAGGCAAACGATTAACAAAAAAAAGAGGAATGAGACCCATCGACGGAGTTGTCCCCGGTGAAACATCCGGCGCAGAAAAAATAAATGCCCCCGGACCAAGATAGTCGCTACGATAGCATACCGGTGGACAAGGGGCTTGATTTGTCGAAACAGCTTTCGTATTATTTCAGAAAGCGAGTCCAACCGTGTAGTTAGGTTTAAATTTGTAATTTCGTATAATAAATTCCAGTTCAAGAAATATGTTCAGTAAAGGGTATTGTCGTGACAAGTATAACAAAACAATCTTTTCAAATTGCACTAGTAACAGCTCTTTTGGTATCAACGTCGTTGATCGCGGGACCCAGGAAGCCTCAACTGCCCATGTCCGATTTCACCAAGGGCGGACAACCGGGCGATTTTCACGACTGGACACTGGGAGCAACCGGCGCGCGCGGCTGGATATATGGTCGCAAGGGCCAGACTGCCGAGGTTCGTCAGATCCTGGTGACCGAGGTTTCAAAAAATTCGCCTGCGGACGGGATATTGAAAAAAGGCGATGTCATTCTGGGTATCGCCGGCCGGCCTTTCGATGATGACGCCCGGATTCAGTTTGCCCGCGGCATCATGACAGCTGAGCAGAAAAACAATGGCGGCATCATGGAACTGATACGCTGGCGGGCTGGCCAGACCGAAAATGTTAAGCTCAAACTTGCGGTTATGGGCACTTACAGCGAGACCGCCCCGTACAATTGCGGGAAGTCCCGTAAAATCTTCGCGCAAGGCTGTCAGATTATAGCGAAACGAGGTCTGGGCGGAGTTTCGATACCCAACGACCTGAATGCACTGGCCCTGCTGGCCTCCGGGCGTAAAGAATATCGTCCGATGTTGACCGAATACGCCCGAAAGGTAGCCGCTTACGAAACGCATAACTCATCGTGGATGTCCAGTTACGCGACCCTGTTTCTGGCAGAGTACGTCGCAGCGACCGGCGACCGTTCGGTCATGCCTGGTTTGCGCCGCCTCGCATTAGAGATCGCCAGAGGCGCAAGCCCTGTAGGCACCTACGGACACAGGTTTGCCGGTCCGGACGGACGCTGCCCTGGTTATGGCGCTATGAACCAGCCAACCCTTACTTTGCTTATGGCTATGATTGTCTCCCGCGAGGCCGGCGTCAATGATCCCGATCTCAACAAGACCATCGCCACGACAAGTCAGTTTATGCGCTGGTATGTCAACAAGGGAGCGATCCCCTACGGTGACCACTTTCCCTGGCTTGGACATGAAGACAACGGCAAGTGTTCATCCGCTACGGTATGCTTTGATATATTGGGTGACCAACAGTCAGCCGAGTTCTTCGCCAGGATGTCCACTGCAGCTTACAGCGAGCGAGAGCGCGGACACACCGGTAATTTTTTCAATGTCCTTTGGGCCATGCCCGGCGTTTCCCGCTGCGGTCAGCTTGCAACGGGCGCGTATATGAAAGAGTCGGCCTGGTACTATGACCTGGCACGGGGTTATGACGGCAGCTTCGCATATCCGGGTTCGCCCCAGGGAGAGGAAGAACACGGCAAGTATACCAAGTGGGATTGCACAGGCGCCTATATGCTCGCTTATGCATTGCCGCTGAAAAGTCTTTACATAACAGGCAAAAAAACCTGTTCGATTCCTCCTTTAAACCGCAAGGAAGTTGACGAAATCATCGCCGCAGGACGAGGTTACTTCTTAGCAACCGAAAAGAACGGTTCAATCTACGAAGATCGCAAGCCCGGCGAGCTGATAGCCGGTTTATCGAGTTGGTCACCGGCAGTTAGGGAACGTTCGGCCCAGTCGCTGGCACGTTGCAAAGGTGATTATGTACCGATGCTGCTCAAACTGCTGAACTCTACCAATTGTAACGCCCGTTACGGGGCTTGTCAGGCTCTCGGATTTATGGGGACCCGTGCCGATATAGCCGCACTCCAACTGCGAGCCTTGCTAAGTGATTCTGATCCATGGCTGCAAAGCCTGGCATGTACTGCTATATCGGGTTTAGGACCCGAGGCCTATAAAGACAGTGTGGACGAGCTTCTGAGAATGCTGGCCAGTTTCAACCCGGCCGACCCACGAAGAATGGCCCATCGCTCTGCCGGCAAGGCGCTGTTTTCAAAGTACAGAGGTCCGCACAGCAGGATTGCCCAGGCGGATATATTAAAGACCACAGACCGCAAACTGCTCTATCCAGCTATCAGGGCGATACTGAAAAATGATGACGGCTGGGCTCGCTCAACGCCCGGTCTTCTGCTTAAAGATTTGCCGGAGCGTGACCTGAATGAGCTGATGCCGGACATAATCAAGGCAGTTGAGGAACTTGCACCCAGCGGGATCATGTTTGCAAGCGGTATTCGGATGGCAGGTCTTGAAGTTCTTTCCAAACACCGGGTCAACAATGGAATTGAACTGCTGGCCGACTACGCCCGCAATCAAAAACTACATGGAAGCCAAAGACGCATTAAAAGGGTGCTGGAGATGTTCAAGCCCTATGGATCGCATGCAAAACGAGTCATTCCACAATTAGAGGCCACTGCCAAATACTTCGAGAAAGAGGAAGTGGGCTTCCCTCGTAAAATGAGCTTGGAAAAGGCAGAGCTTGTCAGAGAGGCTATAAAGCAGATCAAGACCTCAACCGATAAGCCCAAATTGAAAATCTTGGATTAATCCAAATTAAGGGGCAAACAGCAGGGCCAATTACCGCGACCCTGTCTATCTGCTAACCGATGCCAACGACATGAATATCCACATCTATTCGCGGAGATTCGCGGGCAAAAAAACACATTCCGCATTTCACAGAGCGCAGCGACTCAACTCGCGCGTAGAGCACGCGTGGGCCCTTAGAAAAAGAGACGCCTTCCAGCTACTCCGGAAAGGGCGCGGTCCTTAAAATGATTCATAATTATCTCTGTTGCAGTGGCTCCGGTGCAGTGACAGGGCATTACCAGATCAGGCTGAAATTCATCCAGGGCTGCAATAGTCTTTTCAATCCGTTCCTCGCTGGCATTAACCAGATGCAGACCACCGATTACTGTATGAATCTTTTGACAGCCGCTGATCTTCTGAATATAACGCAGTATATTTATAATACCGGAGTGAGAACAGCCAGCACAGACAACAACTCCCTTTGCCGTCTTTATCCATAAAGCCTGATCATCACTGATAGGATCCGGCAACTCTCCATCCTTATCAAAGAAGAACGGGCCTCCTGTATCCTCATACGAAGTTAGACGCGGAACATACCCGGTAAGTCCAAGGTGCTCCGCCAGTTTTGTACTCTTCTCAGACCAGTGCAGGTAGCGTTTCGGAAGATTCTGTATAGCCGTATAGGAGTCCAGCGAAATCCCATTTGATTTGATTCGCTCCTCGCGCACGCTGTAACGTGTACTCAGTATTCCTGGATGGGCATATAAATCTACATTCCCGCACATTGACAGAACTCCGGGAACACCACCGGTATGATCATAGTGACCATGACTCAGAACAACAGTATTAACTGCCTTCATATCTATCCCGAGTTTTCGAACATTATTCTCAAATACACTGCTCTCCTGCCCGGCATCAAAGATAATATTCATTTTCCCGCTCTTAATGTGCATAGAGAAACCGTGCTCTGAAATCAGCCCAGGACAATCAGAGACATTATTGACGATAATTGCAACCTCTGTATTGACATCACGCATAAATCATCCGCCTTTAAAAAACCTGCTTCAAACTTCAACCCAATCGAGAGAGGGTTATCCGCACCACACATAAAACAGCTGTGGTGTGACTTGAGACCCTCATCAATGATCACAAATATTGTCGCCTGTGGCTAATGTGCCGTCCAGAAATGCTGCGATAATAACTTCAGGAGTTTCCGGAGGAGCTCCTACCATAACCTTAATACCGCTCTCTATAAAGAGTCCCTGCGCACGCTGTCCCATGCCCCCGGCAATAATCAGGTTCGCACCTTTCTCGGACAGCCATTTCGGCAGAACACCAGGTTCATGCAGTGGCGGAACATGGTCTTCACGATGTAATATCTTCTTCTCGGTCTCATCGACATCAATCAGGGCAAAGTGACCACAGTGGCCAAAATGCATTGCCAGCTTTTCTTCAGCTAAAGGTATTGCAATTTTCATAGTTTTTTCCTTTGTTGTTTATCCGTATTTAAGTCCAAGATTCTGAATTATCTCACTCATGCAATCTGCGGTCGGTGATTTAGAAAATTCCGATATAAAAACTTTGCCGTTATCGCATGCCTGAGCCACCTGCGGATCCAGCGGTATCTTACCAAGAAACGGAACTTTCATATCCTCAGCCGTTTTGGTTCCGCCTCCAGCGCAGAAAAGGTCGGTTAATTCACCGCATTTCGGACAGACAAAACCACTCATATTCTCAATCACACCCAGCACAGGCAGTTTCAACTCCCTGCAGAAGTTTATCGACTTCCTCACGTCAGCGGTAGCAACCTTCTGCGGAGTGGTCACCACTATAGCACCCTCCAGTCCATCAACCAGCTGGCATAGCGAAATCTGTTCATCACCTGTTCCCGGTGGTGCATCAACAATCAGATAATCCAGATCCCCCCAGGAGACATCACTCAGAAACTGTTTAATAGCCCCCATCTTACGCGGTCCACGCCATATCACAGGATCATCCTTGTTCGGCAGAAGAAACCCAATGGAAATCACCTTCATGCCATCCTTATCAATCGGCTTTATTCCATCAGAACCACCCAGTGGATGTTCATCCTCGAGCCCCAGCATTGTCGGCACACTTGGCCCATGCAGGTCAATATCCAGAAGACCAACCCTCATCCCGGCAAGCCTAAGAGCTGTTGCCAGGTTAACGGCAACTGTGCTTTTACCAACACCTCCCTTACCGGAGAGTACCACAATCTTATGCTGAATCCGGCACATGCGGGAGTTCAGTCGCATACGACTGGCATAATCTTCATCGCTCTCATTTGACCGCTGCTGATTTTCAGAACAGCTTCTGCTTTCGCACCCGGCGCAGGCACCGCCAGTTTTATCTTCAGTTTTATCTTTCATATTATCCTCCGTAACCTTATCTACTGCGTAAGGCTACATAATGCACTATATACTCAGCGAATTCCAGACCGCTTTTATATCTTCTGCCGAGGGAGTATCGGTTTCAACAACCGCCTTTCCCTCAACCTGAGCCATTGTCACACCACGATCATAGCGGATACGTCCGGCAATCTTCGCTCCCAGCTCTTCGGATCTCTTTTCGATTCGCTGAGTCATCTCCTCATTAAGATCCCACTTATTAACGCATATTGAGGCGGGAATTTCAAAGTGATTCGTAAGTTTTAATACACGTTCCAGGTCATGAGCACCGGCAACAGTCGGTTCCGTAACCACCAGAACCTGCGAAGCACCTGTCAGCGAGGCGATCACAGGGCAGCCGATTCCAGGGGGGCCATCTGTAATCACAAGCTCGCGACCGGTCTCTTCGGCAACCCTGGCTGACTCTTTGCGCACCAACGACACCAACCGTCCCGAATTCTCCGCGGCAATACCGAGCTTGGCATGTACCATCGGCCCGACACGCGTCTCTGATATCATCCACTCGCCGCAGACCCGATCAGGAAAATCAATCGCCTTCACCGGGCAGAATGCAACGCAGACCCCGCACCCTTCGCAGGCAACAGCATCAACCGAATACGTTTTCCTGCCGTCAGCATCCTCTGTGTATTTCAGCGCATTGAAACGGCAGTACTCTTCGCACAATCCGCAGCCGGTACAACCATCAGGATTAATCACCGCTTCGTGTCCACTTGTAAAAACAGTTCTCTCTTTTACCTCAGGATGCAATACCAGATACAGATCCGCAGCATCAACATCACAATCCGCCATTACAGGTTTATCCGCCAGCACTGCAAATGATGCGGTAACACTTGTTTTACCGGTGCCGCCTTTTCCGCTAATAACTACCAGTTCCTTCATAAATCCGCCTTTCCGGCTGCAACTGCCTCTTTAATTTTCCGCAGCAACTCTTCAAAAATCTCACGATACCCCGGCACCCCCTCTATAATCAGCTCCCCACGTGAATAAACCTGGGCAACACGACGGTCATCGGGTATCTCAAAAAGGAGAGGAATATCCCCCTCCTTGCAGTAGCGCTGAACCTCTTCATCGCCGCAGCCGGCACGGTTGACAACCACACCGAAGGGAATGCCGAGGGCACGCGTCATACCCACCGCAAGCTTCAGGTCGTTCAGACCGAAAGGAGTCGGCTCAGTAACCAGCACAACGTAGTCAACATTGTTAACTGCGGCAATCGCCGGACAGCTTGTTCCCGGAGGCGCATCCAGAATCACAAGACCATCTGCGTTGATACGCTTCTTAACAGCATTGATCAGCGGCGGCGCCATGACGACACCGATATCCAGACATCCATGAACCAGAGTAACCTTACCGGCACCAAAAGTATCAACAGATCCGATCCGACGTTCTTTCTCGGTTATCGCTTTCTGCTTACAGATCCGCATGCAGCCGCCGCAGCCGTGACACATCTCGGGGAAAACCATCGGAGCATCCCCCAGCGCGGCAAGCGCACTGAACTCACAGAACTTGGCGCACTCCCCGCAACCGATACAGAGATCAGCATTAATCTCCGGCACAGGCAATGATACCTCCTCTGACGAAACTTTCTCCGCTTTTACAAAGAGATGGCTGTTCGGCTCCTCAACATCACAGTCAACAAGCTGCACATTCTCTCCTGCGACAAAGGCAAGGTTTACGGCGAGCGTTGTCTTGCCGGTACCTCCCTTTCCTGATGCTATTGCAATTTTCATTCTAACTTCCTTACATTTCAAAATCTATGTGATAATTTTAGCTGATGTTTCTGGTGGGACGACCTCCGTGTCGTCCGCAGCCATTTATTAGCCTTTGTGATCTTTGTGCCCTTTGTGGTTTCATCTCATTTTTTTTAAGGCATCCAAAAACCTCTCCGTTACACGGTGGATCAATTTGATTATCAACCGATTGCCTTACTCGTACGCATTAATACCTGCGACCCAATCGTCATTCCAGTCTGTTCCGCCACCAAAGGGCACTTAACCTTAAACAGGAAGAATATATTGGCATCAACATCGCTGAGCGTCTCAAAATTGCCCTGTCCCTTCGATATAATCAGATCCGCATTACTGAAGATTTTCCTGAACTCCGCACTACACTCATCCAGAACCGTTCCCGGTGCATCGGAGCCGTTATCCACAACCTTGACCAGCTCGGTCAACCCGCAGAACTCCGCATCGGCCATGGTGACATCATTAATAACAGGATATCCCCTTACAGCAAGGGTAACCTTGCTCTTAGGCAGTCTTTCAAGCAGCAGCCGGTCAAAAACAATCTCACCGGCGTTATCCGCCAGATAAAGAATGCTTTCAGCACTCTCAACCGCAGCCCGGAACGCCTCAAAATCACCGTCAACCCCGCACTCCAGAGCCCGACGCACCGACTCATGCACATCAGGTTTTTCTACGCTGCCCTTAACGCCCAGATCGATAATGTTGCCGGCAATAGCCAATCGCACACTCAGCCCCAGAGGGTCATCCGCAACTTCAAGCTCATGTTCCAACTCCGGCAGAAGCGCTATAGCCATGCGATTCTGTTCCGCCTTGGCCTCCTTATAAGGATCTTCCACCCCGCTGAGCTCACGCAAACGACGATGAATACGGCTCGCGATCACAGGCGCAGAATCGGAAAGATCCACCCCCGCACACCATGCCAGAACCTCTCGCAGCATCTTTTCATGAACCGCAGGGTCATCTGTAACAGCTCGTGATGAATCAAGTGTCTGACGTAACAAACAGGGAATACAATCGAGATAAAGTCTCACAAATATTTCTTTCAATTCTGATTTCGTCTGCCGAACGTTCAACATTCAACATCCAACGTTCAACAAATCTGTACGAACATCGTTCGTACAACCTACCAGTGCCCATCCACATCGGCATTACCGGCAGGAGAAAGCTCGTTGTTTTCAACGGCCTTCAAAGCCGCACCGATATTCTTAATTTCGGTATTGTAGATAGCTACCTTGGCAGCACTGAGAGCACGGAATGCCTTAGGCCCGCAATGTCCTGTAACCACGGCATTCGCGCCACTCCGGACAACTGCCTCAGCCGACTGGATACCGGCACCTTGTGCCGCATTCAAATTCTGCGTATTATCAATAAGCTCAAACGAACGGCTCTCTGTATCAAATATCAAAAACTTAGGAGCACGGCCGAAACGGGTATCAATATCACTGTTCAGGTCTAAACCCGCTGTTGTAAATGCAATTTTCATCTTTATATCCTCAAATTTAACTGAATGATCTCTTATGTCCTATTATGGCAGCTTCATGAAACGATTGACGCTCATAAAGCTACCACTTATAGAATTATTTTTGTTTTTTAGCAGATCGGATTTAACTTTCGTCCATTGAAGACAGACGATCCTTGACTGCATCCAACTCACGCTGCAGAACTTCAGCTTGACTGCTCAGTGCTTCCTTTTCATTGACAGCCGGAACATTGACCGGATATCCGAAACCACCAGACGCACCTCCGAAATAACCGCGTCCCATTCCGCGACCAAAGCCACGTCCGCCGAAACCTGCAAACCCGCGTCCACGACCGAAGCCGCCTCCGCCTCTTGTGCCCATGCCGAAGGCTCCATTCATGAACCCCGGCACACTGTTCCCAGTGCAGAATCCCGCACCGCGTCCAGTCATTGCTCCTGCTCCCGCAGGGCCTGTTCTATCTCCTCCAGGCATAATTTATCTCCTTTTTAAATGGTCGTTACTAAACTAATAATACGACCTTATTCTGTTTTTATGAAATTCATCCATTCAAGGATAAAACTAAATTAAACACAGACGGCGACGAACCGTCAGGGTTTCCTAAACACCCCTCCATCTTGGGCCAGAACGACCCCGTCTATTTCCACCGCCTGTTTTATTCTGTAAATCGCTCTCATGCCATCCGGCCCTGCGCCTGCGGCAGCATCCCGGCATCACATATGCATCTCTATCAATCTCGTTGTTAAGCCAGGCCTGAATCACCTCACGGACATCACCGGAGACAAAAGCGTGAACCTCTATTCCCTGTGTCTCCACCTGATCTTTAACAAACCGGGAAACCGCTCCGCATACCAGCAGTTCAACTCCCACCGACCTCAGCCGATCTAATCGTTCCTGTATGCTACTTGTCGCAGAAAGCTTCTCGCAAAACTCATTTACGATCTTTCCTTCCGAGACATCAACAACCAGTACTTCTCTGGCCGTATCAAAAACCGGCGCAATCCTTTTGTTCCATATAGCAAATGCAACTTTCAATGATCTTAACTTCCTTTCGTAATTGTATATTGCAACAGCTGTGCCAAGAGCGAAATAAAGAAACAAAAATTATTATAATCTGTTATACTATAACAACTTAAAATTATTGCAGAATGATAACTCAGTTGCATAAACGCAACCCAAACAGTAGCGTACAGTTGCATAGCTACTGTATTCCGCTACTGTATGTCTTCGCTGTCTTGTCGAGAAAATCGGCTGAATCGAGAGAATCGACTGAACCGAACCGGCTCAATGTTGGAAATTGGGTGTTGGAAGTTCAATGTTCGATGTTCGATGTTCGATGTTGGACATTCGATGTTCGCCATCTCTCTTCAAGGGCCTACCGCCTACCCCTAATGGGGTGGAACTTAAGCAAAATCAGAATGTTAAGTTTGCGTTGCAAAGACACACTACGCAACCATTTTCTTACCCCCCTTTTTTTTACCTAAAAACCAGCAACGCAAAGACACATTACGCACCCCATTCTTCTACCCCTCTATTTTTCTACCTCAAAAAAACGCTTAAGTTCCACCGCCTACCGCCTACCCCCGGTGGCGTCCATCCTGTTCCGGCAGGACTATGCCCAGTTTCTTTATTTTACGGAAGAGGGTAGTTTTATGTATTCCCAGTTCGCGTGCAGCAGCCAGGCGGTTATAGTTATTATTTTCGAGAGCACTCTGAATAGCCTGCATATCCAGAATACGGTGGACTGATTTCATCTCGCTGGCGGGAATAAAGCCCTTACTGGGTCCGGCATGCAGCTCTGATGGAAGATGAGAGATATCAATCACCGGCTCGTTGCAAATAATAAAGGCACGCTCGACTGCGTTCTCAAGCTCCCGGATATTTCCAGGCCAGTCATGTGCAATCAGCAGAGAGAGCGCCTCAGGAGCCACACCCTGTATATTTTTACGCATAAGCGTATTAAACTTATCGATAAACCGGACAACCAGAACAGGGATATCCTCCTTACGATCGCGCAGTGGCGGCAGTTCCAGTCGGGCGATATTGATACGATAAAACAGATCCTCACGGAAGGTTCCCTTCTTGACCATATCAAGTAGGTCGCGGTTGGTTGCCACTATCACACGAACGTCGGCCTTCTCACTCGCAACCGAACCCAGAGGTTCATAGGTGCGTTCCTGAAGCACCCGCAGCAGGCGGACCTGCAGGGCCTGGCTGATCTCACCGATCTCATCAAGCAGGAGAGTGCCCCCCTTTGCCAGGGCAAAGCGGCCCGGCTTATCCTTCGATGCTCCGGTGAAAGCTCCGGCCTTGTAGCCGAAAAGCTCCGATTCAAGAAGAGAGTCCGGCAGGGCACCGCAATTAACTGCCACAAAGGGGCCATCGCTCCGATGGCTGTGCTGATGCACGGCCCGGGCCATCACCTCCTTGCCAGTGCCGGTTTCACCAAGAATCAACACAATACTGGAGCTGGCGGCAACCGCCGGCAGGATTTCAAAGAGCTTCCGCATACGGGGACTGTGGCTTACCAGATCACCCAGGCAGTAACGCTCCTCCAGCTCCTGGTGCAGAGCTTCAACCTCGGAGAGATCACGAAAAGTCTCCGCCCCCCCGATGATCTCACCCATATCATTGCGCAGTACCGCTGTGGAAATACTGATGGGTATGCGTTCCCCCTCTGAATTGATGAAAAAGGCAGATTTCCCGATCTGCGGCCTGCCACTTTTCAGAGTCTGATGCAAGGGACACTCCTCCCCACAAAGGCTTGAGCGAAAAACATCTGAGCAGTAACACCCTAGCGCCTCCTCCCGCGGGATACCGGTAATTGTCTCCGCAGAGCGGTTGAACGAAGTGACCTTCCACTCACGATCCACAGTGAACACCCCATCCGATATGCTTTCCAGAATGGCATCTGTCGAAGTTTTCGGCGTTATCTTATTTTCTTTGTTACTGCTCATAACTTTTTCTTATCCCATAGATCAAAATGTAAATATAAATCAAAAAACCGCTGTTGTCGAACGGTTAAAACAAAAATATAACAAATGGGGCCAAACCGTGGCCTTTTTTTGGTTCGGTTCAGTCGAATCTCTCGCTTTTATCGATTCCCTCGAAAAACGCACAAGTTATTTTCTGACCCTGGTTTTCCTTTTTTGGTAAAATCACTCCTTATCGACATCGCGGAATCCATAGATGGGCAGAATCCGGTAGTAGACCTCCAGGGAAAGGGTAGCGATAGCCGTCGTGACAACGCGGCCCATCGGCTTGCCATATCCCTGATCCGGCGCATTCCAGCTGCCGCTATGCCGGCCGCTCTTAACCTGAATATCCGGCATAATCTCCTTCATGCGCTTATTCCACTCCTCCCAGATACTGCCCTGATGCTGATAGAGCGCCAGAGTTCCGTAGTAGAGGTAGTAATAATCGATATCCTTTTGATTGACTGGATGCATTCGCATGTAATCAGCTCCCTCTTTCATACGGGGATCTGTAGGTGGAACCTTCGCCAGCTGACGGCAGAACATACCCGTGGGGATCATGGCTTTATTTCGGTTAGATTGATACAGCAAGTAACCATAAATCCCTCCATGGCGTCCTTTACCAGCCTTAGTCAACCATCTGCCCGCCTCATCAAAAGTCTTTTTAGGCACAGGGATCCCGGCAAGTTCGCCGCTCTTTAAAGCCATATACTGCCAGCCCAGAACCGAAGTATCACTTCCTCTGTTAGGTTGATAACGCCAGCCGCCATCAATTGCATCCTGTGCTTTGACAATAAATTCCACCGCCTTGGTTGCTGGTATCTTCAATGCGGGATCACGGGTGACACCATACGCTTCGCAGAGTGCTATCGCTGCCATACCGTGGTCATACATGCCGTTATCGGCCGGTCCCATCAGGTTGCCATCCGCCTTCTGCTGAGCGACCAGCCAGTCAAGAGCCGGCTTGACTGTATCCTGATAGGGGCCATCCTCGGTATGCTTGGCACCCCACCCGTAGTAACACAGTAGCACCAGAGAAGTGCCGGCAATATCGTGTTGCCGGGCACCACCATGACGGGCCACATCCCAGCTGCCATCCCTCTCCTGATTATCGGTGAACCAATCCAGCGCCCGGGCAATCGCCTTCTGAGTATCGGAGTTACCGCCTAAGCCCTCAATTGTCTCCTGTGAAAGCTTGCCGGGGTTTTTCAGAATATCGGGCAGGATGTTTACCCCTGCTGCGGCAGGAACATCAAGTTTGCCGGGGGCATCCATAACCAGCTTCATGCTATCTTGATCGGAGCCGATCATCAACCCAATCAAATTCCCGACACCCTCTAACTCCGGCAATACACCCGCTGCCTCAGCACCGGCCGCGGCCGCTAAAATCTCAGTGTCTGTATCAGCTTCGGTTGATTCCTGCAGCACATCGCTGACCAAAACCTGTTCCCGGACCGCCTCCGGCTCTGCCTGTTTTGACTCCAGCTTGGCAACCTCGACAGCCTGCTGAACCACCGCCGGTTCAAAGGACTTTCGCGAATCGCTCTGCGCCGGAACACCCTGCGGCACAAATTCAGCCAGCTCGACGCTCTTCAGCTCAGCCAGCTCCAGTTCGGGCATCGCCTCAAAGGTATCAACCGGTGCGGACTTTACCTTACTTTTGTTAGGCGACTCAGCACCGGCCGCGGCCGCTACAATTTCAGTGTCTGCATCCGCCAATACATTAGTCGATTGCTTCAGTACATCGCTGACCTTGACCTGTTCCCGGACCGCCTCCGGCTCTGCCTGCTCCGACTCCAG